>Ga0209542_10018972_pt1 | contig 11078 bp, 14 predicted proteins | sample RifCSPhighO2_01_FD_184028 | JGI IMG/M metagenome (GOLD analysis project Ga0209542, IMG submission 184028) | Soil microbial communities from Rifle, Colorado - Rifle CSP2_plank highO2_0.1 (SPAdes) (version 2) | ecosystem: Environmental > Terrestrial > Deep subsurface > Rock core/Sediment ...
GTAGTTAACATAGACTTTGAGGAAGGGCTGTGGAGTGCCAAGCAGGGATTTTTCTGTTTCTTCCCAGCGCAAAACGGTTGCGGGTTCGGGTTTGGTGTCAAGTTTGATGGTTTTGAGAAATTCAATTAAGGGAGGGAGGGAAACGTTTTTTAGAGCGACGTAAAAATAGGGTGTGTAGGGGTGTTCTATTGTGATGAGTTCGTCTTTAGTGGTTTTCGCGTAGAGAATGATGTAGACGATACCGTCTTTGTATTTGTACTGGAAGTCGTAAGGGTAGCATTGAATTATGGCCATAGAATTTTGGTATGAGGCGTTGTTTTTATAGGTTGTGGGGGAGAAATGAGAAATTGTTGGAGATCACTTTTTCTGTGCAATTAGTTTCTTTTTTAATCTTTCAGGTTCATCAAGATAATTTTCTTGGGAAATAATAGGGCGACCTAATTCTTTTTCAGTTTCTTTTCGTGCGTTTCCTGCGACTCTTCCTCCCCTTTGAGCTGCATTTTCAACTTCTTGGTATCCTTGAGCATTCTCTTTTTTAGTGATCTCTGTTGAGACTCTTTCTCCTAACATCGTAAAGATAAGTTCTAAATCATTCATATGGTCTCTCAGATTTTCTTTTTTTAGGCTTTTAAACTGTTTATATTCGCTTGGTGTCATGCCGAATGTAGCTTTAGAAATTTCTGCAGTTAATATTGCAAACTCTCTTTCTTCTTCAACACCTCTTTTTTTCCATTCATCTGTTAATTCGTCTCGAATAGCAATACCTCGTACTCTTTTTTCAATCCAATCGTCAGAGTAGCCTTTGGCTTTATAGAGTTCTCTCATTCTTTTCTGAGCTAATTCAGGATTTTCGATTTCTTGGATTCGTTCGTAGCCTACTTGTGATAACCATTGCTTTAATGGCTCAACTTTAGGTGAGGGGATGGATTGAATGATCCTGAACATATTTTTAGTAGTGGCGCAATCGGTTGCGTAGAATTTACCATCAGTAGACATTAATTTCAGTTGTCCGATTTTTTCGGACAACTCAAACCCTTCTTCAGTAAGCTTGACTTTTAAATCAGACCAGTATTTTCTTGCCCTATCTGTTTTTGTTAATGCTTCTATTATATCAACTACAGAGAACCACCATTCATCATTAAACCAAGTACGGCGAATATTCTTTCCTTCAAAAACAACTAATGCTTTTTCTGGATTCATAAAATGATTATATTAGAACTCCTATATAAACCCTATCCGCACTTGACCAGTGACCAGTGGGAAATGGTGGAACGGAAATTGAACCCAAATCATTTATGTTCGTGTGTGCTTTTAGAGGGAAATAAAGGAGTAGAATGTCTATGTGAGAGGTAGTTAGCAACGGAGACTAAGACAATGCCGCCTGCTAAATAGAGAAGACTTTGCGGGGTGTCGAATTTCATGACGATCGCAGTTTTGAAGAAGTAGACGATTAAGATGATGATGATCAGTTTTGAGAGGACGGATTTTAATTCGTCTAACGAATGGAATTTTAACCATTGCGGGATATGTTCTTGTTCTTCCATAGGGTCGATTGGGCTAATAAAGAGTTCATAGATGCCAAATGCAATGATTAAGAGGACGATACCGAGAAGAAAATCGTCTAAGGCAGTAATTAAGTAGACAAGGATGTAATTGGCGTTGGTTGAGGGGGTTGAGATGAGATGAATTGCTTCGAGAGTGTGAATTATGCCAAAATAGAACGCAACAGCGGTGCTGATTAAGAGGGCGAGAACGGCGATTATAACAATAAAGCGGTAGTTCCAGATGGCTTTTTCGAAGATATGTTCGAGTTTAGAGGGGGAGTGTTTCATAGTGAGGGAAGGGAGAGGTGTTTTTTAAATGTTTTGAATTAGTTTTGATTTTGAAAATTTGATTGTTAAAAAAAGAAATTAAAAAAATTATTTAGAAAGAATTCCTCCGCTAACAGTAGGTGGTCCAGGAGGTATTACTGTTCCTTGCACACAGACTGCTCTATAATAGGTATCACTTAAAGTAGGAATAGCACTTATTTCTGTGCTACAGCTCACTTGTTCATTAGAGATGGTAATCCATTGTTTATTTTGATAAGATTCGATTGCTAGGCAAGGGGTTTGTTCTCCAAATGTAAGTATACAGGCAGTATTACCATCAGAATAGGGGGTATTTGTTGTTTTATCTGCTTTAATGGTTCTTTGTGCATTATACCCTAATGAAAGACCATTAAGTAAAACGGTTCCAGTTGAACCGGTACAGATATTTTTGGAAGCTGATTGTGGAGAATAACAAGAGAGGATATCATTGCAATCAATCAAATTATTCCCATCGTTATCTTTATTATCGTTACATATTTCGACTGATTTTGAAGATTGAGTATATCTTTCTGTTAGATATTGAGATGCTTTTAATTTAGTATATTCATCTCTTGAGATTGTTATTTCACCTTTGGTTTTGCGAAAAGCTTGTCCAGCGATAGAAGAAGGAGTGCTTTTGCTTTTTGCGGTTTCTTCTAATTCTTGTTCGGACATCTGCGATAATTCTTGATCTATATCGTCTGTTGATGCAGGTTGTGTTGTTTGTGGAGCACAACTTACTACTAAAAGTAGGAGTGTACACATTGTAAAGAAAATTCCGATTATTTTTTTATTATTCATATAAAGCACCTCGTTTTTGGTTATAGGAGATTATAATGAGTATATATAGTTTTGTGTGTTTTGAGTGTGGGAAAAAATGGAGGAAATGTGTTTTTGGACAGTGACAAAAAACATTTATATACTAATACTGTTTCTTAGGAAAATATGACAGTTGAAAAGAAACCATTAAACGTCACGCAGAAGTTTGTGGCAAGTATGCTTGAGAATACACAGAAGACAAATGATGTACGAGCGCATAGCGCAAATGATAATGTGAATCCGGATGAGATTGATAAAGTGATGATGAGTATTAAGAAAGGGGTTTATCGGACGAAGTAGAAGGTTTGTTTTAAGTGAAGTAATTTTCAATTTTTTTGGTTGTTGGGCTTTTTGATTCTGTTATAATAAAACCCATATCATGCTGCATATAATCCGGCTGTGTTTGGAAGTATGAACTTACTTCTATGATTATTTCTTCAGAGAGTTGGGAATGTTCCAAAAAGAATTTTATCATATTGCGGCCGTGAGGGTTAGTTGGGTCTTTACAGGGGCGAATGTCAACGGTTGTGGGATAGACTTGACAGGTGTAATTGATGTCAAGCTGGTCGAGGGTGTTAGTTATATCGCGATGGGTGCTGATGATATTTGGGCCAGATTTGACGTACTTTTGGAAGTGTTGTTGTACTGTATTAATGCCGGCTTCACCGTGATGGATAATTAATGCTTGATTTGCAGAGCTGTTGATTTTGGTAAGAGTTGCGGCGAGGTTGGGAACGTAATATAATGAGTGGACGACTAGGGCAAGGTTGTATGTTTGGTTTGGAACGTAATTTTCAGAGGTGGCTTGTTCGAGAGAGATTTGCGTATTTTCACCGACGCTTTGGCGAAAACGATGTAATTGGTCTTGGTATGGATCAATGCCGGTGTAGTGGTAGGAGATATTATTTTTAGCGAGGATGTTGAATATACGTTGAGCTGCAGAACCGCTGCCACAGCCAAGTTCAAGTATCGAGAGATTGGTATACGGACACCATTCTTCAAACCGTTTTTCTAATACCTCCTCTAACACATCACGTTCGCTTGCGTGTTTGAGCCAGGAGTCGTAGATGGTGTTTGGAGTAGGATCTTGATAGATATCACGTTCGTAGATGTATGAATCAAATGAATGAGTGGTTGTTTTGGGAGTGGTTGTTTTAGTCATACTTGCTATGTTACTACTGTAACAATATAAATCTAAAGTTCCCCCTAGGGGAACACTAACAAAAGATTTAAAAGTAAGAGAAGTATAATTAGAATATGAATATAGAAATATTACAGCGCATTGGCTTAACCGCAGGGGAAAGTAAGGTGTATCTGGCGCTGTTAAAACTTGGGCAGACGACGACAGGGCCGATTGTGAAGAAATCTGGCGTTACGACGTCGAAATCGTATAAAATTCTGGCACGATTGGAGGAGAAAGGATTAGCAAGTCATGTGTTTAAGAACAAAGTGTCGTATTTCAAGGCGGCGTCGCCGGAGAATGTGTTAGAATTAGTTACACGACAGTATCAAGAGCTCGAGGAGAAGAAGAAAGAAGTGGAACGAATTATGCCGCAGATGCTGGCGTATCAGAAGCAAATAGAGGAGGAACAAGAAGCTGAGATTTATTATGGATTTGCGGGATTAGATACGGTGTTTAGCGAGCAAGTGCGCAGATTAAAGCGTGGAGAGCAGGCGTATGTGATGGGAATAACGTCGGGAAAATCGTATGGTGATAAAGTAAATGATTTTTTTCGGCGATTGCAAGCGAAGCGAGATCAGAGAGGGATTGTGACAAAATTATTGTATGGGGAGAATGCGCGAGGGACGCTACCGTATCAGGAGAATTCGACGTTTTGTCGTGTACGCTATTTGCCGTATGCGTCGCTTGTGGCGATCAATGTGTACAAAGAGGTTACGATTATTGGGGTGTTTGTAGGCAATCCGGTGTTATTCAAAATCAAAAGCCGGGCGGTTGCAGATAATTTTAAGCAGTATTTTGAGGTGTTGTGGAAATTGGCGAGGACGTGAATTTAGAGTTTAGGTCTGAATATAAAAATAACTCATCCATTCGTGACTTCCATTGCTTTTCCTAGATACTTCAACGTATTTTTGCGGCATTTGTCTTGAGTCTGGTAGGTCTGAGCGAGTTTGGTATATTCTTGTTTGAGACCGCTTAAAGAATAGGATTTTTTTTCTTTGAGGTGTTCGAAAATGGCAGGATTGATGACGGCGGCACGACCAAGCATGAGTTCTTTAATGCCTAGATTCTTAAAATAATGAAGATGTTCTGGAGCGTAAATGTCGCCATTGGCAACGATGTGTTTTCCGGTGTCGATGCATTCGGGATAGACGGACCAATCACAGCGTTCAATGGATGTCTGCCTGGCATGTTTAGGATGGATGATGAAGTAATCGGCGTCGACGTCTTTAATGAGATTGAGATACACTTTTTTTTCTTTTTCAAATTGATTTAGGCCCAGACGAATTTTGATAGAAACAGGTAGTTCTGTTTTTTTAAGTATTTTGACTAATTCTTGGACACGCTGAGTGCGTTTAACTAACGCCGCACCCGCACCTTGGTTAATAGCATCTGGGCTAGGGCAGCCTAAATTGAGATTGAACCCTGCTGGTTTTATTTTAAATGTGGGGAATATTGTAAGGAATTTTTCAAGAGCCTGAGGCTTTGTGACGAGAAGTTGAATGACAGTTGGAGTGTCGTTTTTTAAGTCCATTAATTTAATAGTTGCCTGGTTATTTCGCAGAACAGAATCGACGCGGATCATCTCGGTAAAAGTTAAATCTGCACCATGGTTATAGCAGAGGGTACGAAATGCGCAATCACTTACGCCTTCTAAAGGAGCGAGCCAGAGTTTCATGGTAGTTAGATTTATGAGGGTGTTTATATTATGGTATGGTTAAAATAGTAACATTTGTTCTTTGACGAAGTCAAATACTTTAGGGAATTTATTGATGGTGCCAAGGCGATGCATGTGTCTGTGGCGAATTTTTTTGGTTTGTTCTGTGGTGAGGCCAGTAGAGATGGCGTAGGTGATTTTTGGGTCCAATACTGTGCGTTGTTTTTCATGTATATCAGTGATATCATATTGTTCGGGGTGTTCGTAGATGGTACTGCCATGCTGCAAACCGAAGATGCTAGAACAGATTAAGTCGATGTTGTCTTTGTTTTCGGTGAGGAAGTCAAAAGAATGCATGACTTCTTCTTTTGTTTCAGTAGGAAAGCCAAACATGATGTAGACCATATTTTTAATGCCGGCGGTGTGAGAGGTTGTTAGGACCGGAGGGATGTCTTCGAGATGTGTGCCTTTTTTCATCAAATCTAAAATACGTTGATTAGCAGATTCGACGCCCCAGCAGATGGTGTGTAATCCTGCTTTGGCTAATTGGGGAAGAATCGGGATGAGATCTTTTGTGGGACGTAATTGCACCCACCATTTGACGTTTAGTGGTTGAAGAGCGTTGGCGAGGGCTACAAGGCGTTTGGTTGAAATCATGTCATCGATAAAGTAGATGTATTTGATGTTGTGATTTTTTATTGTTTGCATGATTGTTTCAATGGGATATTCGGAGTATGGCACTCTGGCAAAATGCGTGCAGAAAGTACATAATTTGTAGAAGCAGGTGGTTGAGGATTTAAGAGGATAAATTGGTTTTGCAGAGAGGTATTGTTCCGTTTTGAAATCGCTGAAGTCTGGAGGGATGATGGTTGTTGATTGAGTAGTTGATTGGATCTTTTGATTTTGGAGGTAGGTGATTAATTCTTGTTCGTTTTTGAGGAATATGGTTTTCTTTTTGAGGTTTGATGTGACGGCGGGGCCGCCGATGATGATTGGAAGAGATGAGGTTGAGGGATTGTTTTGTAATTCATCGATTAATGCTTCGCTGTAGAAACATTGGCTGTTGTAAACGAGACTAAACGCGATAAAATCTGGTTTTTGTTCTTTGATGTATTGGATAAGGGTTTGAAGATGAACTGGTGGTTGTTTGTGAACGATTAGTTTATGATTTTGGGCATAGATTTCACGGGATTCGTTTTCGAAATCTTGGAGAAGTTTGCCGTAGGTGGTGAGGCCTTGTTGATAGGCAGGTTGAATGGAATTGTAATACTTAGGAAATTGGAGGGTGTGGAAGTACGCATTGAGGTCAAGGCATTGGATGTTGATTTGAAGTGAGGAGAGGAGGTTACTTTTGAGCGCGGCTAATGAATAAGGCATGGCAGTCGGGGTACAAAACGGGGGGTAGAGTAAGAGGATTTTCATTTGAAATAGACTTTAGGTGGTTTCTATAAATAAGTTTAGGGCAAATATTTATTAATCCCAAAAATATGCTTGTTATATGTCAATACGAATTCTGATTACCGGTGGTACGGTGGATAAGGAATATAATGAATTAAAAGGAACGCTCACGTTTCATAAGACGCATATTATGGAAATATTGAAGCAGGGTCGAGTGAAGGTGCCGGTGAACGTTGAGCATGTGGAGATGATCGATAGTTTGGATATGGTTCTGAAAGATAGGCTTCTTATTTTAATGCGGTGTCAAAAAGCGACTGAGAAACATATTGTGATTACGCATGGGACAGACACTATGGTAGAAACGGCGAAAGTGTTAGGTGAGCAGGTAGGAAAGATGCTGCGAGGCAAAACGATTGTGTTAACTGGAGCGATGGTTCCCTACACATTTGGAAATTCGGATGCAATGATGAATTTAGGTTGTGCGATGGCGTTTACGCAATCGTTACCTGCAGGAGTGTATATTGCGATGAATGGGAAGTATTTTTTATGGAAGGATGTACATAAGAATAAACGAAAAGGAATTTTTGAGAGTTTGAAAAGATAGGAAGAAAATATTTCGGCTCTTTCTATTTACGGTAATCGATTGACGGATTTTAAAAGATAACTATCCGGCTTGACTTTTTCTTTTTTGGCACTTGGTTTTTCTTCTGCACTTGCAGTAGTAGACGTGGCAGGAGCTATTTTATCTACCGGTTGTTTTTTCTCTCTCGCTAATTCTTCTTGATATAAAGAGTATGTTGATTCTAAATCTGCTTCACCTAGTTGTTTAGGAGGCCATTGCAGAGGTAAATTGTCGTTTTCTTTACGAGGAATTATTTCAATGGCAACGTGAGGGACTTTTTGGCCACCGGCTAAGCCATTTTGGATAAGAATATTGGTGCCGCCACCCATAATATCAAAGAGGGCCATGCTGACTTTATTTGCGAGCAGAGCACATTTTTCCATGATTGGATGAGGAAGCATTTCAACAATGGGATGATGTGCTTTTGGAACAATTGTGATTTGACCAGGAGTGATGACCATATCTTTTACGATAATAAAGAGATCTGTATCTTCGTAGAGAATTTCAGTGTGATTTGGCTGTTCAATTATTTCACAGTAGTCGCATTTCATGTTTTTGTATTTTTGGTAGTATGAATTATTGTTTTATTTGAATAGATTGGCGATGTCGTCTAAGGAGACGTCTTCTTTGGAGGGACGTTTGGCTGCGGGTTGAGGAGAGGGTTCGATTGAGCTTTGATCTTGTGGTTTTGGTTCAGGTTGTATTTTTGGTTGAGAAAGAGATGGTTCTGCTGGTTTTTCAAGTTTCACGCCTAGTAATTCGTATAATCGCGGTTGCACTGAGGCATGAATGGATTTTTGGTAGGATTTATCAAGCATTTTCTCTTCAACGGCAAGCAGATTATCACCTTCTCTGCGCGGAATAATGTGAAGAAGAAAATGTTGGGCGCGCTGGCCAGCTTCAGGACCATTGGCGACGAAGAGATTGGTGCCGGTGGCTTTTAAAGCGCGAAGTTGTAATTGAGATAAGGTTTGAGCGACGGTGAAGAGGTGGGTGATGATGTCGTCAGGCATCTGGGGCATAATCGCAAAATGTTGTTTGGGCATCAATAAGATGTGACCTTTGGCGGCGGGGTTGATGTCGAGAATGCCAAGCGAGGTATCGTCTTCGTGAAGTTTTTTAGAGGGAATTTTGCCTGCAATAATCTGACAGAAGATGCATTGTTGTTTTTGCAGTTCGGCAAGCTGTTCAGGAGACATATTTTTAATTTTTTCTTCGAGTGCTTTGCGCTGTTCTTCGGTCATTTCGGGCATGGGTTAACGTGAGGGGAAGAGGTTTATAAAAGTATCTTGGTTCAAGAGTATAGTTTTGAGAATTATTTTGAATTACTTCTTCAAAAACCCTTTAACATTCCGAAAATCCATCTTCGTGAATTTATTGAAGTCAAGATTGCGTTTTTGTAATTCTTGCAAGCCGCCAAGTACATGAGTACTGCCTTTGGGAAGGGGGAAGCCGGCTAGAGTTGAGAGGTAATTTAATTGATGTAGGGCTGCTGCTCTGGCGAGAATGGATGCAGCGGCGACTTCGATGTATTTTGATTCAGCTTTTTCGAGTTGGATACTTCCAGCAGTACAGCCAGGGTATTTATCAACGATATGGGTGCCGGGTTTGAGATAGGTGGCGCATTGGGAATGGAGTTTGTTGAGAAGAGAAGTTATGCCATGAGATTTGTTATATTCTTCAGGCAAGATGTCAATAATTTCGCAGGGTGCGAGGTGTTTTATTTTTTCGGCGAGAGGGATGATTTCGCGGTCATCTAATGTTTTACTATCCGCAACGCCCAGTTCGAGAAGTTGTTTGCGGATGGTGTCATCGGCTTTGACAGCGGCGACGGTTATGCCGCCAAAAGTATCGCCTTTTAATGATTCGTCACTGCCAATAATCCAGCCGGATTCGGTATGAAATTTGATTTCTTTGTGTTTGTGGATGGGAAGATGGAGCGAGAGTTCTTTAGAGATATGGTGGACTTCTTTAATTGGACCTTGTAGTAAGAGTTTGCCTGATTTGTAGAGGATTAATGTGACGTTTTCTTTTTGCAGACGGATATCTTCATACAGACTGCAGATAGGAATTTCTGTGTAGCCCTGTTTTTTGAGTAGGGTGAGATCGTGGAGTAAGATATTTTCAAAGACGACCATATGTTAAGGAAGGAAGAGGAATGTGTTTAAAAACGTGTTGGAAAGAATAATTTTACTAAAGAGTAAGAAATGTTTATAAATAGGTTTGGGATATAATAGATAATAATTATAAATTGAAATAAATTACAAGGGGATGCATATGACAGAATCTACACAATATAAATATTTATCTGGTCTGAGTGAACGAATACCTGAGCCCTATCGATTATTCGAGGAGAAGTATTTACAATTTCAAATGCCTCTCTTAGTGAGCGGAAAAGATAGAAATGGCAATCAGATCGATGTGCCCCGTATTCCTGCATCTGTTGCAAATATTATTGAACGACGAGTACATGCCCCAATAGAAGTAAGAAAAGCATGGCAAGAATTTGATTTTTATACAGGGGATGGTTCCGTTGCAGGTATTAATGGTGACCATTTGATTGTGCTTGACGCGAAATTATTGTGTGAGTATACTTTTGAAAGTAAGTTACATAAAGGAGCGTTAGTTCTTCCCGATAACGTGTGGGACGAGTTAAAAAGTCAGAAAGATAAAGTCTTCTATCTAAGCAGATCTGAAGTGGAAGAAGCGCAAGACAAATACTATACCAAAAAAGGAGGTGTATGGACTGCGCAGAATAAAACAGTTGCTAAAGTATGGGATATATTGAGTCGAGGATGTGATTTGAATACTTATCTGGAGCTGGCAGAGGAGCGTTCTATGGGTCATCAGCTTACGTTTTTGCGGGTTTCTTTTAATGACACGACAACAGAAGGTAGATCCACAATGAGATCTTGGACAATTAGCTCTTTGTATTATAATAATGTTAGTGGAGCAACTAGTCTTGAATACGACGATTTACATAATTGGCCGCGTGTAGTTGGTATTGCACAAAATACCCTAGAACAACAAGTGTTAAATGCAATCCGAAATGAAAAACCATTTACTTACAACGGAACAGAATATACACCACAACCAATCGCAGAACAATATGATGACGCTGCTCTACGAGCAGTAGCAAGAGATGATGATCCGTATGCTACTGTACGAGCAGGGGAATTACAAACTGCTGCCGCATATCATGATGTAGGAAAACTGCGCGCACCGTAAGTCTTAATACTCCGTCAATTTCTTATTAGAATTATAGGTTAAAATAGTACTATTGCCGTCTTTGCCGGAGATTTTATCGGTGCTGATGAAGCGAGATTCATGTAATTTTGCGATGCGGCGCTGGAAGCTTTTATAGCTCATTTCGTGGCCTAATTCTGTAAAAGCGGCGTAGATTTCGCCGATCTTTTGGTTGTTATGGGTGCGGATTAATTCGAGAATGATTTTTAAGTCGTCTTCGAGACCTTCAGTTGGTTTAATGTGGAAGTCTTGGACTTTTTTGAATGCTGATGCGACGTGTTGAGCGGTGATTCTGCGGGAGCTGTT
>Ga0209542_10018973_pt1 | contig 11078 bp, 15 predicted proteins | sample RifCSPhighO2_01_FD_184028 | JGI IMG/M metagenome (GOLD analysis project Ga0209542, IMG submission 184028) | Soil microbial communities from Rifle, Colorado - Rifle CSP2_plank highO2_0.1 (SPAdes) (version 2) | ecosystem: Environmental > Terrestrial > Deep subsurface > Rock core/Sediment ...
GTAACGAGCCTAGGTCATCTAGTTGCGGTTCTATCTGGGCTAAGTGTTCATCATTGATATATTTAGCATTTCTTTTGATAGAATTATCTCGGTATAAATCGCCTGCGGCTATAAAAATGTAGTCGTCCATGCCAACTTTTCCGCTAAGATATTGATTTGTCCAACTCCAATCATTATCATTTACGGTTTGGGTTACCAGAATGTCTCCTTGTATATCTCGAGCGAGACGTTCTAAACTTGTTGAACTATAATCCCCGCCCTCCCGGTGGACCCAAACGTAATCAGCTACTCTTATTCTTCCTAGGTAGAGTAAATTGTCTTTTTGTTCTGTTTCAAATTCTTGTGGAGTAATTATTTTCATTCTAATCCTTCCACCAGATCAGCCAATCTCTTACTTGCTTTCCCATCAACAGAAAATCTCTTTCGGTCTGCAGCAAGTTCTCGCACCATCTCCTTATTTATGGAAGTGACTTGTTCTAAAATATCATATGTTCCTTCCCACTCATAGGTAACAGGAATAGCGCCAAGCGCTACTGCAGGTAGAGCGGAACTCCATTCTTTTCCCATGGTATCCGGAAGTATCGCTCCGGCATTTTTATCTAATAAGGTAGCTTCAGTCAGGCAAGTGCTTCTGCCGGCGGTGACTGAATAGGATGCTAACATTAATTCTTGGGTATTGCACGCTTTAGCTGGTAAATATACAAAATCGTGTTTTGCGGCAAGTTCTTGGGTGAAGTTTTGTTCAAATTCTTCTCCCGGATGTGGTTTGACCACTAATTTTACTCCTAAATCTGAAGCAGCGGCAAAGGTAGTTTCAGTTACCCTGCATTCATAGAGAAAGCCTTTCATCTTTTCTTCCGCAGATCTTTCCACCCGTTTCATATAAGCAGTATCAGGATGGATGTTCTGGGTGGCATGAAAGTACACTAGCTCGGCAGGGTTTAAACTTACTTTATGAAGAAGCTCTTCCCGCTTCTGCTCGGTGAAATCTTTCCGTAATTTTGCATAATTATCAAAAGCAGCCCAGCCGATGACCCGGCATCGTTTTGCTGCCTCTTCTCCTAGTTCTTTTCTGACAGTCTCGATACAATCTTCTCCCATCACTGCCAGCAAGGTTGGAAGTTCAGCAGGATTGCTTCCTAAGCGCTGTTCATACAAGCTATTTTGATCCTGCGCGGCGACAGTTGGGATTCCTGCGGCATTAGCAGCCCTGAGGAAATATCCGTCTGGAGTATTGTATCCAGACATGCCTACGATAACTGCATCATAGCCTTGAACTAAGGATGAGTATTGATCAGCGCTGGGATCAATCTTTTCATATTGCAGGCCAGTAAATCCAGCAGCTTCATTTTCATTTCCCGTGGCATACAATGTTAATTGATGTCCTCGTTGTGATAGTTCTTTAGCTACAGGAGCTAGAACGTTGGTTGATCCTCGTTGTTTTGCGGTCAGTAAGATTTTCATAGTTATTCCTCCATAAAGATATTATCTTTGTACCCCAGTAAATGCTTTAAAAGAGTTATGGAACTATATATTCAAGAATATAATTCAAATCAAAGAGAAGCTGACTGCTCCGGCCATGGCCGCATACGAACCGATCACTAAGACTTTAACCAAGGTGGCAACGTCAGAGGGCAAAGCGGCGAAGAGCCAAAGAGCGATATATTCGATGACTAAAGAAATAACATATAAGAACACTAGTTTCTTCCAGACTAAGCGAAGACCTTTTTTCTGCACGTATTGCTTTTCGTTCTTGTAAATTAAGAGCGAAGAAATGCCGATGATAAAGATAAGTATACCGATAATGTTCCACCATTGCAATTTTTCAGTCAAAGATTCTAAGTTCAGGATGCTTCTTCCTAATCCGACCCCGAGAAAGGCGCCGGCGATGCCTTTGATCAATTCCAGGAGATGTTTCTTCTTGAACTCAAAATTGCCGATCTTGAAGAGAACTTTCTCGATCTTTTGTTCTTCAGCAAGAATTTTACTTTCTCGTTTTTCGATCTTCTTCTCTTCTTTGAGCATCCTAGCTTCGTTGCGCTCAATTTCCTCAAGTTCCTCATGGATTGATTTTTCTTTGTCTCTCATTTTCCTCTTTTTAGGCATAACCTGTGGATAGAAACATCTTATTCTTTTAAACTTTACTCTCACGAGAAAAATTTTTACCTTATAAAACACACAGGGAAAAACTAATTTAAACGTAAAGCCTTAGATCTTTCCTGGTTGCTTGTCGCAGTTCTTCCTCAGTAAACCAATATGCTTTTCGATTGCCAATTGATTTACTCAATTTTTCTTCAGCTAATCTTGTTCTATAAGATAAGTTAGCTAGTTCGCTTTCTGATCCTTGTGTAACTTTTCCATTAAAAAAAGCAGCATTATTTGTCTGAAATATTTTAAATCCTTTATATGCTGGAAAATGTAAACCTATCTCTTTACCCAACAGTTGAGCGTAATCATACTCAGCTATGCTCACTAATTCTTTCGAGAAATCAGTTACTGATTCTATAGATATGTCATAATTATTTTTCCGTACCTTTACTGCACCGAATGCGGTTTCTAATTTGAATGGTTTCTTTACAGAGGCATTTAATCTTTGATAATCTTCGACCTTTAATGTTTCTTTCAATTGCTGCATAATTTTTCCAAAAGCTTCTTCTTCTCGATTCAGCTCGGAGAGTGTTTCTTCCAGGTTTCTTTTTCTACTGAAATAACTTGTGGCTCCACTATAATCTAAAGAAGAACCTCCCTCTTTAATCCCAAGTACAATTCCAAGCCCTATTGAAGAGGATAACCACGCTGTAAAACCACCAGCAACAGCTCCAATTGATAGACCAGCGAAATTAGCCAAAGCAGAGGATGTTTCGGTTATGCCTTGCGCTAATTCGTAACCACCTATGGCTCCTGCTACCATCCCAGCACAAGTACTAAGTAAAACTGCACAACCTGCGCAACCATCATTATTGGACATTTTGAGTATTCTCCATTTATTTGTATTTTAATTCTCAAAGCAAATGATTGACTTAAAAACTTTATGAATCTTACTTTCCTTCCTGTTCTTCTTTCTCCTGCAGATGCCGCTTCCATTTCAGGATGGTATAATTGACCGGATTCTTGATTCGAGGACAGAAACTATCGGGCTTGCAGATGCCGATGCCTCGGTAATACGCTTCATTGTTGCAGTTAGGCGGCAATTTATCGCCAGCTTTGAAGCCATGCATTTGTCCTTTGATATAGACTTCTCGTAAGGGTTCAGAATTGGTAGTATTCCATTTCTTAAGATAGGCTTCTATTTCTTCTTTATTCCAGCCAATCTTACCTAAATAATTCATCATGATAAACACGCCACGTTTTTTTCCATCACCAATACCTTGCAGCAATAATTTCATGCAGGGTGGAAAAAAATCTTCTTTGATGGGGCTAGTCAGTTTCAGCTCATCATATTCTTTTTTCACTTCCCGCTCTTCCTCTAGTTTTAGTTCAAAATCAAGAGCTTGTAACAATAATTGCCGAGCACTTTCTCCACTTACCTTTCGATCCAAGAAAATAAATAGGGGGGTTAGAATTGAATCCGGCTTAGCCATCTCCTTCTGGAATTCCATCACCTTTTCCGGATCGATAGGCAAACTGACTAATCCTGATTTCTCATGTAAGCTGTAGGGCATGCGGTAGAGATGGCGTGAAGAGATTAAGACTGTATCGATTTCTAAAAAGTGATCTACATTTAGTTTTGCTACTTTGTCTCCATGTTCATTTGGTTCGTATCTTGTGACTTCTTCTTGAGATAAATTAACTTTTTCTTTAATATTGGAGATAGCTCCTTTTTCAAATTCCAAGATTTGTTTACCTAATTCGGTCTTGATATTCTCTTTGATGTAATACGCAATTCTTTTGGCGGCATCAGGAAATAATTCCTTAGTATGTACCTCGCCAACTTTTTTGGGAAAGGCTTCAAAAGGTACACCGATGTGAAATCCTTTATTGCCTGAGAATTTAACTGAGATATCCTTTACTCCGCAATATTTTAGGAATTGAATGATCAGGTTGGTAGCAATTTTGCTGTAGTCAATGAATTTGCAATCAATATCCAAGACTAGATCCCAGCCGATACGTAGCTGGTCTAATTCTTTTTTAGATTTGTTGCTATCGAGTTCTAAAGGGTTATCCCACAACTCTTCGCTGGCATGCAGGGAAGTGACTCCGCGGAGAGAAAGTTCTAAAATTTCCTTGGGATAGGCGAGGACATCTGGACGCTTACCGAACGATTCGTTGTAGCGCATTCCAATTTCTTTATTTTTAGCATGGGCTATGATGGCGTCTTGGATATCTTTGCGTTTGTAGAAGCGTACGCAAACCCCTTTGTCAAGCATGTTGATTCAGAAATGAGGAAGTTTAAATGGTTTTCTGGGATTTGATGCCAAATATTTTTAAATAATAGATCATTTAAGATGTATGAGGGGATGGGTGTTTTGGAGAAGATAAAAAATGGTAAACCAAAAACCAACCGAAAATTATTCAAATCTTAGAAACTATGCAACTAAAACGGCAATAGCAGTTGCTCTAGTAGGTTGTGCAGGTATGGAAAAAGACTGCTCTTCCTGCAATGCAGAAAGTTTTGGTTCAGATTGGCTCGTAGTCCAGTATAAATATGACGGAGATCCTATGAATTGCTGGAAACTTCAAAATACTAGTATTGGCAATGAAAGTCATTCAGACGGAATATTTTGGAAAGATGGAAAAACACGGAATCTAGTTCACATCTCCGGCTGGTATAACCGTGTACAGGTTGAAAGCGGTCAGTGGAAGGAAGCTGCAGATGCTGTTGGAATTGACTTAGAGCACTGTGTTAACGGAAAATACAAATCCAAACCAACTAAAGAACAATAAATGTTTTATTTTTTTCTAAATTTTGTTTTTCGAGGGATTACTTGAGATTACTCACTTTTTTGCCAGCGGGTCAAATCAATTAGAAACAATTTCTCTTTTTCTAAATCAAATAAAGTGTTATGATCAACTTCACTATCACTAAGAGTATATCCAAGGCTTTCAACTTGATTTTTTTGTTTTCTGTACTGCCAACGTGCTTTCAATTTTAATAATTTAGGTAAAGTATAATACTCTACTCCATGAATTCTTTCCATAAACACTCCCCAATAATTCAATTTTGGAATTTCCTCTTGTGGCGGAAATATTCCATAATAATAAGGGATTTGCAAATCTTGCAATCGTAAATCACTTCGCAGATGCAAATCTCTGCCGATCTCAAAGTCATGTAAGGCGTTATCCTTATTTCTATTTCTATATGAATGCATCTTATTATATAATTTTAAAACGATCCTATCATCAACTGCATATACTTTTCCATCGCAACCCCCACCTATCTCTTCACTTCTTTGTGAGATTGATTGTACCGCTTTTTCTATTAATCCTTGAATATCCATATAAAATTGATTTTGAAACCTGATTTAAATAATTTTCTGGAGATTTAGAACTATTTTCTTACTAATAATAATTCTCCTTTATCGGCATGGATGGCATACATGTAGTCAGCAATGGAATATTTTTTGCTACCGCCATTTACTCCGGGGTCGGGATCTTGTACAAAGATATCTCTTTTTCCTATGCCAGTAATGACATTAAAATGAGAATTATGCTCTGGTATTTTGTCGGTAAGAAAGCAAGTAGTTACTTGCGCGCCAAGCGGTCTGCCTGCTTCAATTTCCTTTCTGATGTCATGCTCAGTAGGTATTTTCACGGTAATACGGCCGCCTTGTGATAAAAAGGAATGATAAGATTGGAGTTGAATGGCTTTAAAAATATCTTTTTCTTTTTGTTGACGCTGCTGCAACCTTTGCTCTAGATCAGTTAAACTTCTATGACGATCTAGTTTGGTAAAGATATTAGTCTCTTGAGTTATAATTTCTACAGTATAATCATGCTTTAACAGATATAAGCCCAGCTCTGCCGCACAGGCTCCCCGCCAGCTCATGATCTCTTTCTTTAGCTCAGCAATCCTAACCTTTTCTCCGTGATATTGCATGAGCATGGCCAGCATGGCTAAGCCGCAATCTTCAGAATGTGGCTTTTGATAGACCATAGGCACAGAAAGCTTCATAACTGATTAAGTATAGAATAACTTTAAAAGAATTTTGAGTTTAGAAAAGTTCTATTTTCTTTTCCATTGCACTAAATCAAATAAAAATAATTTTCCTTGTTCTGAATCAAATAAGGTGTTGTGGCTATATCCTCTTTTACTGTCGCTACTCATGATGTATCCCAACTTATCAATAAGTTTTTTTTGCGCTTGAAACTGGCGTTGTGCTTCCTGAATAAGAGTAGGTGGAAGGATAGAAGAATCTAACCCATAGATTCGTTCCATAAATACCCCGGACCAATCTATTCTTCCTATGGATACTGGACCGAATAGTCCTAGATACTCAGGAACTTGCACTCCCTGTTGATATAACTCTGTACCTAAGGCAAATTCATGTTCCGCTGATTTTTGCGGGCATCCATGATATCCACCATTGTGTAATTTTAGAATAACTTTTTCGTCAACAGCATAGATAGTACCATCATTTCCATGACCGAGATATCCAGTTCCTTTTTGAATATTATTAATGGCTTTATCGACCAATGCTCTGAGGTTCATAAGAATAAAAATTAAAGGGAGAGTTTAAATGGTTTTCTGAGAAATTAATTTGAATAGCCTAATAAACTATTTGCTTCTTGAGCCAGCTGTAAGTATAAGTCTTTCTTCTCTGGAACAGATTCAGCCAATCTTATATACAGAGCAGCTGCTTCCTGATATTTTCCTATAGAATTATACTTTCTGGCCTTTTCTTCTAAATCTAATCTATCGAGAACTTTTAGTGATATTTTAGCTATCTTATCCAATTCAGGATCAACTGCAACGTCGTTTCGCTTTGTGCCTTTCTCCGTTTGATCAAGAATTTTCAGCAAACCAGACAGAACTCTTTTTCTTGAAGCACTCATTTTTAACTCAGAATTCAGCAACTTCTTTCTTAAAAGCTTCTGCTTTTTTCTTGATACTAGCCAGCGCTTCTTTCAAGGCTTTGCGAGGTTCAGCACCTTTGGTTTCTACCAGAAAGCGAGGAACACCGATTAAAGGGTGATCAACGCGGTATGAAGCGGTAGTAACGCCTTTGGTAGTAAGCAATTCTTCTTTAACTAAATTACAGAAAGTATGAGTTTCACCTTTCAGTTCGAAGACCAGCTTGGTTTTAGATTCTTCTAAGACTATGAATTCCATGGTAGCACTGAATTTTGTTAAGGGATTTATAAAGGTTTCTAAAATTTGTTTTTTGGGCAGTAATTTTTAAATGGAAACTCAAGAACGATAGAAAATTCCGGCTGACCACCATGGCTACGATATACCCCCTGATCATCTGCAACCGGCAGCAGTCTTTCACGGGGATTGTAAGGAGAAGGTATGGTTCTTGAACGGAATTCTGCTTCAAAATCATCTATATCTATTTTATCACTGCAATTTTTATCAAAATGATGTACCATTTCTGAACTAAATTTTCTTGCTTCTGGAACTTTAGTCGGTTCTGATCGGTATTGCAGAATAGCATACCCCAGCAAGGTCGCTCCGATCAATCCTAGAACATTTTTATGACCCATCCTCTTTAGTCTTTCCAAATTCTATTTAAAGATTATGGATTTACGGACGCATATGTGGCAGCAGATCATATTCTATCGGGGAACTCCTTCCGGCTTGTTTCAATATGAAGCCTTTCTCGGTTTTATGAAAGGTAAAGGTTTACACTTACCGTATGAAAATACTCCTTTACGGAAGACCGAACAGTATGTGATCGAGCCGGCTACCACGCTTACTTATCGAGCCTGGAAGCGAGTAATTCCGCGAGGAATGGGTCTCTGGGAAGTGAGAGTCACACTTTCCGGATATGGTGTGCACGAAGTAGATGAAAAGCTTCGTTCCTTTTTAACCATAGAATGTTTTGAATAAATCTCATTTCCAAGCAAAAGTCTTAAATTATTCTCTCATTTATAGATAATTCCCATGGCCTCTTCAAATCAAACTTCAGAATATCAGACTTTCAAATATCTGCAGCATTGGAAAAAAGAAGATGACCTGCAGAGATTGCAGGATTCTTTTTCGACTCTCGGCCCATTATTTTCATATCTTTTCCAAAAAGCAGATATTTTATACCGACAATTACCTCCGCGAAAAGATGGCAATAATCCCTTCATCCATCCTATGAACGTGGTGCTAGCCTTGAAAGATGCAAAAATCATCGATGAAATTACTTTTTGCGTAGGCCTGATGCATGATTATGTGGAAGAGATCGTGGATGTCTATCGGGATAAACATGATCTGGATGAAGATGGCAAGGATATAGAATTATTAGATAAATATGAAGGAGAAGTATTTACCGCTCTGGAAAAGGAGCTTCTTGAGCATACTGATGCAGCCGCGGCTAAGACCATCATCGCTGCTTTACGGCTGCTTACCCGGCATAAGCGGGATTTCTATTATCGCTCTATCTCCAATATTTTCCAGCATGAGGACGAACGCATCAAAGAGATCGCCATCCAAGTCAAGTTAGCAGACCGTACGCATAATATTCTGAGCATCGAATGTTTTGGCGAAGAGAAGCGAAATTATCAATGCTTCAAGAATCTGTTTATCTTGAATAATACTAAAAAGTATCTTTTGGAAAATCCGGCTAGAATATCGTATTCACGAGATATACCATCTACGCAACTATTGTTCAAGCGCTGCGCTAAAGCGACCTATGATGCCTATCAGATGTTATGCTATCTGTCCATGAAGAAAGGTATCGGCCAGACCAAATCGATGATGCAGCTAGCCTTCAAGAAATTTGCCCTGGAGAAAGCCGGGATGTGGGAAGTGACTAAAGTTGATCCTGATGAAACGCACCTGATGCGCTTGTTCCAGGGTATCGTCAGGAAATATGATGCCAGATTGCATCACGAATGGGAAATGTTTGAATCCATGAAAGCGGCAGAGTATGATTACTGCCGCAAATTCTTTGCCGATTACAATTTTACAGAAGAGCAGATCAAAGCATTGGTCGATTTCAAAGATGCCTATGCCTTGAAAGAAGTGCTGGCCTATTTATTGTATGTACCTGATTATGTAGTGCACAGGTTTTTGAGCTCAGAATTGACGAAAGATGCCAGGATTTGTAGTTAGAAAGCAACAGATTTAAATAAAATATTTCTTTTTCAAAGGCTTGGGTGTTAAAGAATTGAATTTAAGAGAAAACATAAAAAGAGAACTACAACTTGCACGAAAAGAACCACTTTCTAATTACATCGATCATAAAATAGTTCTTAATCTCTTTGCAAAGATGGAAAAATCTCTTTCTAAAAGCAGGCTGACTGAAGAGGATGCTCTAAGCCTAGGCAGAAAAGTTAACAGGACAGTGGCCAAACGAATTTTAATGTAATGGAATTAGTTGGATTATAATGTAAGTAGATTAGTGATTACCGTTGTTAAAAAAGACCTTCCCCAAAAAATTATTTTTAACAACCCTATAATACTTTTTAAGTTCTTCAGAAAGATCCAATCTTGATATATAATCTTGAAAAATTTCATCAGCACGATGCCTTACTCGTTCTTCACGTTGTTCTTCATAAGAAGGCGGCGGATTTAGATTCAATCTACCATAAAACTCAGATAGATCAACAACAAATTTAGCACGTAGCTCAGGTCGATGAGATTGACCAGTTATACAGATAGATGGATTTATTGCTTGTTGGCCTCTTCTTTTTCTAAAAGAATCTATTTCTTCTTGTCTGATTTCCCCTTCTGCTTTCCTACTAGCAACCTGACATATTCCTTGCAAAACAGAAGGTTCCATCATTAATTTTCTATATAAATCTTGATCCATTGCTTTCATTGAAAATTCTAATTTATTTAAATATCTTCTGATAATTCTTCCAGATTTGATCTGCAACTACGTCTTCAGAAAGCTCTTTTACCAGGGCGATCTGTTTAATACTTTCAGTCACGAAGGCTGGTTCGTTCATCTGCTCTTTGAAAGGGCTTAACCAAGGCGAGTCAGTTTCCGTTAGCAGCTGGGTTAACGGAACTTTTTTTACCAAAGTTTGAAAATTAGAAGACTTGACAATACAGGGGGGGATGGAAAAGAAATGTCCTAACTCTGCTCCTTTAGTCATTAACGATTTACGTCCGGAGAAGCAATGCTGTATTACGGGAACTTCATGATTTTTGATTTCTTGTTCTAAAATCTGCAGGCATTCTTCCTCTGCTTTGCGAGAGTGAATGACCAATGGTTTCTTGATCTTGATGGCGAAGCGGATCATCTTGCGGAAGTTCTCTGCCTGCTGGGCGTAGGTTTTTTCCTTATCGGCCCAATGAAAATCCATGCCTACTTCGCCGATGCACTGCACAGCATCTTTGTTTTTTTCAATGAATTTAAATTCGTCTTCCAGGTTGATGGGCCCTTTCTGGTACGGCAATCCTACACCTTCCGGCTGTATTCCAAGGGCATCAATAGGATAAATGCCTAGGCTTGCTTTGACTAAATTAGGATGCTTTTTTGCCAAGGCCAGAACTTCCCTATTCGCGGGAGGATTGACTCCGGAAACGATCAAGGCTTTCAGTCCTGCTTTCTCGGCGCGTTTCAGAACTGCATCTAATTTGTCTTTGAAATATTCGTGGGTCAGATGACAGTGTACGTCGATAAGGTTCATGATTGAAGGTAGAAGTTGAGGAGATATAAATGTTTTCTTCCATCTAATGAAGAAGTTTCCCTGCTGGTTTTAGCAGCTGCAATTCCAGCTTCTGTATTTGTTCTTTTTCAAAGCTATAATGATGAGCTGCGTAATGGTCGATAACTACGTCAGCGCTTTCGCGCAATTCAGGCTGCTTGGCTAAAGCTTCCTCTAATCTGCAGTTGATCAACCTGACCTTATGCGGATTTAGAACATCTCTGCAGCGTTGCTGATACATGCGTAGGCGTTTGAAGGTATCTTCCTGTACTGAGAATAGTTCTGCATATTCTAACATCTCCAGCATTAAAGAGTAATTAACGGGGTCTATG
>Ga0209542_10018975_pt1 | contig 11077 bp, 9 predicted proteins | sample RifCSPhighO2_01_FD_184028 | JGI IMG/M metagenome (GOLD analysis project Ga0209542, IMG submission 184028) | Soil microbial communities from Rifle, Colorado - Rifle CSP2_plank highO2_0.1 (SPAdes) (version 2) | ecosystem: Environmental > Terrestrial > Deep subsurface > Rock core/Sediment ...
ATACTTTAAAATGCAGGACGAAGGAGCTATTATTACAGAGGTGTTGTTTCTAAATGTATTTATGATGATAATAGCTGGTATTCTTGCCGCTTCTAATTTCTATATTAGTATAACAACAGGTTTTTGTCTTGGATTGATTGGGGCTGCAAGACAGAACCTATTTCCTTCTAAGTCTGTGATAAAATAGCCTTTATATGATGAGGATTTTAAGATGCAAGTTCTTTTAATAAATCCACCATGGGAAAAAAGTAGTGATGACAACAGGGCAAGGTTCAAAGTTATAAGCTGCCTGCCCTCGCTGGGATTGGGTTACATTGCCGCATGCCTTGAAAAGGAAGGCGTTAAGGTAAATATTCTTGACCTTAATGTGGAAGGGATAGGACTTAATGACCTGTCTCAAGCCCTATCGTTGTTTGAATTCAAGCCGCAGTTTATTGGGATAACTGCAGCTGCTACTACGATCTATGTTGCAAAAGATATTGCAAAGATTTGTAAGGAGGTATTTCCGGAAGCAAAGACTGTTATGGGGGGAGTGCAGCCAACCGTTACTCCTGAGCTTGTCCTTCAAAGTGGGCACATAGACTATGCGATAAGGGGTGAAGGAGAGGTTACAGTTGTAGAACTTATGGTTAAGGGTGAACCGTTGTCGAAGATAAAAGGACTATCTTATAGAGAGGCCGGCCAAGTTGTTCATAATCCTGACAGATCTCCGATTCATAATCTTGATGAGATACCCTTTCCGTCATATCATCTGTTTCAGATTGAAAAATATCATCCGCCGGAAGCTCTTTTCAGAAGATTGCCGGCAATTAATGTCATAACCTCTCGCGGCTGTCCATTCAGGTGTACATATTGTGCTACTCAAACAATATGGCCTGGAAAACTTAGGATGAGGTCAATAGAAAATGTAATAGAAGAACTTAAAGTATTAACGATGCAATATGGTATAAAAGAAATCTCTTTTTCTGATGATACGCTTCCTGCAATGCGCTCTAGAATGATACAACTTTGCGAGGCGATACTTAAAAATAAAATAGATATCACATGGAGTTGCAATGCTATAGTTAAATTTTTAGATGAAGATGTATTACATCTTATGAAACGGGCTGGGTGCCATCATATCTGTTACGGGGTAGAATCGGTTGATGAGAATATATTGAAGAATATTCATAAAAACATCAAGATAGAAGAGGCTGAACAGGTTATCAAGGCCACAAAAAAGGCAGGTATTGCATGCAGGGCCTCTTTCATGTTTGGCAACCCTGGAGAGACTGTAGAAAGCATGCAAAAAACCCTTGAGTTTACACTAAAAACAAAACCGGACTTTGCGCTCTTTAATATCACGACCCCGTATCCGGGAACGCCAATGTATAACTGGGCAAAAGAGAATGGTTATCTTTTGTCAGAGGATTTGAGTTTATATACAGCATCGCGATGTCTTGTTAATCTTCCAACTGTATCTCCGGCTGAGGTTGAGGAGTTTACCCGTTATGCGTGGAAAAAGTTTTACCGCAGGCCAGGCTATATCGTAGGCAGATTATTTAAGGTTAGGTCTATCTACGATATCAAGGCATATTCTAAGGCCTTCTTTTCCTTGCTGAAATTCTGAGCTATAATTCAATAATTAAGGCAGATAAATGAAAGTGGCGATTGCTGGGGCAACAGGATTTGTCGGTGAGCATCTTATTCCAATCCTATGCGAAAAATATGAAGATGTCCGATGTCTTGTGAGAAATACAAGCGATGTCAGCCGCATTTCTTTGCATAATGTCAATCTGTATTATGGTGACATCTCCAAAGGTGCATCACTGAAAGAACTCTTAGATGGTGTTGATAGATTTATTTATTTGGTGCCGTTCTCTACAGGTTATATTCATGAGGCGGTAAGTAGTTGTGTTGAGGCTGGCGTGAGGCGGGCTTTATTTGTTGGCACAACACAGATATTTACATACCAGGAGCCTGAACTTAAAAAGAAGATTTTAGAAGCAGAGAAGGCTATTATAAGCGCCGCATTAGATTATACTATTCTGCGCCCTACCCTTATCTATGGCTCAATGCTCGACAAGAATATTTTTAAGTTAGTGTGTTATCTAAAGAAGTATCCGGTGATATTTATTCCTGGCGATGGAAAATCTCTCCAGAGGCCTGTTCTTGTGGATGATATATGTCTGGCAATCATTTCTGCAATAGAATCACCTGCGACAATAAGAAAGGCTTATAATATTGCAGGCAAGGATGCTATAACTTTTAACGAGATGATAAAGATAATCTGCAATGCACTTTGTGTAAGAAGGGTAAAGATACATATACCTAATGCATTTATGATATTCTTGGCTAAAATTTTAAGAGTTGTCGGAATACGGTCGTATATCACAGAAGATAAAATACGCAGGCTGGCTGAAAATAAAGATTTTGCTTATGACGATGCGGCGAGGGATTTTGGATATACACCTCTCTCTTTTGAAGAAGGGATAAATGAGGCAGTGCAGCGATATCAAACTTAGGAAACGTCAGATGCAATGAGGTGTAAGGTGAATGCTCAAAACATTCCTTTTTTAAAGGCGTATAATCAGAAAAAACTGAGAGCAGGATTTTTAGTTGATAGAATACTCCGGGTATTCTGTTCCGGTAAAAACAAAAGTTGTGGATATCATGAAACTCCCAAGAAAATTCTTGTAGTTCAAACGCACTTGATAGGCGATGTGATGATGGCCATACCAATGCTAAAGGCATTGAAGAAGAAATACCCGGGGGCTGCTCTCCATTTGCTTGCGAATGATTTTGCATGCGGGCTTCTTGATGGTGCATGGTATGTGGATGTGATACACACTGCACCGATTCCCTGGGGAATAAGGAGTTACAGTATTGGCAACATCTGGAGGCTTTTTTTCACAATAGCAAGGTTGAGGAAAGAAAGATTTGACCTTGCTATAGATGCACAAATTGATTTCAGAAATGCATTTTTGCTTTTTCTTGTTGGGGCAAAAAGAAGATTGGGCTACGATATTGTCGGAGGTAGAACTTTTCTTACTGACATACCAGAGTTTCCCGGAGGGATTGTGCATCTGTTGGAAGGCAGGTTGTCTGTTCTTCAATATTTAGGGATAGGTACTGATGACAAGAAATATGAACTGCCAGTAAGACAGAATGCCAGGCGATGGGTAGAAGCATTTTTACTGGAAAAAGGCATAGTAGGGCGAGATATAGTTGCTGTCCATCCAAGTGCAAGTGTTCCCGAAAAACTGTGGAGGAGTGAAAGATTTGTTGCTATTATTGATTACCTTTATGATAAAGGGCTCTGCCCCGTTTTAGTTGAAGGGCCTGGGGACGGGGTACTGGTTGACGAGATATGTTTTAAGGGTAAAAATGATGTAATAAGGTTTAAGACAAATCTGTCGAATGCTACAGCTTTTTTCGCTGCCTGTTCTCTTGTTATTTGTTTGGATAGCATGGCAGCACATCTTGCAGCGGCCGTAGGCACGCCTGCTATCGTCCTTTATGGGCCACAGCCTCCTGAAATAGCGAAGCCTTTTGGTAAAAATGTTATTGCCATATGGAAAGGGAATATGGATTGTCAGCCATGCGTCTATAATGGATGCAAACAATGCAGAGGTGGAATTAATGAGTGTATGGACAGGATTGAGGTGGATGATGTAATTTCAAAGATTGGTGAATTTGTTGCAACAGGGAGTATAAAGACAAAAGGTTTTTTACATGTATAAAGCTAATAAGGTGTCCATAAAAGGTGGATGTTGGAAAAAAAACATATTCTAATTTATAGCATTCATTATTTCCCGGAATTGATAGGTATAGGGGTCTTTAACCATGCGATGGCCAAGTATCTGGTAAAAAAGGGTTTCGATGTTACGGTAGTTACAGCTTTTCCCTGGTATCCGTATTGGAAAGTCATGGACGGCTATAATGGCCGCCTATTAATGACAGAAGAGTTGGGGGGTATAAATGTTAAGAGGTCGTATGTATATTCTCCCCAAAAAGTTAATTCCAAAACCAGAATAATCCATGAGACGGTTTTTGCGGTATCATCGCTTCTCAATATATTCCCTCTTCTTTTTAAGAAGGTTGATGCGGTATTTACTGTATGTCCTCCGCTGCAGCTTGGCTTGATAGCGCGCCTATTTTGTATAATTAAGCGCATTCCTTTAATTTTTCATGTGCAGGATTTACAGGTTGATGCAGCCTTTGATATGGGAATGCTTAAGAACCGATTTCTACGGAAGATCCTCGCTAGCATAGAGAAATATTTGTTTAAAAAGGCTACTATGCTGACTACGATAAGCAATGGCATGAAAAATAAAATCATTGATAAAGGAATTGACGCAAATCATGTTTCTATGATGCCGAACTGGATAGACACAGACTATATTAAGCCTATATCCAGAAGTAATAAATTCAGAGATGAATATGGAATATCAGAGAGTAAATTTCTGGTACTATATGCTGGCAATATTGGTGAAAAACAAGGGGTTGATATTGTCATTGATGTAGCGGAAATGACACAGGATAAAAAAGAGATATTTTATGTAATTGTGGGAGAGGGTGCAAATCGCGCAAAGCTGCAGGCAAAGATAGAGGAAAAGCGCTTAAATAATATAATGCTATTACCGCTACAAAGCAGAGAGATGCTGCCGTATATGCTTGCTGCTGCGGATATTTCCCTTATTATACAGAAAATGACCGTTGGGGATATTGTGATGCCTTCTAAACTCCTGAATATCATGGCGAGTGAAAGACCTGTTATTGCAACTGCAAATTCAATATGTGAACTGGCACGGTTTATTAACGAGGCAAATTGTGGTATAGTCGTGGGACCAGAGGATCCTATATTATTGAAGGATGCTATTTTAAAGATATATTCTGCTCCTTCTATTGGACGGAAATATGGCATAAGTGGAAGAAAATATGCAGAAGAGAAGCTGTCTATTGATAGTATATTAGGTAATTTTATATTTGAATTGCAGAAGCTTTTACCCAATGACTTACAACAGTTAAATTGAGAGTATAAACATGCTATGAATTTTATACTTTTACGTTTGATGCGACCACAGAGTACGGCCAGGGGAGAGGAATAGAGGTATTATGCCTTGTTTATACTCTAAAAAATCTTCAGATTATTGTTGATGTCCTTCAATCTTACCGGTCTAATGGGTATATAATATGTTGAGAAAACACGGACAGATACTTCTTTCCATGCTCTATGCCAATGATTTGATTATCGTAATCATGTCGTGGTCGCTCGCATATTATTTACGATTCTATTCAGGTTTTTTCAGCACTGAGTATGAGTATATTACCCCCTTTGTATTTTATTTATATATGGTTCCCTTTATTATCGTGATATGGCCAGTGGTATTCAGCATCGCAAAATTGTATTTACCTAAACGTTATACCTCTTTATGGGAAGAATTTTTTATTATATTCAAGGCTCATACTATGGCTCTTTTTATGTTAACCTTTGTGAGTTTCTTTTTCTATCAAGGGCGTATCTATTATTCCAGGATGGCAGTCTTTATATTCTTTGTTTTAGGCCTGTTTTTTCTTATGTTGAGCCGGGTAATTGTTAGAAAGATTGTAAGGCTTATCAGGAAGAAAGGATACAATCTGAAAAATGTGCTGATAGTTGGAGCAGGCGGTCTTGGAAGACGGGTTGTCAGCAAAATGGCTGAGAATCCTTGGTCAGGTTTTAATGTAGCAGGTTGGATAGATGACAATAAGGAGATAGGCGAAGAAATTGATGGGAAAAAGGTATTGGGTAATGTTACGCATATACATAAATGTATAGCAGAGAGAAATATTGATCAGGTTTTTATTGCCCTTCCTGTCAGGGCATATAATAGGCTGCTCTATCTTTTGAAAAAACTCGAGCAGGAAACCGTAGATGTGCGGGTTATTCCCAATATTTACCAGGCAGTTACCTTGAATGCCAGCATAGAGGATTTTGATGGATTGCCGATAATCAATTTAACAGAAAGCCCTATCTATGGTTGGAATCAGGCAATAAAAAGGCTTTTTGATATAGTCGTGTCTTTGTTTGTCATAGTAATTACAGCGCCGATTATGCTTAGTGTACTTCTTCTTGTTAAGCTAACCTCTTCTGGGCCGGTGTTTTTCAAACAAAAACGGTATGGTATTGGTGGAAAAAAGTTTAATGTGTATAAAATAAGAAGCATGTACACTCATGATAAAAGAACGGCTGACACAGCGCAGGCAACAAGAAATGACCCGAGAATTACACCTATTGGAAGATTTATCCGCCGCACCAGTATAGATGAACTCCCGCAATTTTTTAATGTGCTTAAGGGCAATATGTCGGTAGTTGGGCCAAGGCCGCATCCGCTGCATCTTGATGATAAGCATAAATTGTTGTTGGAAACATATATGTGGAGGTATAAAGTGAAACCAGGGATTACCGGTTGGGCCCAGATAAACGGATGGAGAGGTGAAACTGACACCCTTGAAAAGATGCAGCGGAGAATAGAGCATGATATTTACTATATAGAGCATTGGTCTATATGGTTTGACTTTAAGATTATGTGGCTCACTGTTTTGAAAGGATTGATAAATAAAAATGCGTATTAGTTTGGTTCTTTTTATTGCCCTCATTGGTACATCTTATCTGGAGTAGATCTGTGAAAGAAAGGGCAAAGAGATTGTGGATATTTGTTGGAATCTATATAATCCTCATCTATACAACTATTCCAATTGCGAGAGGTCTTTTAAACTTCCTTTATTTAAAAATAGGGAAAGACGCACTGTATATTTTGCTCAGTGCGATGTCCGTGGCAGGCATCTTGCTCTTTTTTTATTATGAAAGAACATGGAATTTGGAGTGGAAGAGAATAACGGCCTTCGTTTTTCTTCTCTTTTTTTTTGTTGTGACAATGCAGTTAATAGAGATTCCTGAAGAAAAAATGCATATCCTGGAGTATGGTTTTCTTGGCATCCTTGTTTACAAAGGATATAAGATTTCTAAACACCCGTTGTTGAGAGCTGTTGTTTTTGTGGGAGCTATAGGGATTGGGGACGAGTTTATTCAATGGCTGCTTCCTAATAGAGTGGGGGAGATTAAGGATATTGGATTTAATTTTCTGGGTGGAATCTTTGGTATACTTGCTATTGCGATACATGATAAAAAAATTTAAAGCCCTTCTTTTATTACCCATATTATTTTTATTCCCTTCAAGTCTCTATGCAAAGGACCTAATAGTTACCTTCCTTAATGTGGGAGAGGGGGATGCGATCTATATTGAAACCCCTACAAAAGAAAATTTATTAATAGATACAGGGAATCCTCTGACCGCTTACCGTGTGATAGATTTCCTGAATAAGAATGGTGTGAGTTCATTAGATGCTGTATTTATTACCCACCCGCATTCAGATCATGCAGGGGGCGTATTTCATATACTTCCCAGAATCAATGTAAAGGCTCTGTATGATAATGGTCAACCTATTTCTGATGCTCCTGAATATGAGGCATACAGGTGGTATAAGAAGATCTTAAAAAAGAGTAATTATAGGGCCATTGAGGCAGGTGATGTCTTTCAGTATAGTGATGTTAAAATTCAGGTTTTATGGCCTAAGGGCGCCATCTCTGCTGATTGGAATGCCAATTCTTTGGTGCTAAAGATAACTTATCGTGATATTGTCTTTCTCTTTATGGGGGATGCTAATGTTGATGTTGAAAATGCCCTTTTAAAGGAGAAAGTGGATTTAAAAGCTCATGTCTTAAAGCTCGGTCATCATGGAGCGGCTGACACAGCAAGAGATGCCTTTCTAAAAGTAGTTGCACCTTTCTATGGAATTATCTCTTCTCGTGCTGAGGATGGAAATAATTATACTGACCCCGGGGTAATTAAAAGATTACTGGCAAGCAAAATAAAGGTATTAACAACATACTCTCATGGCGATATAACATTTAAGACTGATGGCAAAGAAATTCATTTAATTGGGCAATAAAGGAAGCATTGTCATTACAATCTTAACAGGGGCGAAAGGAGGGAAAAATTAAGCTATGGTATTTGATTTTAAAAAGGTATTTAACACTATACCTGATAAAATTTCTTATTTTATTAGGGCATTTTTTTATATATACATATTTTCTCTTCCATTTAAGCATGTTACTTCAGTAAGGGAAACCTCTTTTTATCTGATGTTCCTGTTATTTCTTATAAAAGTTGGCAAAAATGGCATAAAGATAAGATTAAATGATTTAAGTATTATTGCATTCTTTTCTTTGGTTGGTGTGGCTATTTTGAGTATTTTATTTAGCCCTTATTCTATAGATAGCTTGGATGCCTTCAGGAAAAACATGTTTATGCAGATTATGGTCTTCTTTGTAATACTTAACGATTTTGATTCATTTGAAAAGTTAAAACCTCTTGTTTTTACAATTGCTGGTAGTTTTGTCATGTTAAGTATTGTTGTTTTAATAGAGGGTGGCATACTAGGGCGTTTTAACTTTGTATCTTCTGTACACGATCCGCAAACCTTCTGGGGTGGTTATGCACTCCTTGCTACATTTTATATTCCTTTTACAGTGGGATGCCTATTTATAAACAAAGATAATAGATATGTAACAGGTATTATCCTTATATTTCTTTTGTTGGAGGTTTTCCTCCTTACTCTATATGGAAAGCGTACCCCATTGATAGCGGTTATATTTTCACTAGTTGTAGTTTTATTGTTGTCCAGAAAGTATAGGCAGGTATGGATTCTATTTTTCTTAGCATTGACTATTGTTGGCAGTGCATATTATATTCCACGCATTGTTAAACTAGAATTTTCACAAAATGTTAAGCAAAATGAGAAGACGGTGCAGACAGAAAGCCATGTTAAATCAGAGGTTATTATGTCTTTTAATGATCTTACATCAATGAATGAGAGATATGCGATGTGGCGTGGCACATTGGATATGATAAAGGAGCACCCTGTATTCGGCTATGGTTATGGCTGGAAAAAGTTGTCTTGGGTTGCCAAAGAACATGGGTTTTTAGATAAATGGGCGGCAGATGATGAACATTTTAGCCGTACACAATATGATTCGGTATACAATTACTTTAAGCGGACAAACTATGGAAGTGCAAATCCCCATAACCTCGCATTGCAAATCCTTTTTGAGGTAGGCATAATCGGATTAATTGCATTTATTTTCTTCTGGAGCGCAATATATGTAAGAGCTATAAAGATTTTTCTATGGGGCAAATCAACAGACGGGAAACTATTTGTTACATATGGAGTTCTTGGTGTGCTGATGTCTTATATCATTATTAATATAACGAATGGGTTATGGGAGGAAACTACAGGCATATTAATGACAGTATTAGCTGCTTTAACATTAGTTGTCTTTAAAGAGCAAAAATATTTTAGTACAGTACAATCAATTAGTAAGTTCTGCTAAAAAAGGCAGCCGACTTGCCGGTTTCCCCAAAAATCAAAGTCTATTTTTGGGATTCTCAAATTTCCTTGCAATCCCAAACCTACTCTGGTATTTTCTAAAGCGAATATTTTTTTAAATTTAAGGAGATTGAGTGTGAATATCTGTGTTATTGGTACGGGTTATGTCGGTCTTGTTGCCGGGACTTGTTTTGCTGACAGCGGTAATGATGTGATTTGTGTTGATATAGATGCAAAGAAGATAGAAAAACTTAATAGAGGTGAGATACCTATTTACGAGCCTGGGCTGGAGGAGCTTGTAAAGAGGAATACAAAAGAGGGTCGGCTAAGGTTTACTACAGACCTTTCCTATGGAGTGAAAGAGTCACTCATCTGTTTCATTGCCGTTGGTACGCCTCCCGGCGGGGATGGATCTGCAGACTTAAAGTATGTTTTGGAGGCTGCAAGGAATATAGCAGGCGACATGGATGGCTACAGGATAATAGTGAATAAGAGCACTGTCCCTGTTGGAACTGCCGATAAGGTGAAGGCAGCGATACAGGAGGAGCTTGATAAGCGCAGTAAAAAATATGAGTTTGACGTGGTCTCAAATCCTGAGTTTTTAAAGGAAGGGGCTGCTATTGATGATTTTATGAAGCCTGACCGTGTGATAATTGGCACTAATAGTGCTCATGCTGCCGAGATCATGAAGGAACTTTATTCGTCATTTATGCGCAAGACAGATCGCCTTATTATGATGGATGTCCGTAGCGCTGAAATGACAAAGTATGCAGCCAATGCCATGCTTGCCACCAAGATTTCGTTCATAAATGAAATAGCGAATCTTTGTGAGCTTGTTGGTGCAGATATAGATAATGTAAGGAAAGGGATAGGCACTGATTCAAGGATCGGTTTTGAATTCCTTTTCCCTGGTGTGGGGTATGGTGGTTCCTGCTTCCCAAAAGATGTGCAGGCAATGATAAGGACAGCCGGTGAATATGGTTACGATATGAAGATACTGAAGTCTGTGGAGGATGTGAATTACAGGCAAAAGGGCGTGATAGTTGATAAGATGCTAAAATACTTTGGGGCAAGGGGCAAGGGGCAAGGGGCAAAGGGCAAACCATTAGAAGGAAATATTATAGGCATATGGGGATTATCGTTCAAGCCGCGCACAGATGATATGAGAGAGGCGCCTTCAATAACAATAATAAACAGATTGCTTGATGCAGGCGCAAGGATAAAGGCGCACGACCCTGAGGCAATGACTGAGGCCATGAAGATATTTGGCAACAAGGTTGAGTATCTTAAAGATAACTACGAGGTGGTAAAGGATACTGATGCCCTTGTGGTCATTACAGAATGGAATGAGTTCAGAAGGCCCAACTTTGAAAAGATGAGAAAGCTCATGAAAACCCCTGTGATATTTGACGGCAGGAATATATACGACCCTGATGAAATGCGAGGCATGGGTTTTACATACTACGGGATAGGGAGGGTGTAGAAGATTGCAAATTGTAAAGTGCAAAATGCAAAATAAAGAGAGATATGGGAAGGATGGTATATGGCAAGAATTTTAGTAACAGGCGGCTCTGGTTTTATCGGTTCCCATCTCTGTGAGAGGCTTTTAAACGAAGGGCACGATGTTTTGTGCCTTGATAACCTTTTTACAGGCTCAAGGGATAAT
>Ga0209542_10018976_pt1 | contig 11077 bp, 21 predicted proteins | sample RifCSPhighO2_01_FD_184028 | JGI IMG/M metagenome (GOLD analysis project Ga0209542, IMG submission 184028) | Soil microbial communities from Rifle, Colorado - Rifle CSP2_plank highO2_0.1 (SPAdes) (version 2) | ecosystem: Environmental > Terrestrial > Deep subsurface > Rock core/Sediment ...
CAATCCTTTTTTATTCTGCCTTATTATCCATTTAAGTTTAGTATTAGTAAGCTTGGTCATTCCAAGCTCAGAAATAAACTCAGGATTAAATCCTAGTGTCTGGCGAAATAATTTCCGGACACTACACTAAAAAACCCTAAGAGAAATCTTTATAAGCCCTGTTTTTCACTCACATTAAGCTTAATATTATGGCAGATATAAGAACAATTCACCCAGGGAAATACAATAAAACACTAGCAGATGCTTTAAAAGAAATTCCAGAATTTCAAAAGCCAGAATGGATATTTTTTGTTAAAAGTTCAACACATAGAGCCCGCCCTATTGGAGAAGAAGACTTTTGGTATAAAAGAGCAGCAAGCATATTAAGGCAGATATATATCAGAGGCACGGTAGGTGTTCAGAGATTAAGAACCAGATATGGCGGCAGAAAAGACCGAGGTGTCAAACCAGCAGAATTCAGAAGATCTGGAGGAAAAATAATTAGATCAATATTGCAGCAAGCAGAAAAAGCGGGATTTTTAGAAAAATCGAAAGAAAAAAAGGCAGGAAGAAAATTAACTGAAAAGGGCAAAAATTTTCTGGAAGGATTTGCAAAATGACGAAATCATACACTAAAAAAATTCATCTTGGAGTTGCAAATAAACACACAAAATGGGCTCCATTTTGGGCAGTAGTAAGAAGATTCGGCCCAGGAAAGAAAGTTCATCCTTCTCAAATAACAAAACAAAGAAGACATTGGAGAAGAATAAAGCTAAGAATTAAACCGCGTAGAGTACATAAGCAACATCTAGGCTAAAATGGCAGAAGCAAAATCCTTAGAAAGAGAATATATTATTCCTCTTAGAAGAGTCTGGCTTAAAGCTCCAGAATATGAAAGGGGTAGAAAAGCAATAAAAGCAATAAAAGAATTTATAGCTAAACATATGAAGGTTGCCGATCGCGACTTAAAAAAAGTCAAATTAGATGTTTTCTTAAATAATGAAATATGGTTCAGAGGAAAAGCAAATCCTCCTGCCAAAGTAAAAGTAAAAGCAACAAAAATAAACGATATTGTTAAAGTAGAATTCGTAGAAACACCCCAGCATGTCAAATTCGTAAAATCAAAGCTAGATAAATTCCATAAAAAACAAGAAAAGACGGATAAAAAAGAAGAAAAACCAATGGACAAAAAAGAAACAAAACCAGAAGATGTTCAAGAAAAGACAGAAGAAAAACAAAAAGAACAATCAGTAGCAGAACTCCATGTAAAAGAAGCCAAGTTAGATGCTAAAGCCCAAAAGCATCTAACAAAAAAGAAAGAAGAAAGCTATCATAGAATGGCTTTGCAGAAGTAATATATCTATTAATTCTTTATTACAAAAAGAACTATGCAATCCAAACTAAAATCCCAAGAAGAAATTGCAGTCCTATCTAAAACTTTAAGAGAAAAAGGCAGGACAATTGTTACAACAAACGGCTCTTTTGATATTCTTCATCCCGCTCATATAAACATTCTAGAAAAAGCGAAAACAGAAGGAGATATTTTAATTGTCCTTCTGAATTCTGATGAATCAGTAAAACACCTTAAAGGCCAAAATAGGCCTATTCAAAATGAAAAAGATCGAGCCATAATGTTATCTGCACTAGAATCAGTCGATTATATAACTATATTCAAAGAAGACACTCCTCTAAGCTTATTAGAAAAAATAAAGCCCCATATTCACATAAAAGGAGGCCCATTTATAGAAGAAAGAATAAAACAAGAACAATATCTTCTCTCAAAATGGGGTGGAAAATTCAAAAGTTTTCCTTTAGAAGAAGGATATTCAACGACCTCAATAATAGAAAAAATTATTAAGATTAATCCAAACCAATAATAGTTCCTGCAATCTTTTCAGGAATATGCCTTAATATAGTTCTTTTTTCAGACAAATATTCTTTAGCAAATTCCCCTCTAACAACTCTAGAATCTCTCTCTAAATCATCTTCAACTAATTTAGAATCTTCAGAGAAATATTTTTCAATAACTTCCTTAGATGGCTTCCCGATATTTATTATTATTCTATTCATCTTTACATCTGCATATCTTTCTATCTCATTAACAAAATCACTCGCTTTAAAATCATAATTTCCTTGCTTTGTAAATAAATTGCAAACATAAATCTTCATAGCTTTAGATTCTCTCAAAGCATCACTCATCCCCTTTACTATCAAATTAGGTAATATGCTGCCATATAAATCTCCCGCACAAATAACAACCTTGTCAGATTCTCTTATCGCTTCTGCAGAATTTCTATAAATAAATGCTTCCGGATCATAAAATAGATTATCTATCTTGGCATTTTTATCCGCAGGATAACTAACTTCCATTTGCCCATTTAGTATCTTTCCCTCGAGTGTTTTTCCTTTCAAGACACTTCTGTCAACACTAACAGGAAGAACATCCCCATTAATTCTTAACAATTTTCCGGCTTCTCTAATTCCTGCAGCTGAATCTCCATAAATTTCTGTTAATGCAGTTATAATTAAATTTCCAAGATTATGCCCATCTTTAAATCGATAATTAAATAATTTTCTTAGCCTGCCTCCGCCGTTTTCAGGAGATAAAGCGACAATACATTGTCGTGCATCTCCAGGAGGAAGAATACCATATTCATCCCTTAATTTGCCGCTAGAACCTCCGTCATCAGCGATATTAGCTATTGCAGTTATATTGCACTCATAATTTTTCAATCCCTTCAATAATTGAAAATGCCCTGTTCCTCCTCCAATAGTCACAATTTTTTGCATATATCTTTCTAAATGGAACACTATTTAAACTTTAAGAAAATATTATTCACATGTTAACTTTGCAATCACTAAAAGAAGAATTGAAGACTTTAGAAAATAAAGAAAAAGCAAAAATCTTTCAAAGATTTTTTAAAACAGGAAAAGGCCAGTATGGCGAAGGAGATATTTTTCTAGGCATAACTGTTCCAGAATCAAGAGCATTAGCAAAAAAATATTCCAATTTTGCTCTAGAAGAAATAAAAATCCTCCTAGAGTCTAGAATTCACGAAAAAAGATTAATTGCACTTTTAATTTTGGTAAATAATTATCAAAAAAATAAAGAAAAACAGGAAGAAATTTATAATTTTTATCTCTCCAATACAAAAAGAATAAATAGCTGGGATTTAGTAGATTTAACTGCTGATAAAATTATAGGAAATTATTTATTTGACAAACCTAAAGATATTTTATTCGAACTAGCAAAATCGAATAATCTATGGGAAAGAAGAATTTCAATAATTTCTACATTTAATTTCATAAAAAATAATCAATTTCAAGAAACATTAAAAATATCTCACATTCTTCTAAATGACAAGCACGATTTAATTCATAAAGCAGTTGGTTGGATGTTGAGAGAAATAGGCAAAAGAAATCAGTCTATTGAAGAAGAATTTCTAAAAAATAATTATAAATCAATGCCAAGAACGATGTTAAGATACGCAATTGAAAAATTCCCAGAAGATAAAAGGTTGGTTTATCTTAAAGGAAATATTTAAATATAACAATACATATAATAATATGTTACTAATCTATAATAAAATGGAAGCAATAGCAAAGACTCGTAGTGTGGGAGGATCATTAGTCGTGACCATACCATCTGAGATAGTTAAGATAGAAAATATTCAAGAAGGAGAATATGTAGATATCAGTATAAAGAAAAAAAGAATAGATTATTTTGGCGCTCTAAAAGGAATAGGGGAATTTAAAGAGGAAGACAGAATGGAAGATAGATTATGAATTATCTGGTTGATTCATCAGCTTGGATATCTTACCTAAATGGAGATATTTCTGGTGAAAAATTAAACAAAATTCTAAAATCTAAAGAGGAAGTATTTGTAATTGCATCAATAATTTCTGAAGTTACCAGTTTTGTCGTAAAAAATAAAGGGAATTCAGAGCTTGCCTATGAAACAATTTCAAAAAATTCTAAGCTTATTGATATAAGCCTTAAGTCTGCAAAAAATGCAGGAATTTTGCATGGAAAAGCCAAGATAGAAAAGAAGAATTTGCCTCTCATCGATGCAATTATCATATCTGTCGCACAAGAATTCAATTTAACAGTATTAACAAAAGATAACCATTTTAAATCTTTCAAAGAGTCAATTATAATATAAAGTTTAAACTTAAATTCGTTGAACAGCATCCTATAGAGGCCTAGATACAGGCTTTCCTGTCTTTTTTCTTAAATCTCTAAGTTTTCTAATTATCTTTCTATTGAGTGTAATGTCTACCCTCTCCCGCCCCCATAATTTTTCATGTGTTTTATCATAATATTCCAGACTATCAAAAACATCTTTATATTTCTGCATTATTTTTTTTATAGTCTTATCATCGAATTGCATTTTTCAACCTCGTTTCTATTTGCCTTATATTATTTATATTCTTTGAAGCAATAGACTGAACATGATGTATTAATAATTCCCTATCTACTGATTTATTTCGCTCCTCAGAAAAAGCAAAAGCAATGAACATTGCAGTTCTTTTATTTCCATCACTAAAGGGATGATCTACTAAAATTGCCCTCCACAAATAAGCCAATTTTTTATAATCTCCGAGCTTTTTATTTTCTTGCATATTTATAGCAAAATCTAGACTAGCAGGATTTCTTAAATGTCCGCCAAATCCTTTATTCACTCTTAAAATATCTTCTTTACTTATTTTCATACACATATATAATAGTAATCTATATTTAAACTTTTCGATATATCGCTTATTTTCATACACATAAAAATAAGTAAGTTAAATCTAGTTCTAAAGAAGCGAAAGAACATAATTTTCCCAAATAATTTTGGCACCCATTACAATAGGCCATAATAAGATTACATAAAAAAAGCTAAATAATTGCCCATATAAAGTCGGTGCCTCTATAAAACCTATATTCCATACTACTACCCCCACTATAATATAAAAAACAACCAATCCAATGATATATCTCTTTAAGCTCATCTAATCTAATAAAAGCTAGAATTTATAATACTTGTGAAATAAAGAGATTCATGGCAAGTTCCAAAAAACTCAAAGAAAAAACAATTCAAGAATTATTGCAATTTTCAATAATTAACATAGACAAGCCATCAGGACCAACTTCTTTTTCAATTTCAGATTTTGTTAGAAAATCCTTAAATCTCAGCAAAACTTCTCATTTTGGGACCTTGGACCCGCAAGTTACAGGCGTCTTGCCCGTAGCACTTAGCAGAGCTTGTCGCCTAAACGAATATTTCATGCATAGAGATAAAGTTTACGTGGGCATAATGCGTCTCCATGAAGAAATCCCAGATAAAACCTTAAAAGAACATATGCAGCAATTTATAGGAAAAATAACCCAACTTCCTCCAGTAAGATCGCGTGTTAAAAGAGAAGAGAGAATAAGGGAAGTAAAAACATTCAAATTTTTAGAAAGAGAAGGCAAGGATGTTCTATTTGAAACACAAGTGCAAGCGGGAACATATATTAGAAAATTAATTCACGATCTTGGAGAAAATACAGGCGGAGCACATATGTTGGAATTAAGAAGAATAAAGGCGTCAATCTTCCCAGAATCTCAATCAATAAATCTCTATCGGTTTGAAGAAGCAGTCGAAGAATATAAAAAAGGCAGTGAAGAAAAATTAAAGTCAATCCTTATTCCAGCAGAATCCTGCATTTTAGAAGTAATGCCTAAAGTAGAAATAAAAGAATTTTCATTGAAGTCAATTTTAACAGGCAAACCCTTAATGAAATCAGACATTCAATCAAGTTCTTTGCCAGATCAAGAAATCTTTGCAGTATTCCACAAAGGTAGATTTATAGCAATTATGAAAAAATCATTAGAAGGAGATATTTTAGCAAGAGCACAATTTGTGCTTAATTAGCCTCTTCAAGTTTCAATCTTTTCATTCCTATTTTATCATAAGCAGAATCAGAACTTATAATAATCTCTCCAGTCCCAGAAGCAGCATGAAATGCATCAAATACGTTTAAACCGTATTTATTTATATAAACCATAGCTTTCATAGATATATTATAAACCTCTTTATCAACATTAATTAATTGAAATATCTTTTCAATAAATCCATTAAAACAAAATCTTCTTTCAATAGTCTCTTAAATATCTTCATTCATGAATTATTCTTGAAAATATACGACTATAGCAAAATAGCTATCCATTCTATATCGGTCAGATTTCACCTATAGTGACCGATATAGACCGACAGATTTATAAAGCCCAATTCGTCTTATTATCTATGAAAAACGAACAAATAATTGAAATATTGGAAAGCTGGAATTTTTGGAATAAAGACCTTGATGTAGGAATTCCACGAAATAACTATTTGCATAAATTATTAAGCCTTATAAAAACACAACAGATTATAGCTATAACAGGCGTAAGGAGAAGCGGAAAATCAACTTTAATGAAACAGTTAGTAAAAAGACTAATAGGGCAAGGACAAGAGAAGACGTCATTTATCTATATAAATTTCGAAGAGCCAAAATTTGCTGATCTTCTTTCAGTAGAGTTCTTACAGCAAATTTACGAGGCATATTTAGAAATATTAAAGCCAAAAACTCCACCTTATATTTTGTTAGATGAAATACAAAGAATTCCAGAATGGGAAAGATTTGTTAGGGCCATCCATGAAAAAAAAGAGGCACATATAATTGTTTCAGGGTCTACTTCTCAATTACTAAGTAAGGAAATAGGTTCTCTATTAACAGGCAGATGGGTAAACCTTAGAATTAACCCTCTAAATTTTCCTGAATTTTTAAATTTCAACAAAATTAAAATAGAAGATAAAAAAGACGTACTATTTCAAAAAGCTAAAATAAAGAGATTTTTAAGAGAATATTTAGAATTTGGAGGGTTTCCCTTAGTAGTTCTCAATCAAGAAAAAAAAGAAATCTTACAAAGATATTTCGATGATATTTTAGGAAGAGATATAGTGGAAAGATATAAAATTAGAAAGCCGGAAAAATTAAAGATATTGGCAAAATATTATTTAACAAATTTTTCTTCCACAACTACATTCAGAAGTATAGCCAAATTCATAGGACTAAGCTTAGATAGTGTAGAAAGATTTTCTTATTTACTGGCAGAAACGTATTTAATATTTTTAGTGCCTAAGTTTTCTTTTTCCTTAAAAGAGCAGGAAGTAAATCCAAAGAAGGCATATTGTATAGATCACGGGCTGATTAACATAATAAGCTTTAGATTTAGCGATAACATAGGCAGACTATACGAAAACATGGTGTTTCTTTCCTTATTAGAAGAAAAAAAAGAGGTATATTATTATAGAGATAAGTATGAATGCGACTTTATAGTAAAAGAAGGAAAGGAAATAATTCAGGCTATTCAAGTTTCTTATAAAGTTGAAGAAAATAAAAAAAGAGAAATAGAAGGCCTATTGGAGGCCATGAAAAAATTCAAACTTAAAGAAGGAATAATTATAACAGATGATATTGAAATGGAAGAAGAAATAGATAAAAAGAAAATTATATATATTCCATTATGGAAATGGATTTTAAATTTAAGGTAAAATATATAAAATGAGAGAATTCATATATTACTCAAGAACCGCACCAACATCAGGCAACTTTCCCATAGATGACTTGCAAAAAGCAGGAAGAATAGACATAGCCATCCACGTAATTATAGCTACTTTTTTCTTAAGCCATAAAATCAGGCCAGATTCAAAATTAAATTTAGTTTTTGCAGGCCCTCCAGACCCATCAAAACATATTGAGATGGCTCCAGTAATAGAAGGAGAAACTGGCATCGATAAGATTTATCTAGCTAAGAAAGACGTTTCAGGGATTCTAAAAAGAATTCTCTATAAATACAAGCAGGGTGAAAAAAGAGAAGTTTTTCCAGGATATTGGATACAAAAAAAAGGTTTTCTTGAACTTGTAAAGGACTTATCTAAACAAGGCAGAAATCTCTACATTTTAGATCCAAAAGGAGAAGACATTAGAACAGTGGAAATAAAAAAAGACCCTATTTTTATCCTTGGAGATCATAAAGGCCTTCCAGGAAAAGAATTGAAACGCCTAAAAAAAATCTGCACTCCAGTAACTTTAGGAAAGAAAACCTATTTCGCCTCTCAAGTTGTGGCAGTAGTAAATAATGAGATTGACAGGCGTGAAGAATCAGGATTATTATAATTCTCGTAGAAGGAATTTCACCTAATAAGCTCTCAATCTTTTTTACTTCTAAACCATCATATTCTGAAGGGATATTCAATCCCATAGGATTTTCTGCGCCTCTTTATATATAATCCCTTAAATAAAATTCATTGCTATTATAATTATCTCTATTTCTAGCAATATTAACATGAAAAATATAAGAATCGGGATTATCGCCATTAAGCATACAATCTTTCCCAAACTTATCTCTAATGGCAGCCACTTCAGCTAATCCTCTAACTATATTATTAATTAATATATCGTAATTGTAATTTTTACCGTTCTTCACTCAATCTATAATTCCAGCATAATAATGATTATAAAGCCACTAATTTCCTAGATAGAATGGTAAAGGGAGCAGCAATAAAGTTCACAAATTATCCTGAGTCAGTGAATAAAATTTTAAATCTTTTAAAAGTTCAGTCTGAAATAAAAAAATATGATAAAATAATCTTAAAGCCATATATAAAAGATTCAGAATCTTATACGCCGGTCCCATTTGTAGAAGCAGTCTTGCAATTTTGCCTTCAGCATAAAAATCCAGTAGCTGAAGTTTTCATAGCAGAAGGGGTGGATGGTGCAGATACAACCGACTTGTTTGAATCAGTAGGATTCAAATCATTGGTAGAAAAGTACAACATAGGCCTTATAGATTTAAATGATACCGAAGTAGAAGATACAATAAACGGAGAATTCCTTAAATTAGAATCAATAAAATATCCAAAAATTCTCCTAGAGTCCTGTGTTATTTCTCTTCCTATTTTAAAAGAAGATGAAGAAACAGAAATAGTAGACTCTTTATCTAATATGTTGGGAGCTTACCCTTCTAAATATTATGCAGGTTTTTTCTCTTTAAAGAAAAATAAAATAAGGAAATGGCCTATTAAATATGCTATTCATGACATCCTTAAATGTAAAATGCCTAATTTTGCAGTGATAGATGCATCTCAACAAGGTCAAATTTTAGCAGGTCTCCCTCTAGAAATAGATAAACAAGCAGCGAAGACTTTAGGCAGGGAATGGAAGTCTATTTCACATATAAGATTGGTTGATGAATCATTCACGACAAAACTTCTTCATGTCAAGAAGCCTGAAGAAAACTCAAAGACTCTTTGATAAAGAAAAGAATAAAGATGAAATAAATAGAGTTGAAGTAAACTAATTATAGTCAAGGACACTAAAAATTAAACATTTGTGCCTTGACTACCTCAAGAACGTTAACCATCACATTCTTAACGGTATCCAAGAACTTTGTTCTTGGTGTCAAGGGAAAGAATGCATTTCTAATCAATTATTTATGTTTTTTACCATATATTTTCTAAAATAGAAAACTATTTAACTAATAGCCTGTTAATAGCAATATGGTAGTAATGAGCTCAGAAGTAACAAATGAAATAAAGAACATAATTAAGAGACTTGTAGTTAGCGGCATATATAAGTCTCAATCAGAGGTAGTAAGAGACGCAATAAGACAGCTAGCTCATAAGTATGGGATGAAAACAGTTTCTTTAAATGAAGCAAGAAAGATAACAAAAAAAGCATCTAAAAAATCAGGAGAATCTTTATCAGATTCTTTTAAGCGAATTAGAGAAGAAATATGAAATACATCGACACTTCAGCTTTTATAAAATATTATGGCAATCCAGAATTTGAAAAAGGAATAGATAAAATAATTTCTTTAATAGACAAAGCAAAAAATGGCGAAGAAATATTAATAACTTCCATTTTTACAATTGGAGAAGCTATATCTGCATTCGATAGATGGATAAGAATAAAAGCCATATCTGAAGAAGAATTTTCAAAGATTATATCTAGATTTTTCAAAGATATAGAAATCCTTACTACTGCAGGAGGTTTAATTATAGAATCGATAAATTCATTATCTATAGTTTTTAGCATAGACTATATTATAAATCATCATATCTCAATAAATGATTGTCTACACTTATACACTGCATTAACCACTCAACTTTCTATAATAGAGTTTATTTCTTCTGATGAAATGCAGTTGAACGCAGCTAAAAAAGAAGGCTTTAATATTTGGAATCCAGAAGATAATATAGACATCGCCCCACATTAAATATATTAATGCCAAATCTCTTATATTAATATGAAAAAATCAGTCAGATTACATCTAACAGGCTCAGTTCAAGGAATATTTTTCAGGCAGTTTATAAAAGACAATGCGGATAAATATAATGTAAAGGGCTATGTGAGAAATCTAGAAGATGGCCGTATAGAGATTTTTTTAGAAGGAGATCAAGAAAAAGTTGATTCAATGATTCTAGTATGTAAATCAGGTCCAAAGCATGCCAATATTAGAAAAATAGAAGAAAAACCAGAGCCTTTCCAAGAGTTTAAAGAGTTTAAGATATTAAGATTTTAATGAAAAATTCAATTCCTAAAATTTCGATAATAATTATATTAATTCTCCTGTCTATCTTGATTTATTCATTTTCTAAATCTCCCATTTCAACACAGCAAGTATGCATAAACTCAAAATGCTTCAATATAGAAATAGCTCAAACAACAGAAGAACTCCAAAAGGGCTTGATGTATCGTCAATCTTTAAATGAAAATGCGGGAATGCTATTTATTTTTGATAAAGAGGACATTTATTCATTTTGGATGAAAAACACATTAATTCCTTTAGATATTATTTGGATAAATAAAGATAATCAAATCGTTTATATTGCTTCAAATGTTCAGCCATGTAAAGCAGACTCTTGCGCTGCCTATTCACCAGAAAAAGAAGCATTATATGTTCTAGAAATAAACGCAGGTTTATCTGAAAAATATGGCTTTAAAGAAGGAGATGAAGCTGTTTTGCCCTAATAAAAACAGCTATGTGTAAAATTACTTTCTAATTAGCACATAAACTTTCTTACCA
>Ga0209542_10018978_pt1 | contig 11075 bp, 7 predicted proteins | sample RifCSPhighO2_01_FD_184028 | JGI IMG/M metagenome (GOLD analysis project Ga0209542, IMG submission 184028) | Soil microbial communities from Rifle, Colorado - Rifle CSP2_plank highO2_0.1 (SPAdes) (version 2) | ecosystem: Environmental > Terrestrial > Deep subsurface > Rock core/Sediment ...
TGTTGATTATTAAGAGTGATATATTGGTAGTTCATTATATTAAAGACTTACAATTTGAAATTTTAAATTTTCAATTTTTATTGAATTTTCAATATTTTAAAAATTTAAATGTTGGATTTCATTTCAAATTTCAAACTGAAAATTAAAAATTATAATTATCTTTTAACATATTGTTTTTCGTAATATTTTTCAAAATCTCCTTTTTTCAACTTTTTCCACCAATTTTGATTGTCTTGGTACCATTTGACGGTCATTGACAGCGCTTGATTAAAATCGTATTTCGGTTGCCAACCTAACTCTTTTTTAATTTTGGAACTATCGATTGCGTAGCGGCGGTCATGACCGGGTCTATCCTTAACATATTCAATCATTGACTCGTCCTTTCCCAAAATTTTTAAGATTTTTTTGGCAACTTCGATATTTTCGATGTCGTTGTCGATGCCGATACAATAAGTCTCCCCGACTGTGCCTTTTTGCAAAACAAGATCAATTGCTGCGCAGTGATCTTCGACATAAAGCCAATCGCGAACATATAGCCCGTCACCATAAATTGGAATTTTTTTACCTTCCAAAAGATTTGTAATAGAGAGCGAAATAAATTTCTCGGGAAATTGGTACGGGCCAAAATTATTTGAGCAGTTGGTGATAGTAATGGGGAGTTGATAGGTGTTGTGGTATGCACGCACCAAATGATCTGAGGCAGCTTTACTGGCAGCGTAAGGGCTGTTGGGGCAATAAGGCGTTTCTTCATTAAATCTATCTTTTGAATCAAGAGTTAATGCACCAAAGACTTCATCGGTTGAGATATGGTGAAATCTTTTGACTTTGGCTTGACATGCAGCATCAAGTAAAACTTGGGTACCAACGACGTTGGTTAGGATAAACGGAGCCGGATCGAGAATTGATCTGTCAACATGACTTTCTGCGGCAAAATTAACAACGATCTCGACTCCGGCCATCACTTGGCTGACCTGCGCTGCATTGATAATATCGCCTTTGACAAATGAATAGTTGTGGTTTGTTTCGATATCCCTGAGGTTTTCTAGATTTCCGGCATAAGTCAGCTTATCAAAATTAATAACTTGATCTTTTGGGTGATTTTTTAACCAATAGTGGATAAAGTTTGAACCAATAAAACCGGCACCACCTGTTACTAATAGTTTCATAGTTTTAATTATTTTTTTTCTTTTTTGATTTCCTCAGCAACCAAAAGATTGGCCCGAAGAAGTTCATCAAAAGAAGTGCCGGCGTCGACCCACCAGCCTTTGAGGATTTTGCAAATCATTGTTCCTTCCTCAACGTAATAGTTGTTGAGATCTGTCACCTCAAGTTCACCACGAGCTGAAGGTTTAAGATCATCGATAAAGTCGAAAACTCGATTATCATACATGTAGATTCCCGTCTGTCCGATGTCTGATTTGGGTTTTTGGGGCTTTTCTTCAATTGAGACTACTTTACCATCTCTAACCTCAATCACTCCATATTGTTTGCTAACCGTGGCCATGTGTTTGCCATAAACTACGGCACCTTTTTGGCGCTTTTCGAACTCGTCAACATTTTCTTTTAGGGGCTGGATGAAAATATTATCTCCAAGTATCACCAACATTTTGCCACTGTCGGCAAAATCACGGGCTATTCCAATAGCCTGCGCAATACCAGCGGCATCTTCCTGAATTTCATAAGAAAGTCTAAGATTAAAATCTTTGCCGCTCTTTAAAAGATTGATAAAGCTACCGCTATGATTTGGTCCGGTGATAATTAATACATCTTTTATTCCCGCTCTGACCATTGATTCGAGAGGATAAAAAATCATCGGTTTGTTGTAGATGGGAAGTAAGTGCTTGTTGGTAACCCAAGTGAGGGGCCGAAGTCTCGTGGCATTACCGCCGGCTAAAATTACGCCTTTCATGCGTCAAAATGACTCGTGCTTTTGGCCGTTCGCCAAGTGGCGAACTTTGATCGCACTCGCATTTTTCCTTTCCAAATTTCTTTGAAATTTGGGTTTAGTTTTGCAATCCATAGAGGTACTTATATTATAAGGAAATTGATCGGAACAAGCGAGATTTAAAGTTAGCTTTGCGTCTAGTTTATTTCTCGGATTTTCGGGCAAAAAACCACCAGAAGGCTCCGGTACCCAAAAGTAGAAGCAGAATAAGCCACCACCAGTTTTGCCAAGCGGCTTTGGCCTCTTGGGCAGTCTTTTCTTGCGCACCTAAGGCTTCTGATGAGGGACTAGGAGAGGCAGCCGGTGTTGCTTCTTCCTCAACACCCAAAACGCCCGGCGCAAAGCCGGCAGCCGGTCCGGCGACAAAGCCGCCGCCCGGTGTGGCCGAAAGCTCGTTGGAAAAGTCGCCCGGTGCGCAGCCGTTACCGGCTCGAACTTTAAAGTAATAAGTAGTACCGCCTGAAAGCCCGCTGATCGTATAACTGGTCGTTCCAGCTCCGCCGACATTGGGATTACCGAATTGCTGAGCGCCTGCTGATGTTCCATAGGTTGCCAGATAATAAGTGACCGGACCTGCTGCCGCAGACCAAGTCAGAGTAACGCTATTGGTACCGGCTGAGGCGCCTGTTAGGGTAGGTGCACTGCCGGGTTTGGTGTCGCCGCAAGTTGGTGCGCTACCGCCGCCTCCTCCGCCGCCGCCGTCACTGGTTGTTGATGTGGTCGCTGCAGCTGCAACTGCCGAGGTAGAAAAGTTTTGCTCATCCCCGACTGCTTCGGGTGAACCGTGGGAAATTGTCCGGTAGTGATAGGTGGTCCCCGCAGTAAGCCCCGAAATATCAACCGAGTGAGAGATTGTTTTTCCTTCTCCTGTATCAAACTCGTCTGTTGTATTTGCGTAGCCGTATTTGTCGAAGGGGTCGTCGAATGTAGGATTCGCTGGATCATGCGAAACCGTATCATAGATAACCCTTGAAGTCGTTTCAAAATCCGTATCCCAAGTAATCGTGACTGAAGATGAGGAAACACTTGACTCCGTCTCGCCTGAAATGACAGGTGCCCGCTCAAAGAAGAAATGAACTTCTGTAGTATCCTCTTGATTTCCGGCATTGTCAACCGCATGAGAGCGCACTGCATACCCTTCATCTGCCCCTTCCGGTTCGATAAAGGCAAAATCAAAATTCCAATCTCCATCTTCACCAGCACTGACATCATTTAAGAACTCGCCCTCGGAAGTGCGCCATCCCGTCCCATCCTCATCATCGGCTCCATCCCAATACTTATTGTCAGCATCTCTTTGGATGGAAACCAATACGCTGTTAATTCCGGAAGACGGGCTGTCTTCTGCCGTACCCCGAATCTCCCCGTCCCATTCATCTTCTGTGTAGCTTTCTTCATCTTCCGGATAAGTGATTTCGCTGGTTGGATCGGTTACGTCATAAGTGACATCGGAAACAACCGGACTAAATTCGGTATTGCCGGCTTTATCTGTTGCTTCGGCTTTGATGTCAAAAGTACTCTCTGAGTCCGGCGTCCAGTCAAAAGACCAATTAAAAGGTTCATCTCCACCTTCGTTATTCCTTTGTGAATCAGGAATTTCCGTCCACCTGTTGCCGCTTTCAAAAATTCTGTAAAAAAGTTTTACAAAGTCAACCGTATCAGTCTCCCCAAGTATGTCCTTATCTGTTGAAGAACCTAAAGCTTCAATCGGCCCGTTCCAGAAACTGCCTTCTTCGGGCGAACTGAATGAACTTACTGGAGCAGCACCATCCGAAGTAGACCACTCCCCGCTTGCCAGTTCGTTGTCGGCCATATCATGAGTGCTCAACTCAATGTCCCTCGGTGAAATGTAGAAAACATTTGGCGTAGTACCTGTATCGGACTGCCCGCTCTCGCTGAATGTTAGAAGCAGGACATTATCGTTAATTTCTTCTCCGGAACCGATTGCTTCGCCGTCATAGCCGTCTACATCCCAACCGTCCGCAGTACCAACTTCAAGTCGTGAGTCGTTGATATCCTCGGAAAATGTAAGCTCAAGGGCGTCAATTTGACCATTGGAATCAGTATCGCGGGTAAAGGCAGATAAAAGCACAGGCAGAGCCTTATCATCGGCCGATGCCTCATAAGACTTCAGTTCATTGCCGGCCGCATCGTGAGTGCTACTCGGATCCGGGTCCTCACCACCTAAAGGAGTATAGGTAACAGTTGGAGTCGCTCCTGTATCAAAAGACTCCCCTTCGCTGAAGGTTAAAAGCAGCATATTGTCATTCTCGCCTTCGCCTGTACCGATCGCTTCGCCTTCGTACCCGACAACATCCCAGCCGTCAGGATTACCGGAATCTAAGCGTGAATCATCAATGTTTTCGGAAAACGTAAGTTTGATTCCATCAATCTTGCCATTTCCATTTGTATCCTGTGTTTCGGCAGAACTTACGGTCGGTGGCGTTGTATCTTCGGGCTCGGAGTAATAAACCCTCACCGGGATCCAGTCAAGGAAAAAGTCACGGCCGGAGCTGGTTGTATTCATCGTCACCCGGACCCGGAAATTTTCGTTTGTAAAATCGTCGGCATTCCAAGTTCTTCCCCAGGTGTCGGATGCCGCGCCCAAAGAAGCTACGTGCTCTTCATCGGTCTCGGTAATATCGCTTTTTGGATCGGTCCAGCTGTCTCCGCCATCCCAGGAAAGATCAACATCAAGACTGTTCGTTCCGCCTGTTGAATCTAGATACCAATCTGTCCTAACCTCAATTCCGTTAATTGTTGAACCTTCGGGAATATCAAAGGGATTGTAGTTGTAGAATATGTGACTCTCGCCGGCAGTGTTATTTGTGTGGCTGGCTACCGTACCACCGTCTTCAAACGCACCTTCGGGGTTATTTTCTAATCCGTTACCGTCGCTGGCCTCTTCTGCGGTCGGTGACTTATAATCAGTCGGCTGATCATCCGGTGCCGCAAAATCAACAACAAGTTGCGGCCGTCTAAGTTCTGTCCCCTGATCACTTGATCTGAACTTCGCTAGACGAGCTGTGTCCGAACCTTCTTCTGCATCCCGAATTGCCCAACCGTAATTTGCTAATTCATCATTGACAAAAGCCTGGACATCGCTCGTCACATCCCACTGGCGCCAAACATTGTTTGATGTCCCTGTTGAGGTTGTATCAGTAGCGCTTCCTATATCAGCTGGCTGACTATTCCAGGTTAAGGTATCCTCATCCCAACCCTCAACTAATAAGCGCGCTTCATAATCTCGTGATGCGGGGGGGGCATCGAACATAAACAGCCGCAAAGTCGCTTTGGTGATTTCAGAGCCACTAGGAATCGCTGAAGTGTCAAATTTTACGAATGCCCGCTTGTTTTGATCTTCTTTGCTTCGAACATGCAGTTCATCGCCACCGCCTTTATTGGCATTGGCATTATTCTGTTCAGCCCAAGTGTCGTCAATTGCCGTTAAGACTCCATTGGCAATATCGTCGGAATCTCCAAGATTATTGGGGTTATCGGTGTCGATATCGTTAACTAAAACAAAAACTGTAAAATGAGTAAGTCCTTTGATCGTTATGGTTTCTGTGGCAACTTCTTTGGACTCGCCAACTGTTTGGGCATAGTCAAGCTCATCCACTGACTCGGCTGATTTAACGGCAACATCGTCTTTGTTAACGTTTGACGGAAGTGGCAATGTCAGCTCGTAGGTAAAGGTACCATCTGTCATTGGTGAAGTAAACTCATAAGCCGTGTCTGTGGCTGCCGAAAGGTCTTCTTGCTGCTCGCTTGAAAGCTTAACTTCGCCAACCGTCAGTTTGTCCGAGGGGTCGGGCAGTTTGGTAAAAGTGATCTTTACTTTGTCGTTCTGCGGAGCCGTATAGGTTTGGTTTAAAACTACATTATTTATAGTAGTCGCCTTACCGTCACTTTCCGACCAAACTGCTGGAGCCAGCTGGGCACTTGATTCCGATTCCGGCGGATTTTGAACAAATGCCGACTGCTCGTCACTAGTTGTTTGAGCGGATTCCGGTGTTGAAGACTGAGCCGCTGTGTTATCGTTTGATTCCGAAGTTTGACTGTCTGAAGAACTTTGATCGCTTTGATCTGTAGCTTGCGGTTCTTCGCTTGGTGCAAGCGCAGGTGACGAATCAGTAGTACTGGACACCTCCGAGGTGGGCCCGCCTAGACTCGCGTCTGGCGAGGCTGGCTCTGACTCCTCGGAGGTGGAGGAGTCGGGGCTTGTATCGGTTGTTTGCGCCGCCTGCTCCTCCTGCGCATATATATAGGAAGGATTAACCACTAAAGGTAAGGCCGGCGTCAGCGTCTGTCCGACCAATAAAAGCGAGGCCAAAAAATTAAAGATTTTCGCAACTAATTTTTTCTTCACAAAAATTTAAGGGCAGACTGATTTATAAAAAATAAGAAGCCAGCTAATTGGGCAGAAACTTCGCGAGCTTCCCAATCTTGTGCGCCAATTATAAACCTTTCTGTCAAGTAATGCAAATTTTTATAGGATTGACTAGCAAAAAGAGGGTTTTTGAAAAAAATTTTAGCTTGGGGCAAATTTTGCGTATAAATTATCCCCAATAAGGCCAAAAATTAACCATTCTTTATTACTCATTCAGTATATTATAAGATTTAATATTTGGAGAATTATATTAGAGGAGGATCACCTAAATTTAAAGCTCGAAGAACCAAGATCTGAACGCAAGAGCCCTTTCGGATAATTTGGAGGCCAACCGGGCAAATCTTAACTTTTTGCGTCGTCTTTGTAAGACGGCAGCCAAAACCATAAACTGAGGTGTCAGTCTGTAGCCGCTGTAGATTGTTCCCAAAATGCCACCGGCAATCATAAATGGCCACCACCATGGATTAGCCGCCAGGTTGTCAGCTGCGACCGGAAAACTACCACCAGCATTTTGGATGGGACCAGCCGCCTGCACATCGCCATTTCCAAGTGAAGAAATCAAGGTGCCGAAAACGCCTGTGCCGACCTGAAAACTCGTTTGCGACTGGCTTGCAATTTCCTGATTGTCGGGTCCGACTTTGCCTTGGGCTTCAACTATGGCCTCGTAAACTCCAGAAGGCGCAGTATCCGCCAGTACCAACCCAAAGCTAATATTGGCTCTTTGTCCGGGGTTGAGTTTACCCAGGTCAAAACTTTGGATCGCGGCAACCTCGCCATTTGCATCATAGAGGTTGAATATTACTTTACTGTCATAAACCGGACCTGTTCCCGGGTTTTTAGCGGTGATAAAGAACATGACAGTATCGCCGGGATTAACATGGGTGCCGACATTGGTTGACATGGAGGTTTCCAATTGACCGCCGGCAACTCGCACTTCTGCTTGATCTTGCCCCTGTCCCTCGGTGCCTTCAGTACTTACAGTGCTTTCAGTGATCGGAAAATGATCGACTCCGCCGATATCACCGTCTAAAGTCCCGAAGATATTGATAATGCCAAAAAAGCCAAAACTGCCGATGATATTAGTATTGACAAAGTTAATAAGATTAACTATTGAAAAGGCATTGCCAGTGTTGATACTGCCACCTGCGCCAAGACTGTTACCGCCGGTATTGGCGCTAGCTGTAATTTGATTGGTTAGGTAAGCATTGTTTTCCTGATTGGCTGATAAAAGACAGCAGGTGGTCCCTGAAAAATTCGGATCGGAAAAGTTGAAGAGCATTTGGCCGTATGTCGGGTCTTGGGCAGCACTTGCTCCCCAACCCCAGAATGTACCGTTCCAGATACCGAAGTTGTTAATCAGAAGCCAGAAATAATTACTGCCAATTAAATTGCTATTGGCATAAGTTTGCAGATTAACAAAAGATGTGGCATCGCCGGTCTGAATACTGCCTGAACCGTCAATACTATTGTTGCCGGTGTTGGCGCTCGCGTCAACATCATTTTGGATCTGGGCATTATTGGTTTGGGAAATATCGCCTGCTCCAAGAGTAGAAGCTTGAGATGTTTGGGGCTCGGGCAAAATAATGTTGCCGGTTAAATGACCGAAAATATTAATCAACACAAAATTCCAATTGGTATTAATTAAATTTGCATTGATGAAGTTTATTATATTAACAACGACACTAGCCGAACCGGTTGTAATCTGGCCGACAGTGCCGTCAATTAAATTCCCTCCGCTATTGGCAACTGCCAAAACGGTGTTATTTACTGTCCCCGTATTTTGCTGATTGATGACCAAATTGGCAGAGGCACTAAATTCTTGAACATTTGATTGTGTAAGATCAATATTGCCATTTTCATCCAAGTAAATATTTAAAATCTGGTAATTGATGTCGGAATTGACAAGATTGGTATTGGCCAGATTGACTAAATCTACCTGAGAAGCCGCATCCCCAGTGTCGATTGTTGACGATACCGAATCACTAGAACTTTCCGATCCGGTATCGGAAGTGGTGGAGGAGTCAGTGGTTGCTGATTGAGTTGCTTCGGCCAGTGGACTCGGAGACGGTGAAGGGTCAATAGTATTGTTCCCGGTATCGGCAACATCAGTGACTTGATTGTCTATGGCGGCATCATTTGTCTGATCAACTTCGGTTGGCGGACAATCGGAGACACAAGGGTCAGGACTGGGACTGGGTGAAGGATCTGGGCTCGGTGAGGGATCAACTGAGGGAGATGCACTTGGGTCGGGACTTGGGTCGGGAGACGGCGATGGGTCAGCAGACTGTTGTTGCCCGTCTGGCGACGGCACTTCCTCGGCCAAGACGACAGCACCCTGTCTTGGCACAATGCCAAGAAGGTAAATGATTATTACAATACTAACTACTAAGGTCTTAGTCTTTTTCATCTTCTTTTCTTCGTCATCCTGGAGCAAACGATCTTTTAGATTCTATCGGTCGTTTCACTCCCTCCAGAATGACAGTGTGAATACTTTTTTATTGTTCGAGTTCTTCGGTAAACTCAGAACGAGAACAACATGCTTTGCATATTGTTCGAGTTTTATCGAGAACCTCCATAATTTTTAACTTTTAATTTTTAATTTTTAATTTCTTAAGGAATCCCATCCCAGGAGAGGGAGGCATATGCCTGTGTCCCCCTCCTTTGGATGAGAAATGACGATTAGTCGCCAACAACTGCAACGTTCTTGTTGACAACGTTAGTAACGGTTGGCCATGAGAAGGCATCGCCTGTCCTCATGATGACCACTCTGCCGCCACCGATATCGTTTTTACCGGTGTTTGCCTCGGAGTCGACATCGTTTCTGACATAAGCCTTGTTCTCCTGCTCGACTTCTAGTTCGTCAAAACAATCACAATCTTCGACTATTGCGACGTTTTTGTTGGCAGTAGTGCTAACATCCACATAAGAGGTTGCATTGCCCGTGCTCATTAGGACGAACCTGCCGCCACCGATATCGTTTTTACCGGTGTTTGCCTCGGAGTCGACATCGTTTCTGACATAAGCCTTGTTCTCCTGCTCGACTTCTAGTTCGTCATCTGCCAAAACCGGTAAGGCGCTGGCTGCCAACAGGCCGGCTGCCGCACCAACGGTTGCTAATTTTTTAATTGAAATCATATTATTTTTATTTCACCCCCTTCCGCCTTACGGCTTCAGGTACATTAAGTAAAATTTCGGGCAAACAGAATTGTCATTCTGAATGAAATGAAGAATCTCTTGATAGATCCTTCGCCTACGCTCAGGATGACGTACGATTTCTGCTTGAGCTTAACCCCCCCGCCTAAATATTCAATTTTTGGCGGGGATACTCAGGGTTGTCCGAAATTGTTAAAGTACCCTTTAGATTTTTCCGCTTGTTTTCCCCTAGGGGATACAAACAAAAACGGAGGCTCATCACCAAGTCAATAAGACTTAGTAACGAACCTCCGTTTGCGGTCGGTTCCGCCAGCTGGCGGATTATTTACTTATTGTTCGAGTTAATCGAGAACTTCCCTTTTTGTCATTCCCACCCCTCATGTCATTCTCGCGAAAGCGGGAATCTAGTTCCTGGATCCCGCATCAAGCCTTGCCTGCCGGCAGGCAGGTGCGGGATGACAGCATTGAATCTTCTCGACAAGCTCGAAGAATAAATTGTTATGGGCAGGGAAAAGCTATTTTGGGGCAGAATTCAACTTAGCTTTATATTATACATTAACAAGGCAAGTTTAGCTTGTCAACCCCGCACGAAGTATAGTAATCGATTCACTACTGACCCCGAATTTAAATTTAATAACGATACGCAAGAAATATCATTACTACCAAACTTCGTGCGGGGTCAAGCCTCCTCAAAAAATTCCCTTAAAGAATCCGATAATCCTTGACCAAAGTGAGGCGAAAAAGCCCGTTTGTGATGAATCATCACTGTTAGGAAACACCCCCGAGGTATCTCCTAACACCTCCGAGGTGGGCTCTGACTCCTCGGAGGTGGATGAGGATTGATTCCCTGTGTTGACTTGATTATCGGTATTGACCTGATTATTGATCTTGACGCTGACTTGGGAATCATTAGAGCCTCCCTCGCCGACTTCAATGGTTTTGACAAAGTTGGCAACCGAGCCGCTGGAGACAATATTGGCTTCAAGCGAATAAATGCCGGAATTTTGGGGAGCAGGGAAATTAACCAGGAATTGATCGCCTGATTTTGCCATTGAATAAGTAGTGATCAGGCTGTAGTTATTATCACGCAGATTCAAAACATGCTTATCACTGCCGTCATTTTCGGTAGTTACTCTGACATAAATAGTCTGGCCGGCGTTAAACTCTAAAGTCTGATTGGCAAAAGAGGCATCGCTGGCTATTTCCATTGAGGAGCCGCTTGTTGCGGAGTTGATGATTTTATCTATATTTATGTCGGGGATTAGATTTGAAAAATTCAAGGACAGGAAAATCACAAGGGCGGGAATCATCTATTAGTTACGAGATCTTGCTTAAATTTAAGGTCTTGTCCATTATTTGAAACTTTAGAAATTTTTCGAGAAATTTTGGGGGTTGAGACTTTGGTAATAGTTCGTTCGGTTATTTGAGTAACGGTGTAATTTTGGATATAAATTTCAACAGAACCGTAAGCTTTGTTTTTAAGGGCGTCAACAATTTGGCTAATTAGCCGTGGGGTAATATTTTGAGTAGAAAATTCGTTGTCCGCCTGATTCATAGTTTACGGGCGGGCAGAGAGTATATTTAATAACT
>Ga0209542_10018986_pt1 | contig 11072 bp, 8 predicted proteins | sample RifCSPhighO2_01_FD_184028 | JGI IMG/M metagenome (GOLD analysis project Ga0209542, IMG submission 184028) | Soil microbial communities from Rifle, Colorado - Rifle CSP2_plank highO2_0.1 (SPAdes) (version 2) | ecosystem: Environmental > Terrestrial > Deep subsurface > Rock core/Sediment ...
TCTTTTCACGGACGACACCATAACGAGTGATGCCTCTGATCTTGCCGGAAACGCACATCGTGTCGGCGACGAGCATGACGTGGCGGATGTCTATATTTAAGCCTTGTGCTTCGATGACTTTATTGACTTCATCGATAATCGCCTGCCGTGCAGCTTCAATGCCGAGCGCAGACGCAATTTCATAAATATCATTCGTTGTCGTTCGCGTCCCATCGACTTCATCATGCTTCAAGACATCAGTAAGATTGCTTCCCGCCGTGAGAATGATATACTCTTCTCCTCGTTTAACAGGCAGTACTTGAGTGATGCCTTTGACGCCGCGGATGCGAAGAGAACGTATTTTTTCTTTAACTTTATTGATTTCCGTAAGATCTTCTCCTTTTGTTTTTAAAGAGATTTCTATGAAATCAGTCTCAGACTTGATTGAGATGTTTTTGATCTTGCTGCGGATGATCGTGCTGATGTCGCTGCCCTTCATCTGCCAGTCATCCATTCGTTTCATGTTGAGCTTCAGCACAAGCTTTTGCTCAAATATGTCCGTCGTAAATTCTTCAACAACATCATGGACTTTTGATTCACGGATCTTTTGCGCGACACCTTTGATCTTGTCTGCTTTGTTATACGGTGATTTCAGGAAAATTTCCATCATCGGTGTTTTGATTTGTCTGCGAGCATCGAAAATCTCAATGATACGAGGCAAACCAACAGTAACGTTCATTTCGGAAACGCCAGCGTAGTGGAATGTATTTAATGTCATTTGCGTGCCCGGTTCGCCGATACTTTCTGCGCCGACAAGACCGACAGCCTCGCCCGGATCAACCTGCGCACGATCATAATGCTGCTGAACTGTTTCCAGAATTGATTCAACACGTTCCGCACTGATGCGTTCAGGCAGCTCTGCTTTGACTTGATCTAAAAGTACATGAGGGATGCTTTTCTCAAATTTTTTGAATAGCGCAGTTATTTTAGGTTCCATGGGTATCACTTCTTCGCCTCTTGAATGATAGCTTTGACATTTGCAGCCTGACCATTTTCGCTGCGTGAAACGTCGACGCCATCCTCGCCATAGCTGAATTGGATGATTCGTTTGCTGACATCACGGACAGTCTTGTCATACTCGACTTTCAAGTCCTGCATCGCATTGCTTAAGCGTCGGTATAAGTAACCGCTCTTGGGTGTACGTAAAGCAGTATCCATTAAGCTGTCTCGTCCCGTCATGCTTCCAAAGAAAAATTCTGCTGGATTCATGCCGCTCTTGAACGAGCTCTTGATGAAGCCGCGTGCTGCGGGCGATAAATCCCCTGCTTTAAAGTAAGACAATGTTCGTCCTTTGTAGCCGCGCTCGATGCGCTTGCCGCGTAAAGCCTGCTGTCCGACAACTGCACTCATCTGTGCGATGTTTAAGACGTTGCCACGCGCGCCGCTGCGTGCCATGACCATCGCTGAATTTTCGGATTTAACATCCATTGCTGCTGCACCGCATCGGTTACGTGCTTTATTTAATACTTCTAAGATTCGTAATTCCAATGTTTCTGCGATGGTGCGGCCTGGAAACGCTTCAAGTTCGCCGCGTTCAAAGGTCTTGATCAATTCATCAACTTCCGCTTCAGCAGTCTGCAAGACATCTTTTATTTTTGTGCTGGATTCCAGCGACAAGTCAGTATCTGCAATACCGACAGTAAATCCATGTTTCAATAAAACCTTGACACCTAATCGTGCAATTTTGCCTAACATGTCTAATGTGTAATCAGGGCCATACTTCTGATGCAATGCGCGCAATAACCAGCCGCTTTCTTCGCCCAATGCTGAGCTGTCCATGACACCCTCAACGATTTGGCCGTTTTCGATGACTGCTGGTTCGTTTATTTTCGTCTTGCCGATTGCATTGAAATCTGCAGGAAGTAATGCACTAAAAATCTGTTTCCCAGTGACTGTCTTTCCGCGTGGATGAAAATTACTGAAATCGATAACGCCGACAGAGCTCAAAAGTTCGATGGCTTCTTCCTTCGTCAGTTCTAACTTCTTCGTCAAGATGTAATTGCCCGTGATTGAATCTTGAATGCATCCCAAAACCGGGAGTCCGTAACGAGGAGAGATTAATTGTGTCTGAACCATCATTAAAATTTCCGCTTCAGCACGTGCTTCTTCTGTTTGAGGAATGTGCAGGTTCATTTCGTCGCCGTCAAAGTCTGCGTTGTACGGATTACAGACTGCAGGATGCAATCGCAACGTTCTGCCCGGCAATACACGAACTTTGTGTGCCATCATGCTCATGCGGTGCAGGCTTGGCTGTCGGTTGAAAATTGCAACATCGCCGTCAAGCAAGTGTCGCTCAATAATATAGCCTGGTGCCAATTCTTCGATAATTTCTTCGCGTGTCTCGTCGGTGATGCGCTTCTTGCGCCCATCAGGCCGTACAACATAATTCGCCCCCGGATACATTTTCGCACCATGTTCAACAAATTTCTTAAGGTATTCTTTGTTCCATGGCGTGATACGTTCAGGGACAGTCAGCTTTTGAGCGATCTGTTTTGGAATGCCAACTTCATTGAGTGATATCATCGGATCAGGCGAGATGACCGTGCGTGCACTGAAATTCGTTCGCTTTCCCGCTAAGTTATGACGGATGCGCCCTTCTTTGCTCTTGATGCGTGCCGCAATCGTCTTCAATAACTGTCCGCCACGATGACGTGCTGGAGGTATTTGAGTGACTTCATTGTCAAAAAATGTAGTGATGTGATACTGCAACAAATCCCACAGATCTTCAATGATGATTTCTGGCGCGCCCGCATTAATATTTTCAAATAAGCGCTGATTGATACGGACAACATCACCAAGCTTATGAGTTAAATCATCTTCACTGCGCTCGCCGCTTTCAAGTGTGATGCTTGGCCTGATCGTGACAGGAGGAATTGCTAAGACTGTAAGAACCATCCATTCCGGTCGTGCAAATGCTGGATTCATGCCGAAAAGTGCAACATCGTCATCAGGAATTCTTTCAAGCCGCGCACGGATTTCGATCGGGCTGATTTTATTTTCATCTTCATAGAATGTTGTTGGTTTTTCAAGGATTATTTTGCTCTGCTTCTTCGTGCAGTGCGGGCATTTCTTGCGTGTCTTTAATCGAGCGATGATAGCTTTGACTTTCTTTCGCTGTGACTCCGGCCCTTCTTCTTTGCCCGCCTGCATGACTGATTTTTTGTAGCGTGCAATTTTATTATCAGGAACTAAAATACGGCCGCATCCTTTGCATGTCGCGCGCAATATGTCGAGAACAACACGAACAAATTTATAATGGATGATAGGACGAGCAAGTTCAATATAGCCAAAGTGGCCAGGACATTCTTTTAATCTTCCGCCGCAAGTTTTACATCGAAGTCCTGGATCAATGACGCCAAGACGAACATCCATCAAACCGCCGTCAACAGGATAACCTTCTTTATCATAAAGTTCAGGGGTGACAACCTTGACAGCCGACATTTTCTGGACTTGTTTAGGGCTAAATAAACCAAAAACGATGCGATCAACTTTCTTATAGACAAATTCATCTCCTTTCATCAGTCAGCCTCGAACTTATTCTTCAGTTCCATTTTTGGATACAAGCCTAAGCTCTTTAATTCGTCTAACAATAATTTGAATGCATAGCTCATTTCGATATAATTGACTTCCGTGTCTTCGCCGCACATGCTGCAGTAGACTTTGTTCTTGTACTCGTCTTTGACTGCAATCAATCCGCAGTTTTCACAGACAGGAACAATTGTTCTGTCCGAATCGAAACGTTCTTTCAATAACAATGATGCGCCATGTGCAACAAACGTGTCTTTTTCCATTTCTCCCAAACGTAAGCCTCCTTCTTTTGCTCGGCCTTCAGTGGGCTGTCTGGTGAGCAATTGGATCGGTCCGCGAGCGCGTGAGTGGATTTTGTTTGCGACCATGTGTTTTAATCGTAAGTAATACATGTTGCCGACGAAGATGCGTGCATCCATCTTTTCGCCTGTTTGACCGTTGTAAAATGTTTCGGTTCCATCGTCCCTGAAACCCATTGACAATAATTCTTGTCGCAGCTGATCTTCAGGTTCAGAAGCAAATAACGTGCCGTCAACATATCGTCCTGATAATGCGCCAACCTTGCCGCCGACCATTTCAAGAATATGGCTTAACGTCATTCTGCTGGGAATGCCATGCGGTGAAAAAATTAAATCAGGCACAACACCAGTGGCGCTGAATGGAATGTCCGTCTGCGGAACAATTAATCCGACAACTCCTTTTTGACCATGTCTGCTGGTGAATTTATCGCCGATTTCCGGAATTCTCTGGTCTCGGAGTCGTACCTGGACCAACTTGTTGCCTTCTGAATTTTCAGTGATTAAAACAAAATCAATAACGCCTTCTTCGCCATGCTTCAATGTGACAGAACTTTCACGTCGTGTTGCGCCTGCAAGATTATATTCGTCAAGTGCGCTTAGGAAACGCGGCGGGCTCGTCTTTCCTATGATAACATCTCCTTCAACAACAACTGCTTCAGGATGGATGATGCCGTCGTCTTCTAAATAGCGGTACTCATGTTCAGTGCGATAGCCTTTGACATCTTTGTCCGGAACACACACTTCATCAACTAAACCGCCGCTGTAGCGTAATTCTTCAGCAAGCGCAGGACGGTAATAGGTGCTTCGCCCGAATCCGCGGTCAATGCTTCCTTTATTGAGGATAACTGCATCTTCCATGTTATAGCCTTCATAGCTCATGATAGCAACAACAATATTTTGGCCTGCAGGATGCTGATCGTAATGGCTGATATCATTGACAAACGTTCTGACTAATGGCAATTGAGGATGATGCATGAGATTGACATCCATGTCCATGCGTACCAAGAAATTTGATGCGTAAAAGCCGACTGACTGCTTTTGATTTTTGCTGCCGCCATTGATACGTGCGCTTGGGCTGAAATGTGCAAACGGAACTAAGCCCGTGACCAGGCCAGCAATTGCGAATGGAACAACTTCAAGATGAGTATGTTCAGGCGTTAACTGTGTATCATCCCACGCGACAAATGCATCTTCTTCCTCTTGCGCATCAAGATATTCAACAACTCCCTGATTAACAAGATCCATCCAAGTAAGCTCATTCTTTTCAAGCTGCTTGATATGATTGTCAGTGAATAATGATTTTCCTTCTTTGACAACGATTAACGGGCGCCGCGCTCGTCCCTGTGTGCAGTGGATGATGACTCTGTCCATCTCTTTAGTGTAACTGATATTGACATTCGGTGAAAAATGTGACTTGCGGCGTTCACCGCGGATGTGTTCAACAAATCCCTTGCCGTTTTCGACGACACCTACAAATTTATTATTGACATAGACGTCGCTCATTGTACAGACTCCAATCCAAACTTCTTGAGCATGGTTATTACTTCCTGCTCACTGGATTCGTGAGATATTGAACATAAAAGTGCAAGATTTTTTCTCAGACCGATATTCGTTCCTTCTGGTGTCTCAATTGGGCATAATCGTCCCAAATGTGTCGAATGCAGTGCGCGTGCTTCGAAATTCTCCTGGCTTGCGCTCAACGGCGAGACAACACGCTGCAGGTGCGACATCGATGCAACAAAATTCGCGCGATCCATGCGCTGCGAAATTCCTTTGCGTCCGCCGACCCATGTGCCCGTTGCCATTGCAGAATAGATGCGCGAGGTCAGAAGCTTTTCACGGATGATGACTTTTATCGAGGGTAATTTGCCGCGCTTGATGATGCGCTGGAAGTTATACAACAAATCGCCGACAAGAACTTTGAAATTAACACGAAACAAGTCAAGCAATAAATCGCCTGCGAGCTTCAGCTTTTTGTTATTGTAATGATCTTTGTCGTCAATCGATAATCTGCCCGTGCTGACATCAATCAATTGCTTCCACATTTTGCAGAGATTGTAAGCCTTGTAAAGCAGGTGTTCGTTTTCGATTGCAAGATTTGGAAGTAAATATTTATTCAGGATTTCGCGGACTCGCTCCTGCCTGATTTCTTTGACCTGAGTTATGCCGACAAGTTTCGCGAGTTCATCAATCGCTTCTTCTTGCGTCTTTATGTCGATAAACTCATAGAGATTGACAAGAACATCAGGAACCTGCTCAGGTGACACTGCCTTCATGATGTCTTCATCTTTGCTGAGCCCAAGCGCTTTCAGCACAAGAACAATAGGCGCTTTCTTGACTCGCGTGAATGTAAGGAAGTAAACACCAGACTTGCTTTTTTCTAGGGTGTGCGGAATTTTGTACGAACCGCGTTCAGAAAAGATTTTTCCGACAAACTGGTCGCCATCTTTGTCGACGATAAAATTATTCGGCGCAAGGTCTTCAACAGTAATCAACACCTTTTCAGTGCCATTGATGATAAAGTAGCCGCCCGGATCATAAGGGTCTTCCCCATGTTTCGTGAGGTCTTCTTTGTTCAAACCCGTCAGGTGACAGTACTTGCTTTTGAGCATGATGGGCATCTTGCCGATTTGAGCCGTGAAACTTTCGCGCTGAACGTCGTTGATGTGAGCGCTGACTTCAAGAAATATCGGAGCTGAATAAGAGATTTTGCGCAATCGTGCTTCGACCGGATAGATATTTCGCTTGCTGCCGTCTGCTTCAATAATTTCCGGCTTGCCGACCCAGATTTTGCCAAATTTGATGACAAATCGATCAATATTATCAGGAATAATAGTAGGTTCAGCTTCCTTGTTTTCGTCGACAACTTCCTGCATGCCGCGTTCGATGAAAGTGTTGAAAGACTGAATATTACTCTCTACAAACTGATGCCCTTCAAAATATTTTTTAAGTAAAATCGTTCTATCCACGGACAACCACCCTAAAGTAAACTGCTTTTCCAGCAGTAGGACTGTTACGAGTAATTTTGATGACATCGCCAGGTTCAACGGTCAGATCCTGGAGCGACTGATCACTTTCGAGAATACGTGGGAGTTCCTTCACAGTAATGTGATATTTTTCAAGGAGCGCTTCCTTTTCTTCCTTATTCAGTTTCTTGTGTTCCGGTACAAGACTGTGTTCAGCTACTTTGAAGGCCATTATGGGTTTTGTGCTTCGTTCGAAGCGTATTGGTACAATCTATCACTCTTTGGACGCTTAGGACTATGAACGGGCCGGACGGGACATCCGATGATGCGCAGATGCGCATGCATTTCGAACCCGCAACCCCTGGATTTCTCCTGGACCATTAAAAGTCCAGTGCTCTACCAGGTTGAGCTACCGGCCCATCCCTCAGGAGAGGAACGCCCTGGCCGGGAATTTCGCGGTATTGGTTCGAACCCGGGTCGGGACCGTGACAGGGTCCCATGATAGGCCACTACACTACCAGGGCATTGGTGTGTGTCTACGTCTCAGATGCACCACGCATAGCTTCAACTGTTGAGTTGAACTATTTTAGCGTAGAACGACAAATGAGCGGCATAGAACGATAAAAAAAAAGGCACCTCCTTATAAATGTTTAGGTTTTCGATGCTTTTTAAGCATAAAACCTAAATCATGCCAGAGGTTTTGCCTATGAGCACATTTGGTTTTTTTGCAAGATTAATCTAAAAAATAGGCAAAAAAGCCGATGTGCCAAAAATCACGGATTTTGGGGCATGTTTAGGTTTTTAGCATTTTTTAGATTAAAAAAAAAGCTAAACATGCCAGAAACATAGTTTCTAAGCAGGTTGCTATTTCAATGGTCAAATAAGCTTGAATCATGATATTCGAATGAGCCTTTCAAGAAACTGTGCTGCCCGAAGAACAGGCGACGGACCATGTTCGTTCATATAAGTAACATAAGCGCCCAACAGGTTGTACTTCGCCGCAGCTCCATTGAGAAGTTGATCTCCTAAAGCAAACCAACGTTCATCTTCAGACGCTTCCCCTCGAACAATAGACGTCGTATTTTCAGGGCTAAAATCATTGATACTGCCAGTATGTCCAACAATTTCATAAGATCGCAGATGATAAGGAACTGTGATGTCTGCCGCCGACGAATAGATGCCTATATGCGGATCGCCGTGAAACCACAATTTCAGATTGTGAAGCAATCCGCGCGAACCTCGAAAAAAACGGAATGTAAGAGTATCATTGCGAAGATCAAAACCAGATTGTCTGAAAGCAAGCTCAGCCTCATCTGCAGCTTGTTCTAATAACGTAGCCAGATTCGCTTCTTGAGGAGTTATAATTTTACCTTCTTGAATACATCGAGGCACATAAAGTACCATACCAAACCACCCAAGCATAATAAATAACATGACTTTAAAAGTCAATCGGAAAAAGAGGATAAACACGCCACAAAGGTTTAAATAAGTCTATGCGCAGGATAAACTCATGAGACGCATCAATCACATCGCAATCATAATCCCTGCACGAAACGAAGAAAAAACAATTGCATCAGTCATTTCAGGAGCAAAAAAGTACGGCCGTGTCATCGTTGTCGACGACGGCAGCGCAGACAGCACCGCAGCTGAAGCGCAGAAGACAGGAGCAATCGTCCTGCATCATATCGTCAACCTCGGAAAAGGGTGTGCATTGAAAACAGGATGCGATTATGCAATACACGAAGGCGCACAAAAACTAGTGGTCATCGACGCCGATGCACAGCACAACCCTAAGCAGATTCCAGAATTTCTGAACGCGCTGCAAAATGCCGACATCGTATTCGGATACCGCACCCTTGCAGATGATATGCCCTACATTCTCAGGTTCGGCAACAAGTTTATCAGCAGGATGACAGCATTATTGTACAATATATCACTTCATGACACACAATGCGGGTACCGTTCATTTACAGCAGAAGCATACAAAAAAGTGCGGTGGCAGGCGCACGATTACAGCGTCGAATCAGAAATGGTCAGCAATGCCGGAAGAAAAAGATTGCGCTGCGCCGAGATTGCAATACCAACAGTGTACCATAATAAATATAAAGGAACAACTGTGCTCGACGGTATTAAGATAGTATTGAAGATGCTGTGGTGGAGAGTGTCATAAATGGTATTAGGAATCCAAATCATAGGAATTTTATTTAGCATATGTTTGTTATATTTTACATTCCTGAATTACAAAAGAAATGAGATGAAAACAGCTGAATTTGCGTTTTGGGAAGCGTTATGGGTTGTATTCGGCTATGTCGTTTTATTTCCATATTCACTGAGCTTCATCGCCGACACGCTTCATCTTGTACGCCTGATGGACCTATTCACCGTCGGCGCGCTGATGTTCTTGATTGTGCTCACTTATTACAATTACACGATGAACATGCATACACGAAAAAAGATTGAGCAGATCGTGCGGGCGCTTGCGCTCCGGAAAAAGTGACAATGAGAGTGCTATTTGTTCTTGAAAATTATATCCCGCATATAGGCGGAGCAGAGATGGTATTCAAGAATCTTGCAGAGCAGCTCGTGAAGCAAGGCCATCACGTCGATTTAATAACACACAGGCTGCCCGAGACTCGCAGGTTTGAAGTGATCAACGGCGTGAATGTCTATCGTGTCCGCTGCTTCGACAGCCGCTATCTATTCACATTTTTTTCATTGCCGAAAGTTATCCAGCTTGCACGAAAAGCGGATGTCATCCATACGACAACATTCAACGGCGCACCGCCTGCATGGTGTGCTGCTAAGATATGGAGAAAGCCATGCGTCCTGACAGTGCATGAAGTCTGGATCAACCGCTGGCATGAGATTACTGACCAAACAGAACGCAGCGCATCACTGCACAACTTTTTAGAGAAGATGATTTACAGATTAGAATTCAGCCACTATGCCGCAGTCTCAAAAGCAACACAGGACCAATTGCATTCGATAGGCATTAAGGGCAGCACATCAGTCGTCTATAATGGAGTCGAATACGAACATTTCAATCCAGAATTATATGATCCGCTTGCCGTAAGAAAAAAGCTTTTCTTAGAGGACACATTTGTCTATTTCACATACGGTAGAGCAGGCCCAAGCAAAGGGATAGAATATATTGTAAAGGCAGTTCCAAAAATATTAAAATCGATTCCACGTTCAAAATGTGTGTTGATGCTCAGTAAGGACACTGCATATAAGGAAAGATACAATCGCATAAAACAAATGATTCATGATATGAAGATAAGCAAGTATGTGATCATTCTTGAACCCGTGCCATGGAAACAGCTGCCGTCATATATCCTCGCCGCCGATTGCATCGTCATACCGTCATTGGCAGAAGGATTCTGCTTTGCTGCTGCTGAAAGCGCTGCACTCGGAAAAAGTGTCGTCGCAACAACTGCTGGATCACTGCCTGAAGTCGTCTCCGGCCGTCATGTGTTGGTCCAGCCTCAGAGTGAAAATGCGCTTGCAGACGGCGTCGTAAAGATATATGAAGACGAAGCAGATATGACACCGCTAAAACGATTCTCGATTGAGGATAACGTGCGAAATTATTTAAACATATACGAGAGTATAAAGAAACCATGAAAATATTGTTTATTTCTGAGCATTACAAACACAACATTCAAGGCGGCGGCGAAGTTAATGTATTCACGCTCTGCGAAGCATTAGCAGATAAAGGCCATGAGATATCCGTGCTCACAAGCGGCAGCGTGCGGCAGAAAATCGTCGAGAAAAAAGTGGCTGTCTATCAGTATCTTGAAACAGGCGGCGTCCAGTCATTGTTCGGAAATATAAAGAGAATATTTTTTCACAGGCAGATTGCAGGAGAGGTTGAAAAACTTCAGAAGCAGAATACCTACGACGTCATCCATCTCATCGGAACAGCGCTCGGAGCCGCAAGCTCATTGAGAAAAATAACAAGCGTACCGATCTACGCGACAATTGAAAGTTATATCGCACTCTGCCCAAAGGGTGATTTCATCTGCGGCAGCAAAGCAGTCATAAAACCATGGCCGTTCTTCTATTTTGCTCGATGCATGAGCCGTTCAAGAGAGATAGGAAAGATGCAGAACCGCGCATACATTCGATACAACCCGATCGCATGGGCCCTGATCTACCAGCGGTATCGCCATCTGAACAATTCGTTGAAGTGCGCACAGCTGATAGCAATCAGCGAATTCATGCAAAACATTTTAAAGCA
>Ga0209542_10018989_pt1 | contig 11069 bp, 15 predicted proteins | sample RifCSPhighO2_01_FD_184028 | JGI IMG/M metagenome (GOLD analysis project Ga0209542, IMG submission 184028) | Soil microbial communities from Rifle, Colorado - Rifle CSP2_plank highO2_0.1 (SPAdes) (version 2) | ecosystem: Environmental > Terrestrial > Deep subsurface > Rock core/Sediment ...
AGCATGCTCAGAAATGCATAATCTCTGCAGCATTTCTGACATGGCAGATTTTGAAACCTCAGAAACTTATATTTCTGATGGCCCTGAAAATCTTATAGATTTTCTTGGGGCTGAAATCGGTCGCAGAAAGCGAAAAATTTCGCGATAAATACCCTATAGCTTGCTGTAGGGATAGCGAAATTTTAGGCAATTTCTTTATTCTACTAACTCAATCTTCCCAAACTTCCCGGCAGAAAGCTGTTTTTCTCCTTGAAACTCTGAGCAATAACCATTGATAATCTTAATTTTCTTTCCATTTGAAACTTTCATAATTTCATCATTCCACAGGCTTATCTTTATTTTTCCAGAATCATCTTCAAGCATAGCATTAGCAACTTTTAATTCCCTGCCAAATTTATTAAACACTCTTGTCTCTCCTATATTGCTTGCAATTCCTTCTACATCAACTTTTCCCTGTCCAACACTTAATTCTGAAATTTTCATGTTTTTATTATTTATCACTTAAAATTTTATTTACTCACATTGTGTATCTGTAGATGGGTGTCCTGCAGTATCTGTAACAGTTCCAAAACCTGCTGATGGATTAGCTGTTGATAAAGACTGTGAACAATCTGAAGGAGCAGTATTAAATGCAGAGCACACTGATGAAAGCATTGCACTAGGGCTTCTTCCTGATGAAACATCTGCACTATTTATAATTAGAGTTGGACTTCCTTGCACACCATATTCTTGACTTAATGCAGAATCCTGAGCATAATATTCTTTTGATTTATTAGTTGACAAACAAACATTTAATTTGGTTTGGTCAACTCCAGCTTTAGTTAAGCATCTTGCAGAATTTCCATCTTCTAAAAAGCAAGATAAATAATCTAAATACTTAGCTGATTGTTCTTCTCTTATACAAACTTGATTGTAAGTTTCTTTTTCTTCTTTATCTCCATGCATAAAATAATGCACAAATCTTATATTAGCATCAACTTTACTTCCTAATGCTTTTATTACTGGTATAAAACCTTTTTCAGCTTGAGTTCCATATGGACAATGAGTCATAACAAATAATTCTACTTTTGGCTTATCAGATTTAGTAACTTCTGCAGGTTTTTCTGCTTGTTGATTAGCTTGATTATTAACTGCATTTCCTGTTAAAGGTATAAATCCTTGTGTAAAATATTTCCCGTCTTTTGTAATATAAAATGGACCTTCTTTTCCATCTATCGAATAAATTAATTCATAAAAACTTCCTGTATCAGTTACATTAACAACTTCAGCATTAACTCCCTGAGATTTAGCAAAATTTAAAAAATTAGCACTAATACTTTCTTGAGTTGCAACAGCATTTCCAGTTATTTCACCTCTTAAAAAAAAGATAACAAAAACTATAGCAATTATAGCAAGAATAATTGTAGAAATAATCCAAGGATTTCTTTTCATTTTAGAAACCGCACTTTCTTTTTCAAAAACATTTCCGTCTTTCATGTTTAACTTTAAATTAATTAGTATTTAAATCTTACGCGGCCGAATTACTTGCCTCTTCTGTTCCAAGCCCTGATGCTCGGTCTGACTTTCATTTCTCTGCTTTTAGTTGATAATCCTCTAGATTTTTTTCCTGCTGATGTAAGCCCGCGAAAAACTCTTCCCCTATTTTCAGGCTTTGTAATCCAATTTATTGTATCATCGTTTTTAATTTCAGGCATTTCAGGATCTACTAAAATAACTTCAAAAAAATAATGTTGTCCATCTTTTCCTATATAATAAGAATTTAAAACTTCTAAATTAGTAAATCTTCTTGCACCTCTTTGCTCTGCAACCCATTGATAACTCATTTTTAAGACCTTTCTTGAGGTCATCCTCTTGCTTCTTCTTCCGTGTTTAGGCCTCATCTTTGTTCTTCCGCCTCTTAATACTCTAACTCTTGCTACAACAAATCCTTTTTTAGCTTTATATCCTAGATTCCTTGCCCTGTCTAATCTTAAAGGCTTATCAACCTTAACAACTGCCTCGCTTTTTCTCCATGCAAGCATCCTTGCTCTAAGCAATTTTACATCTGGCTTTTTCCAAGCTTCTTTAATATAATGGTACATTCCTTTTGACATTTTAATTTTGAGTCTCAACGAAACATCAGAAAACCTTTGGTTTCTGAGTGCATTCAGAGAAGTGCACCTTCTCTGATGAATTAAAAGCCAGAGGATTTCGCAAAATCTTCTGGATTTCAAATTCGTGAGAATTTGAATAAATATCAATACAAAATTTGCTTTTTAAAACTTCCTATATGATCTTTAGCACGAATAATAGAATTATTATAGAATCAATTAATCCAAAACCATATAAAATAAGGGCAGTATACTATGACTATCAACAAGTTTATAAACAAATATTTTTTAGCTTAAATAAGAACCTGTAGCTCAGCCTGGTAGAGCACCGCTCTGATACCAAACCAAAGGATGATTCACCAAAGAAACCTTGGTTTCTTGGTTAGGCGGGGGTCCGAGGTTCAACTCCTCGCAGGTTCATACACTTTTTCTTTTCTAATTTCTATAAGATGCTTTCTTCTAAATTCAAGTATGAGAATTATTACTATAATTAGCAAGAAGAATAATATGGCGATAACAGGATAAAAACGCCCATTAAGAATTTCATCTGCAATTGCAAATCCTGTAATAGAAGATTTATTTGCAGAATTTATAGAGTTATCTTTTTTTAAAACATTATTAATATTATTAGCTCCTGTTAAAGGAGTATTAAGTGAAGTGCTATTATTTGAAACTATATATGAACCTCCGCCCCCTCCACCGCCTCCTCCACTGCCATGATTGTCTCCTGAAGAGCATTTACCACAATCTTGAGAACAAGAAGAGCAGCTTTCTCCAGAAGAGCAAACTCCATCTCCGCATGCAATTAATATTAAATTTAATTCTACTAAACCAAAATTAATAAAATTTTTTTCTTTTACTTTAATAGAATTAACATAAAATTCGAGATTTGAATTTTCCTCAATATTTTCCACCACAACTAATGGATTATATCCATACTGCCCATTTTCAATTTGAGATGAAGCCAAAACAGTTCCATTATATTTAATTTCTAATATACCTTCTGCTTGGCTGCCATTAGCCAAAGTTACATTGCCATAAAACTGATTAATTGTTGGGGGAATTGCAGAAGAGAAAAAAAGAGTATATTCATACATAAATATTATAGAGAAAATCGCTGTGACTATAACAAACATAATAAAAAATAATGAAACAAACTTCAATTTTGACCCCATTTTTAAGCAATAATAAATATTCTTTAAGCCTTAAAAACATTACTATACTCCATTATACTTTTCAGATATTGGCAACTTATAATGATATACTCAGTTTTATTAATAATGTAAATGCTATAAAGATAATTGCATAACAAAATATCTACGACAATTTATTTTATTAATAACATTAAACTATAATTCTGAAGAAATTTTCCTATTTTTTGAAGATTTTTATAGTTTATGTCATGATAACTATAAAACACCTACTTTTCACAATCTTTATATATTATACTTTTAATATAATTAAATGGCGCAAAAAAAATCAGGGGGCTTTATATTAAAAGCATTAATAATAATCTTCTTATTTATACTCATACTTAAAATACTAAGCCTAATTCAATATCAAAGTTTAGAGTGCCCTAAATTAAGTATAAAAAATCAAAGCTTTCTTTCTTATAATAATGAAACAAAAGTTATAATGTATCTTCCTGCAGTTAACTCTGAAAATAATGGAGTAATAACTCAATTAACAATTGAAAAGACTTCTGGCTCAGGCAGAACATTGACAGAAATAGACAATCTATTATTTTGGGCAGACACCCAACATTCAATAAGAATAGCAAAAATGGTTGCGGGAAATATCACTGAAAAAAATTTAGATAATTATGATTTTATTTATACTGTAAAGGCAAATGCTTCTTTAATAGGAGGCCCTTCAGCAGGTGCAGCTTTAACTCTGGCTACAATATCAGCTTTACTTGACAAGCCTTTAAGAAAAGATGTTATGATTACTGGAACAATTAATTCTGATGGCTCAATAGGGCTTGTATCAGAAATCTTGGCAAAAGCAAAAGCAGCAAGAGATGCTGGCGCTAATATTTTTCTTGTTCCAGTCCTGCAAAGCAGAGATGTTATATATGAGGAAGTTAAAAGTTGTGAAGAATTCGGCGCAAACGAGATATGCACAACAGAAACAAGACCTAAAAAAGTTAATATAACTCAAGAAACAGGAATACAAGTATATGAAGTTTCAACAATAAAAGAAGCTATGAACTATTTCTTTTCATAAAAGCTAATAATTTAATTAATATTTTGATTACAATATTTACTAAGCACCATTACTTTATCGATTATAGCAAAGGACACTAAAAGATCCAGTCGTGTGCCTTTGTTAGATAGCAAAAGACAAAGAAATGGTAAAAAACTAATGTCTTATGCTATAGTTTAATAGGATTAATTATCTTCTCTTCCTTATTAAGAATTATCTTCTCTTAGCTTTTTTTTCAGTTTTCTTCTCAACTATTACCTTACTTAGTTTAAAATCATTAGTAAATTCTGGCTTTTTATCAGTCTCTTCTCTATTTTTTCTTGTGAAAAAATATGCAAGAATTACCAGGACTATAATTACACTAATACTAATCAACAAGATTAATATCCAATTTATCTTGTTAGATTCAGGAGTTTCTGCGGTTGTTTCATTTCCATTTCCTTGAGTTCGGTTTGTATTATTATTTTCTGTGTTAACAATGATACACTTTCCTGCTGAACATATTTTTCCTGCTGAACATGAGCCACAATTTCTAGAAGTTCCACAGATTGTCTGGTTTCCACAACTAAAATTCTTGCTTGTACATGTGTCGGTGCAAGTTCCTGGACCAGGACCTGGACCAGGACCGGGGCCTGGGTCCGGCGATGGAGGGCAAGCTCCACAATCTCCAACACAACTTGAGCAGCTTTCTCCAGAAGAGCAAGTTCCATCTCCGCATGCAATTAATTTCAAATCTAGCTCTGTAAGATTAAAAGATGAAAAAGTTTTCGAAGCAACTTTTATATCGTACTTAGAATTATTAATATAAAAATCAATATTTGTGCCTTCTCCAAAATTTTCTATTACAAATAATGGATTATAGCCGTATTTTCCGTCTATAATATTTGCAATTTTAACTTTTGTATTGTTAGCAATAGCATAAACTATTCCTTGAGCAGCACTTCCATTTGCTAAAGTAACATTCCCATAAAATTGATGCATAGTTGGGGGGCCTTCAGGCCCAGGAGCAGGCAACAAAGGAGGATAGATATATAATCCGAGAATAGCAATAACTATCAATATTAATAATAGAACATACAACCACCACTTTTTATTCATAATATTAATAGAAACTAAGGGTTTAAATATATTTCTAATTGTTTGTTATTAATTTAACAGGTAAATTGAAATTTTATTGATAATAATCTTTAACACCAGAAAAATGCTCTTTTCGTACGCTATGTTTTTTAAAGCATAGAAAGAAAAGGCATTTTTGGGGTGCTCAAAAACTCGAACACGCTCAGGGTTATCCCCGAGTTTTTGACATGTGCTCATAGTTAATTTAATAGATATATTGATTTTACTTTTTTAAGATATTGCAAGATGCTGTCAAGTTATTAGTGGATTATTTTTAAAAGATATCTAAAAATAATTAGATTTCTTATTGTCATATTTTAACATTATTAATAAACTAAATTACCCTCTATATTTTTTATTTCAAGTGATTAAAGAAAAGCAAATGCAATATTTAGGATATCTATATCATTCAGAAAATTAAGGATATAGATAACTGCGTAACTTAGATGACATATTATTCGCAGTTATCTATCTGTATAACTGCACTAAAATGTAATATAAACAATGCAGTTATCCATATCACAGCAAGCTGGCAGTATTCTCTTCTAATATATATTAATTCTGAGGTTTTAATTCAAGAACAAGTTTTTCTTTTTCTAATCCATAGCTTACAATAGGCAGATTTACAGGAAGAGTTTTAAAATAAGAATTTTCTCCAGCAATTGCTCTTATCTCTATGCTATTTTCTAGCTTATTTATTATAATATCTTTTATACTTCTTATGCCTGGAAGATTAATTTCATATATAATCTTATTGCTTAATCTTCTCACTTCTGCTGTTGCCTCTTTTCTAGGCAATTCATTTAATCTTTTAATTTTTTTATCATCAATAAAATTTTTTGGTTTTACTTCAATCTCATTATTTATAGGCTTGCCAAACTTTTTAACTTTCATAAAATGTTTTCCACCTAAATTGCCAATATTAATACTTAATCCCTTTCTAAATAAATTTTCATTTAATTTTCCCCCCATCTGTCTTGTCACTTCTTTCATTAAGTTGTTGAGAATTCCTCCAAACCCTAGGCTATTCAAATCCATTGAATCTAATTCATCATTTAATCCTAAAAAACCATAACCTCTTCTTTCTTCTTCTTTCTTTATATTAATTCCACAATATGGGCAAAAGATAAAATCTCTGCTTATTTTTCTTGAGCAATTTAGGCAATTTTTATTATTCATGCTGAATTTACGAAAAATTTAGATAAAGATAATATACATATTGAGTTTAAAAACTTTATGCAAGAAAACTCAAAAGATTTTATTTGCACTAACCATAAACTTTTTAACTAATATATCTCTAGTAGATTATGGAAAAAGAGCAAGAAAAGAGCTTTGAATTGCAAGAGCTGTGTAAAAAGTATAATATTAATCTTGAAGCTCTTGAAAAAGAACAGAAAAATCTGGCAAAAAATATTGAGTTAAAAGATACTATTAATTTTAACCTTGCAGATAAATTTGGGGCAATTGGGAGCTCTTTCTTTGAGAACAAAATAATTTCTTCAGCTGTAATAATAAATCCCTCGCTGGAAACAGTTGAGCAGGAGTATTTTTCTGATATATTAAGATTTCCATATATTCCAGGATTTAGGGCATATAGAGAGCTTCCTGCGATGATGCAAGCATTTCAGAAGCTGGATGAAAAGCCAGATGTTGTTTTTATTCAGGGTCATGGAATTGCTCATCCTCGCCTTGGCTTAGCATCTCACTTTTCTATACTTACAGGAGTTCCAACAATAGGCATAACAGATTCTTTATTATCAGGAACAATAAAAAGCGAAGATATTATTTTTAATAACAAAAAAGTTGGAAAAGTTTTACAGTCAAAGCAGGGAAGCAAGCCATTATTTATCTCTCCAGGAAATTTAATAACAATAAAATCTGCATACGAGCTTGCAAAAAAGCTGATAAAAGAGCCTCATAAATTTCCAGAGCCAATGCACATAGCAAGCAAATATGCAAAAGAAGTCCGTGATGAAATCTATAAAAAATGACAAGCAAATTATTATATATTTTTATAACTTTAATAATCTCTATGATTCTTATAATCTTATTCATAAGGGGTTTTTCAGAAAAGCAGTTAGATGATGTAACACCTGGAATTAATTGTTCGCAGGATTTAATAAATAAAGCAGATGTTCTGTATATAATTCCAAAATATAATAATATCAGCATAGCTAGAGATTTAGATTGGTGCAAAAAAATTCTTGCCTTAAATAAACCTCTTGCCTTGCACGGGGTTTATCATACTTATAATGAATTTAGAAAAGATAGAGACCAGGGATATTTAGATGAAGGAATTTCAGCTTTTCAGGAATGCTTTAATAAATCTCCTGAAAGCTTTAAACCGCCTCAATTAGCAATCTCAGTAAAAAATAAAATATTAATAGAAAAGAAAATGCATCTGGATTCCTTCTGGAATCAATTCTTTCATAAAGTCTATCATTGCAATGATACAGGAATTTTTTCTAATTCAATTATAGATTGGATATAGTGATTTATGCCTTCATCATAGAATTGAATTAAAGTTTGTTCGTTTATCTAATAAAATTTATTACATTTCTGCTTTAAATGATACGAGAACTGCTTTTCAAATCCGATGTTTACTATAGTCTTTCCTACCTCTTTAACAGCCTCAACAGCCGGAACAAAATCTCCATCACTAGAAATCAATATGGCAGTATCATATTCGTTTTTATAGGCTAGTTTAACCATATCTACTGCAAGATGAATATCCTCTTCCTTAACTTCATAAATTACTTTTCCTCCAACTTTTCTTTTTTGCATTCTACATAAAACAAAAATAAGCTTGGGAATTCTTTTAAGTTTATCAAAAAATCTTTGTTGCTTCATATACGCTTCTGAATCCATCATAATATCAAGTGGGGCATTATAGTAATATACATTGATTAGATTATAATCTTTAGAAAGGAAATTGATAAATTTTTCAAAATTAAAATCATTTGGTTTTTTATTCGGAAAAAGCTTCTTTAAGGTATGATAAAAATTACTTCCATCAATAAAAATAGAAACTCTTTTCATAATATTATAAAACCCGGGTTTGCAGTGCAAGCCCAGGGGGTATATGTTTATATCATATCCTTAAGGTTTTTAAGCTTTTCTAGAAAGGGGTTTATACTATAATTTCTATTGTTATTTGGGCCAGAGTCCCCGGTTCTAGTTTATCTTCTAGAACTTTAGGAATGCAAATTATGGATTGAGAGCCGTGTTTTGCTATTTTCTTTATTAAAGTAAACTTTGAGGAGGACATTTTATTTTGATTCCTTCTCAATTTTTCTAAGTCGAAAATAATGTTCGACATCAGTTATAATTCCATCAAGTGACTTTAATCCGGAATAGATCGAAATTATTCCTAGTCCTAATGCAAGAGTTCCAGAAGTTGCCCCCAATAAAGCATTGCTCAAACTTTCAATTGTATTTTCTGAAAGGTCTAGGTTTGGCATTTTTTTGCTAATTTCGTAACATCCGTATCCAAAAAGATAAGATGACCCGGCAAGTGCGGGAGATGCAACTAAATATGCTATGTCTCTGACAAATCTAAACTTCAAATTATCCTTGCTATCTTGTATGTTCGTCATTTTCTTTCTTCTTCTAATTTTCTAAGAAATTTTTCTCTTGCATTTTTACCTGGGAAGGCTTTATCTAAAATATCTGCAGCATATGCTCTGCCCAGTCCTTCTATTCTATAATTTTCAGGATGTTCTCTTTTGTCTTCCTCAACCCAAGCTTTTCTCTTATCTTTTTCTCTGTAAATCTTAGTAGCATAAGCTAAACCTGCTCCAACTAACCCTGCTTGTATTGCTAAAATTATATCGTAGGCTGGCTGATAAGTTATACCTTGAATATTTGCCAAACATATTGTACCTATAGGTACCACTAAGCTCATGCCAAGTACAAACTGATTCCTGATATCTCCTAAAATTTCATTATCATCTTCTGCAAGAACATCTCCTAAATTTCTAATTATCTTATTTCCTTTTTCTCTTACAAGTTCATTCAATTTTTGTCTTATGTTATATTTTACGTTTGTCATTTTATTTTGGTTCCCTATTCAATTCTATACTGTTGGGATAATCTTCTCCTATTTCTTTCCATCTACCTTTTGATAAATGCCCATCAGCTAGAAAAACATCAAATTGTTCTGGATGTTCTTGTAGATATGCGTCACGATGGGTTCTATACTTATTAACAACTCTTTTAAGAGTTCTAACTATAGAATCTACAGAATCTATCTGATCTGATTCGATTTTACTCACTGCCAAATCTAAACCCCTCTTTGCAAAATTTTCAGGGGTTTGATAACTCTTAACAAAGTTTGCTAGTTGAGATAATCTAACTGAAGCATTTTTAGCCATGCTTTGTATATATTCAAAATCGCTTCTAAGCTGTTTTTCATGTTTTTCTGTTTTCATTTTTTATCTCCTGACTAATCACTAAGTCATTACTATTTAGTAGTATAGACTACTATATTAATATTTCTTGCTTAATATTGTTCAAAACGCAATATTTAAATAGCTTAATGTACTTATATACTAAATATATACCACGATGATAGAATTAGACTTGAAAGACAGGAAAATATTGGTTGAACTAGACAGAAATGCAAGACAGAGTAACTCGGAGATAGCTAAAAAAGTAAGGTTGAATAAAAATACGGTTAGCTATAAAATAAACCGACTTGTGGAAGAAAAAGTTATTCTGGGATATTATGCGATAATTGATAGTGCAAAGCTAGGTTATTTTTCTTTTAGAGTTTATTTAAAATTCTTCAATTCCACTCCTGAACAAGAAAAGGAAATGATTTCATGGCTTAAAGAACATAAATATGTGGGGGTTGTTTCAAGAATAGAGACAATTTATGATCTTGGATTTATGGCTTGGGTTAAGAATGTTTATGATTTTGATGACTTATGGTTTGAATTTAAGAAGAAATTCAGAAAATTCTTTTGGAACGAGAGGGTGGATGTTTTTACTAGAGTAAGCCACTTTAAGAGAAAGTATTTACTTGAAGGACAAAAAAGTGGAGATGCAGAAATTATTGGGGATTATTCTCAAGTTAAATATGACGAGCTCGATGCAAAAATATTAAGACTTATTGCAGAAAATGCAAGAATGCCCTTGATTGATATTGCTTCTAGACTTAGAACTTCTCCAAGAACTATTGCATTTAGAATAAAACAGCTAGAGAAGAATAAAGTAATTAGAGGTTATAGGGCGAATATTAATCTTCAATCAATTGGATATGAATATTATAAAATAAATATGATTCTTGATGAGATGACTAATTATAACAAACTTTTAGAATATGCACAGAATCATCCAAACATAATTTATATTGATAGAACAATATCTGATTTGGACTTTGAGGTAGATGTGGAAATAAAAGGAAAGACAGAACTTCTTAAGCTGATTGAGGAGATTAAAGCTAAATTTAATATAAGAAGTGTAGAAATATGTTCATTCAAAGAATATCTTAAGCTTGAAACTATTCCTCAATTTTGAAAAGAACTAAACCTCAAATCTAAGTAACGCGCCCATGCCTCCAAGATTAAAGAATTGAGCACCTTCTGGAGTTTCTGTAGAAACAAATTCAACTTCTGCAGATATGCTCTGTGCCTTCTGGCTTAATTCTGAAATAAC
>Ga0209542_10018990_pt1 | contig 11069 bp, 8 predicted proteins | sample RifCSPhighO2_01_FD_184028 | JGI IMG/M metagenome (GOLD analysis project Ga0209542, IMG submission 184028) | Soil microbial communities from Rifle, Colorado - Rifle CSP2_plank highO2_0.1 (SPAdes) (version 2) | ecosystem: Environmental > Terrestrial > Deep subsurface > Rock core/Sediment ...
ACGGCGACGTAAGTTCGGACCAAGAGTATTTTGGCCGCACCGGCGGTACCAGCTCGGCGCCGCCTGCAGTAAAAGGGTTTTCTCCCTCATCCCACACACGCGCCTCGGGCATCTTTCCGACCAACGATATGATTCGCCGTCCGTTCAGCACCTCAACGCCCGGGCGGTTGATGATGTAGAGGAATATCGGCATCACCACGGCTCCGTCCCTCTCCAACGCATCGGCAGAGCGTTCCGATGTGCCGCCTGTTGTAAAGGCGTCGTCGACGACCAGCGCATTACGGCCGTTTGACGGGCCGAATCGTTTGAGTAGCAGTTCCTTTCCTTCGCCGGGCTCGGTAAACCAAGCAAGGCACTCGTGGTTGCGGCGCATACGCTTGTTCGGGTCGCTGAGCGCGTACGCAATAGCGTACGCGAGCGTTATAGACCCGAACGGGGACCCGCAGGCAATGTCCACCTGCTCGCGCTCCGTCTGGCTCAGCTGGTCGACAAGGTCGACCGCCGCCAGATGCAAGAGCTTAGGGTGTTCGGCAAGCTTCGCTCCGTCAAAGTACGCGTTGCTGATGCGCCTCTTCTTCGTTTCGGGATTGAGGTTTGTCAGCAGAGCATAGGGCCGTGCCGGACTGCCGTCGTGGACCCATACCGAGCCGACGCTCACGAGCATCTTCTTCCACCACTCTTGCCGGCCGTAATTCCAAGGCATTGGCTCTCTCCGTCAATGTGCAAACTGAGGGGAGTCTAACACGGCGTCTAGTAATAAAAAACTCGGTGCCGGGAGAGAGAATCGAACTCTCATGATGTTGCCATCGCGGGATTTTGAGTCCCGTGCGTCTACCAATTCCGCCATCCCGGCATGGATGTTGTTATGTTAGAATATCTCCAATGTCGCAGTTTTACAACAACGCAATTTTTTGGGTCGAGGTCGACAAAATCAAACCCAACCCGTTCCAGCCGCGCAAGGAGTTTGACGAGGCCAAACTCGCGGACCTTGCGCGCTCTATCCGCCAATACGGCGTCATCCAGCCGCTGACGGTGGCGCGCAAAGAGGTGGAGAAGGATGACGGCGGGCTCGCCACCGAGTACGAGCTTATAGCGGGGGAGCGCCGGCTGCGCGCCGCAAAGATAGCCGGCGTCGGCTCCGTGCCGGTGCTTATACGCGCCGGGTTTGACGATGACAAAACCAAGCTCGAGTTGGCGATTATAGAAAACCTGCAACGCGAGGACCTCAACCCGGTTGACCGCGCAAAAGCCTTCGACCAGCTTATAAAACAGTTCGGGTTTAAACACTCCGAGGTCGCCGAAAAGATAGGCAAGTCGCGCGAGTATGTCAGCAACAGCGTCCGTCTGCTGGTTTTGCCGCAGTCTATACAAGACGCGCTGTCGGAGGGCAAAATAAACGAAGGGCATGCGCGGCCGCTCCTGATGCTTTCCGACCGTCCGCAGGAGCAGGAGGTGCTCTTCCGCGAGATACAGCTTAAGCGCCTCACGGTGCGCGACACCGAGTCTATCGCGAGGCGCATCGCGTACGACAAGGTGCGCAAAAAGGAATATCTGTACTCGCCGGAAATCTTGGATATGGAGCGCGAGCTTACCGAGGCGCTCGGCACGCGCGTCGCTATCGAGCCTAAAGAGCGCGGCGGCAAGCTCTCCATCGACTTTATGTCGGAGGACGACCTGCGCGTGCTCTTTACCGCACTGCAGGCGCGGCTTAAGGAGGGTGCGGCCGGATCTGCCCAGGAAAAGGTCCTCGGGTCGTCTTCGCCTCAACCAGACCATTTTCCTGAACAGACTCCGGCCGCTACCGCCGATGACCGAAGTAGAGAAGAGATAGCAAAAGACGAAAACACATTCGACCCGAACAATTTTTCGCTATAAACAGGTACAACTTATTTTTTCTTGTGCTTGTTGTGAGTTGTACTTGTTGTTTCTTTCTCTATCGCCATGCGGATATGGCGTCGCGCGAGCGTCGTCTTGGCTATGTCGAGCCATTTTTGTTTTGGTTTTGCGGTTTTTTTGGTCTGTATCTCGACGATGTCCCCGTTGTGCAATGTTGTATCCAGTGACACCAGTTTTCCGTTGACCTTTGCGCCAAAGGTGTGGTCGCCGATGTCGGAGTGTATCGCGTAGGCAAAGTCGATGGGGGAGGAGTTGGTGGGCAGGTCGACCACGTCGCCGGTGGGCGTAAAGATAAAGACGCGCGCGGTAAAGATGTCGGTCTTGAGCGTTGTTTCAAAATCCGGGTCCTCGGAGTCTTCGCTTAAATCCTCCAGCCACTCGGGGCCTCCTTGCGCGCCGTATCGGGCGCGCTTAGGGTCGTCTTTTTTATCAGCCGCGGGGGTTGGTGTCATTTTGCGGAAGCTCGGGATAAGACTCTTTATCCAATCGAATGATGACTGCTTGCCTCCGCCGGCGCGCGCGCCGGGAGAGTCCGGAAACTCGCCCTCCTTGTATATAACGTGCGCGGTAATGCCGAACTCCGCCTCGCGGTGCATCTCTTCGGTGCGTATCTGCACCTCTACAATGCCGCCGTCGCCGGAAAAGACAGTAGTGTGCAGGCTCTGGTAGCCGTTCGGTTTGGGGAAGGCGATGTAGTCTTTGATTTTATTCGGCAGCGGCTGCCAAAGATTGTTGACAAGCCCAAGCACGCGGTAGCAGTCGGGTATGTCTTTGACGATGACGCGCAGAGCGGCGGTGTCGTATATTTTATCAATGTCGCCGCCCTTGCGCTCGAGCTTGCGCCACAGGCTGTACAGGCCTTTGACCCGGTAATCGCTGTGGAAGCCGGTCATACCTTCTTTAGCGACCTCCTTGCGGAGCGTGCGCGACATCTTTTCCAGCCGCTCAAAAGTCTCTTTGGATTTTTCCGCCAAAAGTTTTTTTGTCTCGGCAAATTCTTTCGGGAAGGCGTTTTCGAAAGAAAGGTCCTCCAGTTGCCGGCGCACCATGCCCATGCCGAGCCGGTGCGCTATTGCCGCGTAAATTTCTAAAGTCTCGAGCGCAATGCGCGTACGCTTCTCTTCAGGCACATGGCGGAGTGTCCGCATGTTGTGCAGGCGGTCCATCAGCTTGATGATGAGCACCCGCGCGTCTTTGCCGGTTGCAACCAATAGTTTCCGTAAACTTTCCCGGTGCCGTTCTGCACCCCGGTATTTGAGCCGCCCGAGCTTGGTGACCCCTTCGACCAAAAAGCGGATTTCTTTGCCGAACTCGGCTTCTATAGTTTCCGGTTTGATGTTCGCGTCTTCTATACAGTCGTGCAAAAGGCCGGCCGCAACCGTCTTTGCGCCCATGCCGAGGCCCGCGAGCCCTTTGGCGGTTTCGACCAGGTGCACGAGATACGGCTCGCCGCTAAAGCGCTTGTGTTCCTTATGCGCCTCCGCGGCAAAATTGTAAGCTTTTTCAACCAACTCCAAATCCTCCTTAGTCGGCGCCCCCATCCGGGTCAGTATTTCCTTAACACTCTCCATCTGCCCATTCTACTCTTTTATTCCTCTTTTTTCTTGCGGGCGAAGCCGCGGCGCTTTTTTTTCTTCTTTTAAAATTTCGAGCGCTCTCGGAAGCTCGATTTCGTACACATCGTCTTTTTTCAGCGAGCGGAAGTCCGCCTTAGGTTTGGTGTGGTGCGCTATGTAGGGACCAAAGCGTCCGATATTTGCCACAATTTGCTCTTTGGTATCCGGATGTTCGCCCAGCACGCGCGGGAGCGACAGGTATACCGCCGCGTCCTCGACGGTTACGGTCGCCGGGTCCTTTTCTTTCGGAACCGATGAGCGTTTCGGTTTTGGCTTTTTACTTTTGCCTTTGCCATCCGGCATCTCGCCCAGTTGTACATACGGACCGAAGCGGCCCGAGAGCACATAAATATTCTCGCCGGAATCCGGATGCACTCCTATTGGTTTTGCCGGCTCGTTGGAAATAACCTCGCCGAGTGCGGTGCGCGCGCCGGTACACTCCGGGAATTTATCGCAGCTCATAAACTTGCCTTGGCGCGACAGTTTAAACACCATACCCGACCCGCAGACCGGACATTTGAACTCATCCGGCGCGATGCCGATGTTGGTAAGCTTGCCGGCTTCTTTGTCTTTCTTTTTTACTTCTTTTTGAAACGGCCCGTAAAAGTCGCGCAAAGTTTTGGCATACTCACGTTTGCCGTCGGCGATTTCGTCGAGTTCGTCCTCCATCTCGGCGGTAAAGGTGTCGCTGATGTAGGTGGGGAAGTACTCCTCAAGGAAGCTCGACACCACGTCGCCGGTGTCGGTGGGTCGCAGGCTCCGGCCTTCTTTTTCCACATAGCCGCGCGCGTCGAGCGTCCGCATGATGCTCGCGTAGGTGCTTGGGCGTCCGATGCCGCGCTTCTCGAGCTCTTTAATGAGCCCGGCTTCTGTATAGCGCGGCGGCGGCGTGGTCTGCTTTTCCTCGGCGTTTACATTGTTAATCGTAAGTTGTTCATTGTTTGTTACCTTCGGCAGTTCGACATCCTCGCCGCGCGCATCCGGGTCGGCCTTAAGCCATCCGTCAAAAATTACACGGCTGCCGTTAGCAACAAAATCGGGCACCAGTGAGTCTGACTTCCCCAGTAAGTCAGACTCACTGGTGTTTGCGGTAATCTTGCTGCGGAGTATTTTGGCGTCTGCCATCTGCGACGCCACCGCCCGCGCCCAAATAAGTTCGTAGAGTTTCTTCTGTTCAGGAGTCGTTCCGGCCGACTTCTTTTCGATATGAGCCGGACGTATTGCTTCGTGCGCCTCCTGCGCGTTTTTGGATTTTTGCGCAAAGGTGCGCGCCTGCGCATACTCCTTGCCGTACTCTTTTTCCACCATCCCGAGTATCGCTCCGGCAGCAGCTTTGCCGAGGTTGGGGCTGTCGGTGCGCATGTAGGTGATATGGCCGGCTTCGTACAACTTTTGCGCGATGCGCATGGTGTTAGAGGGCGAGAGTCCAAGGCGCGAGCTCCCGGCCTGTTGGAGCGTCGAGGTGGTAAACGGCGGGCGCGTCGTACGCGAGCTTGCAGTCTCTGAAACATCGCTTACGGCGAGCCCGTCTTTTTTAACCGCATCTATAATTTTATCTACATCACTTTTCTTTTTTGGTTCCTCGGCGCACGTCAACAGCAAGGTTTCGCCTTGATGGGTTTTAGTGTCAGCGGTGATGACATAAAAAGTCTCAGGCACAAACGCGCGTATCTCGCGCTCGCGCTCCATGAGTATCCGCAGCGCCGGCGACTGCACGCGCCCGGCGCTAAGGCCGTAGCGCACTTTCTTCCAAATAAGGCCCGAAAGGTCGTAGCCCACCAGGCGGTCCAACACGCGCCGCGCCTCCTGTGCATAACGCAGGTTTTGGTCTATGAGGCGCGGGTTCGCCAACGCCTCGGCGATGGCCTCCTTGGTAATTTCGTTAAAGACGATGCGCTCGGGCTTTTTGAGCCCCAGCTCCTCGCCGATGTGCCACGCGATAGCCTCGCCCTCGCGGTCGGGGTCGGTCGCCAGTATGACCTCGTCGGCCTTATCCGACAGCTCCCGAAGTTCGTGTATCACTTTTTGTTTGCCGGGCACGACCTCGTAGTTGGGGATAAATCCGCCCTCGATATCGATTGCTTTTTTATTGCTCTTCGGCAGGTCGCGCACGTGGCCCACCGACGCGCGCACGACAAAATCGCCCGACTTGTCGATTTCTTTCAGATACTTTTCAATTGTCTTTGCTTTCGCAGGCGACTCGACGATTACTAACTTCATATATAACTAGAGTAGATACCGTACTACAGTACCACATGTCAAATCAATGCAAGAAAAAAAGCTCCGCAATTTGCGGAGCTTTGTCGTTAGCCGCGGTAGAGTGCCGCGATGGCGTGTATCTCAGCCCGGGTCAGGTCGTTGGGGTTGTTTGAGACTTCGCTTGGTGTTGGAAACGGCGACAGGCGCCCTCCAAACTGGAGATCGGCGTTGTCGTATCCGCGCTCGTGTTTCTGCCGTTCGGAGAGCAACGTCTGTTGTCCGTAGTTCCGGCGCAGAGGCGAAGGCGTTTCGTACAGCGGCGCGTTGGCATCAACTTCAAGGTTTGCCGGTCCCGTTACCCGCGAGGCGCGGGCCATGATGGAGGTAACAAGCCCTCCGCCTGTTTCGCTTGGTTTCCTAGGACCTTCCGTCTGCGCCGACAGCGGCTCTATGCCGCTCCTGCGGTTTTCGAACGGCCAGCTCCAGTGCAAACCCAGTCTACTTGAGGCACTCGACATGCTGTTGGTATTTGTGATGCCGAGATGTCGCATAGTCTCTTGGCGGCTTTTGCCATCAAGATAGTACTTCTTCATTTCACGGTCGCGTGTAAACTGATCCATTATACTTCTCCCTCTGGTGAACGTCTGTTTGCACCGTACTACACTCTTTCAATTTTGCCAAGCCGCTCGGTAATGAGTCCGCGGATTAAAAGGGAGGAGAGCGCGATGTTGGCGTCCTGCGCGGAGAGGCCGGAGTTTTCTATCAGCTCGTCGCGCACCAGCGCCTCAACCAGCGCGTGCAGGACCTTGGCCTCCGGCTCGCTGAGGTCAGTTGGGAGCGCCGCCTGCTTTGGCGTGTCGAGCGGTTTGATGCCGAGCGCCTGCAAAATATCGTCCGCGGTGCGCACCAGCGTGGCACCCTCGCGTATAAGCCGATTGACGCCGGCGCCGGTTTCGCGCCCCAGCTCGTGGGGGATAGCGAGCACCTCGCGGTTGTAGTCGAGCGCGAGCCGCGCGGTAATGAGCGTTCCGGACTTTTCTCCCGCTTCTATTATCAGCGCGGCCGTGCACATGCCGGCGCTGATGCGGTTGCGCTTGGGGAAGTCGTATATCGCCGCTTTGTGCGGGCCCTTGTCCTCGCTTATAAGCGCGCCGCCGCGCGCCAAGATACGCTGTGCAACTGGTTTGTTGGTAGATGGATATATAGAGGCGTCGTCCAGCGACGACGGCAAAACCGCCACCGTATGCAGTCCGACGTCCATCGCGGCCTTGTGCGCCTCGGAGTCGATGCCGAGCGCCATGCCCGACACTATCGCCACCGGATAACCCGCAAGCCCGGCAATGAGTTGTTGGCAGACGCGCCGGCCGTATAAAGAAGTGGCGCGTGAGCCGACCACGCACAGGTACAAATGTCCCTTGGGCGGCAACTCGCCGCGGATATATAAAACTTTCGGCTTGTCCGGAATCTCTTTGAGCAAAGGCGGAAAGTCCCTCGGATGCAGTTGGCGTATAGGGAATGCCATATGATAGGATTATTCTAACGCTATTTTTATATGCTTGATATCAAATTTATCCGCGAGAACGCCGACCTTATTGCGGCGGGCGCCAAAAAGAAGCATCTCACTATTGACATCAGCAAATTGCTTGCGGTCGACGACAAGCGGCGAAATATTTTGACCGAGGTCGAGCACATGCGCGCCAGACAAAACGAGACCAACGACGCAGTGGTTAACGCAAACCCCGGAGAGCGCGTCGACCTTATCGCGCAGATGAAGCGGCTTAAGGAAAATCTGCAGAAGAAAGAAAAAGAGCTGCAGGAGGTTGAGCACGAGTGGCAACTGCTGATGGTACAGGTGCCGAACTTGCCCGACCTGTCGGTGCCGGACGGCGAGTCGGATGCCGACAATGTCGAGGTGCGCGCGTGGGGTAACAAGCCCGATATTAAAAATCCGCGCAGTCACGTCGACCTGATGCAAGCGCTCGGCATGGCCGACTTTGAGCGTGGTGTCAAAGTGTCCGGCTTCCGCGGATATATTTTAAAAGGCGACGGCGCACTGCTCAATTACGCGGTGTGGAATTTCGTGATGGACCACTTTGTCAAAAAAGGCGGCTTTACGCCGATGCTCGTGCCGTCGCTCGTTAAACGCGTCGCCTTTCTCGGCACCGGCTACCTGCCGCAGGGCGAGGAAGATTTGTACAAAACGCAGGACGGCGACTTTTTAGCGGGCACCGGCGAGGTGGCGACGATGGCCTACCACATGAACGAGACTTTGGACAAAAAAGATTTGCCGCTCAAATTTGTTTCCTTTTCGCCGTGCTTTCGGCGCGAGGCGGGGAGCCACGGCAAGGACACCAAGGGGCTCATGCGCGTGCACGAGTTCTTTAAGTTTGAGCAGGTGGTGCTCTGCGAAGCCAGCCATGAGGAGTCGGTCCGCTTGCATGAAGAGCTGACAAAAAATGCCGAGGAACTTCTACAGGCGCTTGAGCTTCCGTACCGCGTGGTCATCAACTGCGGCGGCGACTTGGGGCTGGGGCAGGTCAAAAAATACGACATCGAAGCTTGGGTGCCCAGCGAGGGCAAGTACCGCGAGACGCACTCATCATCGTACTTCCACGACTTCCAAACGCGCCGGCTCAATATCCGCTACCGCGATGACGGAGGCACGATGCAGTACGCGCACTCGCTCAACAACACCGCGCTCGCCACGCCGCGCATTCTCATTTCAATCATCGAAAACAACCAAAACGAAGACGGCTCGATTACGGTCCCCGAGGTTCTCCGCCCCTACTTAGGAAAAGACAAGATTTCTAAATAACTATGGCGCGCGTCGAACTGCCGGAGTCAAGACTGCGATTACGCAAGCGCCGCCGCAGAGTGCGTATAACATCCGCCATCGGTATATTGATACTGCTTTTAACATGTGGTGTAGTGAGTCTGACTTACTGGCCGGCATTACAGATTAAAACTGTGGCTATAAGTGGCGCGCAGACGCTCCCGCCCGGCACTATTGAAGCTTTTGTGCGCGACCGCCTGGCGGGCGAGTATTGGTACGTGTTTCCAAAAAGCAATATTTTTTTGTATCCGCGTCAGCAAATCGCCGCCGACCTTATAAAAGAATATCCGGTGCTTGCAAGCGCCGACGTGCATGCGGCGGACTTTCATACGGTTGCGGTCAACCTCGTCGAGAGGGAGCCGCGCGCCCTTTTGTGCTCGCAAGACAACCGGTGCTTGTTTATGGATGAAAACGGCGTCGCCTATACTGATGCGCCGACTTTTTCCGAGCCGGTGTACCTCAGTTATTACGGCTCAACGACCCATTCGACCGGCTCAGGGCAAGCCGGCGGTACGCTCCCTAAACAATTTTTAACACCGCCGGAGTTTCAGGCGCTCTCCGCGCTGGTGGACGCGATAGCGCAAAAGTTACCGGGAGAAAAGGTCGCCGCGGTTGCCGTCGACGAGGCAAAAGATGTGCGGATGCGGTTTGCGGACAACTTTACGCTTATATTCACGCTTGTCGACCAGGGCGGAGACGTGTTTGAGCGGCTTACGCTGGCGCTGACCTCCGGGCCGATGGCGGCGCGCAAACTCGGCGACTTCCAGTATTTAGATTTGCGCTTCGGCGACAAGCTGTACTACAAGCTCAGGGACTAGCCACTAGCCACTAGGGTTTAGTACACTACTGCGTGTGAATAACTTTTGGGAAAAATTACCGAAGCCGTTTTTTGTTTTGGCGCCTATGGCGGATGTTACGGATGCTGCCTTTCGGCGTGTTATCGCAAAATACTCAAAACTCGGGACACCGAGACCTCAGTTTGTGATGTATACCGAATTTGTTTCGGCCGACGGCCTATGCAGGGCTGGCGAGGAGGGGCGTGCCAAACTTATGCGTGATCTGTTTTTTAGTGATGCGGAGCGGCCGATAGTGGCGCAATTTTTTACCTCGACGCCGGAACATATGGAGAAAGCCGCCGCTCTAGCGCAAGAGCTGGGGTTCGACGGCGTGGATATAAACATGGGATGTCCGGACAAAACGATAGAAAAGCAGAACGCCGGAGCCAAGCTGATACTCAACCCAGAGCGCGCGCAGGAGCTTATTGCCGCCGCCAAGCGCGGAGCGCCAAATTTGCCGGTGAGCGTTAAAACCCGCCTCGGGTACAACAAGGATGTTTTGGAAGAATGGTTGCCCGCACTGCTTGCCGCCGAGCCTGCCGCAATTGTGGTGCATGCTCGCACGCGCAAAGAGATGTCTAAGGTGCCGGCGCGCTGGGAGAGGGTTAAACGCGCGGTCGAAATCCGCAACGAACTCGGATCAAAAACGCTTATCATCGGCAACGGCGACCTTAAAGATTTGGAAGACGCCGGACAAAAAGTAAAAGAATCCGGCGCCGACGGCGCGATGCTCGGGCGCGCCGTCTTCGGCCGCCCATGGTTATTCTCTAATTCGTACGAATTAAGGAATATGTCGGTTGAGAAGAGGCTGATTGTTTTGGTAGAGCACACGAAACTGTTTGAGGAGCTGCTCGGCGATATCAAAAGCTTTGCGATTATGAAAAAGCACTTCAAAGCCTATTGCGAGGGCTTCCCCGGCGCAAAAGAGCTCCGTATTAAACTGATGGAGGCCAAGGATGCCTCGGAGGTGGAGCGTTTGGTGGAAGAGTATATACTTAAAAACAATGAAAAAGGGGAGTATTGATGAGCGTGCGCCGATGGCCCTGTATCGCAAGTACCGGCCGCACACCTTTGCGGATGTGCGCGGGCAGGCGGAAGTCGTTTCCGTGCTTGAGGCGGCGGTCAAAAGCGGCAAAATAGCTCATGCGTATCTCTTTGCTGGGGGCAGGGGCACGGGCAAAACGTCGATGGCGCGGATTTTGGCGCGCTCACTTAACACCGACGAGCAGGATATTTATGAAATGGACGCCGCCAGCAATCGCGGCATCGATGAGATACGCGAGTTGCGCGACGGCGTTTCTACTCTGCCGTTTAACTCAAAATATAAGTTTTACATAATCGACGAGGCGCACGCGCTCACGCGCGACGCGTGGGGCGCTCTGCTCAAAACGCTGGAGGAGCCGCCGGCGCATGTAATCTTTGTGCTCGCCACGACCGAGCTCGACCGCGTGCCCGACACCATCACCTCGCGGTGCCAGACATTCAGCTTTAAAAAGCCCTCGCACGAAACGCTCAAAAAGATGGTGCTCGACATCGCCAAAAAAGAGGGGGCCGCGCTTGCGCCCGCCGGCGCGGAGCTGATAGCCCTGATGGGCGAGGGGTCGTTCCGCGACGTGCAGGGCATTTTGCAGAAAGTGCTCACGGTATCCAAAGACAACAAGCTGACCGAAAAGGAGATAGGCTCGGTGG
>Ga0209542_10018991_pt1 | contig 11069 bp, 13 predicted proteins | sample RifCSPhighO2_01_FD_184028 | JGI IMG/M metagenome (GOLD analysis project Ga0209542, IMG submission 184028) | Soil microbial communities from Rifle, Colorado - Rifle CSP2_plank highO2_0.1 (SPAdes) (version 2) | ecosystem: Environmental > Terrestrial > Deep subsurface > Rock core/Sediment ...
TTTGAAGATTCAGGCTTTAAAACAAATTTGCCGCTTTTGACCTTTAAAATGTACTCTGAATTGCATTCAGGGCAGTCAAAGTTGTCGCCTTCTTCGAATTCATTTACATTTATGTCAATTCTTTCCTCGCAGCTTGGGCACTTAACTTTCATTAAGATCACTTTTATTTATCTTAAAGAATTATATTCTAGGAGTAACTTTTTTAATAATATCATTAAGGCATTAAAAAGGCAGAATCAGAGTCCTAATAAGCATTATTACTAAATAAAGGGCAAAAGAGGCAATAAAAAGCCCTAAATTAGGCCAAAAGCGCCTTTTGAACAATTCGTCTGCTGCAAAAAACCATGAAATGAATAAGTAGGCAAATGATAATAGAGCTATAACAGCTGCTAAAACCAATAAAACTATGTTAAATCCTTCTCCTAACGGACTGACTGCATTGCTTAGATTACTCATTAATTGAACATTATTGATGCTTTGATTTGAGTAATCCCTTAAACTGCCAATGTATGCTGGATTAGTTAAAAACAGAAAAATAAAAAATAAAACGATTAAAACCTGATAAAATCCTCCTAATGAAACTGCCCTAAAAATATTCAGATAATTGAATTCTTTTTTTACTTTTACAAACTTTGTTACTGCAAATAATGACAGTGAAAAAAGCAGCACCATTAAAACTCTTCCAAGCAAATCAGAAAACAAAATAAATAAATTTAAAGAAATTCCAAAAACTAATAATAAAACAGCAATTAAAATTGTGGGAGTTAACAAGAAAATCAAAGTATTAGTAAAAGACTTTGACTTTAACTCTTCTTTAACAATCTTTTTTGGATTTACAAATACTTCAATGAAATTCACTTCAAATCAGTTTAATATAAGCTGATTCTTTTATTTAAAAGTATTCATCCAGTTTTTGCTCATCTATCAACTGTTCTTAGACCCAGACCTTCAACTGCTGCATTATATTTAGAATTATTTAAATTTGCCTGTTATTTTTTCGAATTTATTTGAGTTTTTTTCTCATTGGAGCAAGAATTTTGTTTAAGTCTCTTGCAACTGCGTTTTTTAAGTCCATTGGATGCAGTTCTTTTTCTTCAAAGGATTTTTCTAATTCATTGTAATTATTGAATTCAATGTCTCCGCCGAATTTTTGGTCTCTTTCAATTTTAATTTTATTTAAATGAGGAAATAGAATTAATTTAGTGATTTCCAGCATTGGATTGTTTTCTGTTACTCCTTCAAGGCAGTGGGCTTTTGCAATTTTTTTCTTTATTTCTGCTTCTTCATCCTGCACTGAAATTAAGCTTCCTTCAACTGAAGAGCTCATTTTTTTTCCAGGGCCTTGAAGGGAATTGATTAAAGGAGTGTGAACAAACAAAGGTTTCCTGAAATTAATTTTATTCATTATTTCCCTTGCAAGTGCATGAATTTTTCTCTGCTCTATTCCTGCTTCAGTTAAATCAACATCCAAGTATTTAATGTCATTAATCTGCATTAAGGGATAAATCATCTGGCTTACAGTTGCATGCTCGAAATCCCTTGCAACTTCCTGCATTGATCTCAGGCTTCTGTTCACTGTTGTGTTCAATGAAAGTGTAAGCAGATCATCCATGTATGCCTGTGTTCTTTGAAAGCTTGAGCCTAAAACATATTCAGCTTTTTCCAATCCTAATGCCTTGAAGGCCTTTTCCCATTTTTTTATCATTTCGTGAATGAAGCTCCATTCTCCTTTCTTGTTCAGCCATGTGTGCCAGTCAGCAAACAATACTTTTACATGAAACCCTGCTTTCTGCAAGTCAAGTAGTTTAGTGATTGTAACTAAGTGCCCTAAATGAACTTCTCCTGAAACTTCGTATCCGCAATAAGTTACTGGATTCTTTTTTTCTTCCAGTAGTTTTCTTATTTCTTCTTCTGTAATCAGCTCAGCTGAGTTTCTTTTAATTAACTCAAATTTTTCTTCCTGTTTTAAAGCCATAATTCTTTGAATTATCATTAACTTTAAAAAACGATTTCAAAGGAAAATTTCTAGGAAGTTATTAAAATGAAAATTAAAACGAAAAAAGTTCTTGCTTTCGGGACATTTGACTTGCTTCATTTAGGGCATCTGCATTATTTGAATGAAGCTAAAAAGCTCGGCAGTCACTTGACTGTGATTGTTGCAAGAGATGAAAATGTTGAAAAATTCAAGAAAAAAAAGCCAGTGCATAAAGAGGGTTTTCGGCTTGAAATTGTTGGCTCTTTGAAAGCCGTGGACAATGCAGTGCTTGGATGCAGGGAAGACATTTTTGAAAAAGTAGTTGAATTGAATCCTGATGTGATTGCTCTTGGCTATGACCAGATTCCCGGAGAACCTGAAGTTAAAGCAGAAATTAAAAGAAGAAACCTTAAATGCAGAGTTATTACAGTAAGCGCGTTCAAAGAAGCAGAGCAAAAATCTAGTTTAATTAAATCTAAAATCAGAAATGAGTGCTAAGTTAAATGAAATGAAAACAAATTTCAATATTCTCTGTGGAATTTCATTTCAAGGAATTTGATTATTTCTTCTGCCACATTAATTTTTGGGTGGGTTTCCTGAAATGCCTTGAATTGCGGAGTTCTGTTTGCTTCCAATACATAAAGCTTTTTTTTGTATAATGCAAGATCAACTCCGGCTATTTCCAGCTTTGCTGATCTTGCTGCAACTAAAGCAGTTTCTTCATGGCTTTTAGTTAATTTTTCCTTTTTTGCTTTTCCGCCTTTAGAGATATTTTTAATCCAGTTTCTTCCATGTTTTGAAAACATTCCGAGGACTTTTGCTCCAACGACAAGCACTCTGAATTCTTTTTCAAATTGAATGAATTCCTGTGCAATAAAATCTTTTTTTTTGTCAATTTTTTTAAGTAATTCTTCCAGGTTTTCAGGCTTTGTTCTGTACACTCCAGCGCCTCTTTTTCCCCCGATTTCTTTTACAACAATTTCTTTTGCAAAGCTTCCTTTTTTAATTAATTCAATTCCTGCTTTGTTTAAAAAAATTGTTTTAGGGATATTTAATCCTGCCTGCTTGAATTCACTGTAATGATTGAATTTATTTCCGCCTGATTCGTAGGCAATTTTTTCGTCAACTACATCAATGTTTTTTGAAATAAAGCTTTTTGCAATTGCTCTTCCCTGCACTGCCTTGCCTGCCAAGGGCCTGAATAAAACAATGTCATAAGATTCTTTTGAATCGAAGTCTGCAATAATTTCTTCAGGCTTTAAAACTGAAACAAAGTGCCCTCTTTTCAAGGCTTCTTTTTCTAATTGATTTATTTCCCATTGCTGTTCATTTGAAACAATTAAAATATTCATTTAATCACTTTTTCTTCAATGCTTTTTTATACATTGTTTCCATTGCTTCTCTTGCAAACCTGCTTCCAAAATATTTTATTATGAATCCAGGAGCAAAGTTTATTTCAATTATTACTGGCCCTTTATCTGATTTAATGAAATCAACTGCGCATATATCTAATCCAAGCAGCTTAGCTGCATTAATTGCAATCTGTCTTTCCTTGTCAGTTACTTGCATTATTTTTGCCTGGCCTCCTCTGGAAACATTTGCCCTCCAGTCTCCTTTAGCTGCTTTTCTTTCCACTCCGATTGTTTTTGTTCCGAAAACATAAACTCTTTTGTCCGTTCCGTCATTTGGAATAAATTTTTGTATTGTGACAAATTCCTTGAATACTTTCAATGTGTCGAGAACCGGCTTGAATTCTTTTTCTGACTGAGAAAGCATCACTCCTTTTCCTCCAAATCCTGCAACGAGCTTCACAACTAAAGGAAAATTAATTTTGCTTGAAATGGTTAAAGCAGTTTCAGGAGTAATACTCAAACCTGTTTCTGGAACAGGGAGATTTAATTCGCTTAAAACTTTAACTGCATAGTATTTATGGTTGGCAATTTGAAATCCCTGCACTGAATTAGGCGTGTAAACATTCGAGTTTTCCAGTAAATCAAGTATTATCTGCCCTAAAACAAAATCATTGCCGAAAAACCTTGCATAGCAGACATCGAATTCAGTTAAATCCATATTTTTGAACAAAATTTTTGTTTTTCCTGCCTCGCAATGGATTCTTATTTTTTCAATTGGGACAAATAAAACCGTGTCAAAGTATTTTTTCGCTGCTTCCAGAATCCTTTTTCTTGATTCCTTTGTTGACTTTGCCCCTGCAATCATTACAAACTTCATTTAATCACTGAATTTTTTTTAAGTAAAAATTTGCCACTGCTCTGTATAAGTCTTTTCCTGAAGCTTTATTGAATAACTCAAAATCGATTAATGTTCTTATTCCAGTCACTTTTTCATTAATCATTTTAACTACTGCTATGTCAAGTCCGAGAACTTTTGCTGCGCTTACTGCAATACTTATTTGTTTTTCGCTTAAAATTGTTGAAGAAGCTTTTTTTTCATGTTCAAATTTTTCAACGTTCCATTTTTTTTGAATTGCAAAAACTTCTTCTCCAATCACGGCAGCATAAACTAGGTCTCCTTCAATGAAGTCCTGCACAGTTACTGCATCTAACTCTGTTTTGATTCCGTTTGCAATAGCCATTAAGTTTCTTTTTGATTCAGCGACAAAGCTTTGAGTTTTGCTTGTCTTGACAAATGTTTTGAATATAACTGGAAAATTGAATTCATCTGAAATTGAATCCAGTTGAGTTAAATCCTTTGTTATAACTGTTTTAGCCACCTTAATTCCTTTTGAGTTTAAGACAACATACTGGAAAGGAATATTTGAATTAATGTAAAAAGACTCTGGCTTCATCTGGCAGTAAATGCCTTTCTTCACAAGCTCATCAAGAAATGGTTCAGCGAAATCAACAAAGCTTGCATCAAGCTGCAGGAAGCAGCCATTAAATTTACTGAAGTCAAGCGACCCAAAAAAAATGCTGGTGTTTTTTCCTTTTGTATGCAGTGCAATATTTCCAATTTTTACATATGGAGCCTTAACATTCACTTCCTCAAATGCTTTCTGCAGACGCTCGATTTCCTCTGTTTTTTTTTCTGAAACTAAAACTACTTCCATAAACTGAACCTTTAACTGTTTTCTAATTCTTTTTCAGGATCCCAGATCTTTTTAACTCCCTTTTTTTCTTTCCTCATTTTTTCAAAAACAGGCTCTGAGAGAAGCTCATGAATTGTTGATCTTTTTCTGAGCAATTTAGTTAAATACCTTTCAAATGTTTTGCTTAAATTCTTGTAAGCTGAAATTTCATTGTATAAAAGCCCTTCTTTTATTCTCCAGTAAGAAGAAGTTCCTTTTTTTCCGAAAACCAAGTAGCCTCTTGATCTATCATCATGGTAGTCCGCCATTGCTTCTTCCATTAACCTGTAATCAATAAGGAATACTCCGCTTGTCTGAGGAGAGGGGTCCATTATAATTAATTCGTCTCCTTCAATCCCAACACATAAAACATAGTGTCCTGATTTAGAAGATTTTTCAGGAAACAGAACCGGTTTCTTAAACCACATTATCAGCATTGCTCCTTCCGAAAGCCAGTTCTTTGCTTCTTCCTTTAAATTATAAATTTTTTCAAAATTAATTTTTGCTCCAATGACATTTCCTTCTGTGAACTGCTTAACTGCTTCAATTAATTTATTCGGCTTTACTCCTCCCGGCTGTTTTGTTTCGCTTAAATTTCCAAGAATTTCTTGAGTTGCTTTGTCAAATCCATAAAAGTTCAGCATCATTGCCGCGCTTGCGGGGCCGCAGTAGCTTCTGAGCTGAGTGACATAGTTTGCCCTGATATTTTCAAGCCTTGATAAATCAGTGTTTGCTCTCTGGAAATAAATGTGTTTTGACAGCACTTCCTTGTTCGGAATTAAAATATTTGAGCCTGAGTCAAGCTTTATTAAAACGCCGTGGCTTGTAATTGAAAGAATTTCTCCTGAAAAATTCCCGATTCTGGTTCTCTGCCCCGCTTTAAACAAATTTTTTTCAATGTAAATCCCTAAAAGAAAGTTTGCCATAGGGTCTTTGAAAACATAATAAGTCATTCCGCCCGCAATCAAAACGAACACAACGATTACTGAGGTAATAACTAATTCCACGCTCGGAATATTTAAGCCGACAAAATTCAATGAAGAAATCAAAACAATCAGGAACAAGAAAATCTTCAATACAATTGATGAATTTGAGATAAACCTATTGGTTAATCCGATGTTGCTTAAATAATTTCCGAATCCAAGCCTAAAAAATAAACCAATAATTAAATCCACAAACAAATTAATGAAAATCAGTCCAAGAAACAATATTAAGATTAAACTCAATAAAGGAGGGATTAAGCTTAGGAGGTTTTCTAAAATAATTGTTGCCTGATTTACTCCAACATACCCTAAAGCAAGAACCGTAAAAGTAACCAGAAAAAACAATTCTAAAAGATTAGTGAAGGCGGTGACTGCGCTTCTGTTGACAAAATTAAATCTGTTATTTATTGCAATAAAAGCAAGCTTTAAAATTCTTCCAATAAGTATTCCTAAAACTATTGCCAAAACGGCCAAACCTATATTGGTTAAAACTGTTCCTGAAGCAATTGAATCAACCATAATAAACAACTTTAATTGAATTACTTTAATTGAATTAATTGAAATCATTTAAGTTAGTAATAAATATATTTAAAGAAAGCCCTTTTTAAAATCATTTAAAAAAATTAAGTGAATTGAATGAAGATATTAATTGTTTCAAATGAAAAGCAGTGGGAAGTTAAGCAGATTAAGAAAGAAGCAGTCAAGAGAAATCACAAAGCCGTAATGGTTTCACCAAAAAACCTTTCCAGCAAATTTTTGAATAAAAAAGTTGACGCAGTAATTGTCAGGGCAATAAGAGGAAACGGGGAATTAGTAAGAAAAAAGCTTCAAAAATTGCATTCAAGTTCAGTGAAATTGTTGGATGAATCATTATTGAAAGAAAAACCCAGAAACAAGTACTCAAATTTTTTATTATTTAAAAAAAATAAATTGTTTCAGCCGAAAACTTTTTTGTTTTCAAAGAAAAGAATTAATTTTTTTGAAAAGCAGTTCAACGAATTTGCTGTAATTAAAAATGTTTCAGGGAAGAGGGGTGAAGAAGTCTTCAAAGTCAATGTAAATGATTTGAGAAAATTTTCAAAAACACTTTCAAAAAGAAAAAAATATTTGATCCAGGAATTCGTTCCAATAAAAAAAGAGCTGAGGGTTTTAGTTTTAGGCAAAAAAGTTCTCGGAGTCTATGAAAAAAAATCATTTAACTGGAAAAAAAATATTGCGTTGGGGGCAGAAGCAAAAAAATTTACTTTAACCAATGAATTAAAGAAATTGTCATTAAGAGCTGCTTTAATTGTTCGAAGAGATTTTCTTGGGCTTGATTTGGCTTTAACCCCTTCAGGGTACTTTGTTTTAGAGGCAAACAGAAGCCCTCAATTCAAGGGACTTCAAAAACTTTATCCAAAAATCAATGTTGCGAAGGAATTGATTCTTTTTTTGGAAAAACTCAAGGTTTAAATATATTTTAATTGTTTTTTTGTTTATGAAATTTGACAAGCTTCTTGTTACAATTCCTCATTGGAGCAAAAAAATTCCAAAAGGATATGAAAAAAGGATTCTGGAAAGAAGTGCGATATGGAAGCACATAGACCCCGGTACAGACCAGTTGTTCAATTTGGATAAAGCAAAGATAATCAAAGCCAAGTATACAAGATTCGTTGTTGATTTGAACAGGAGAAGAAACGATTTCTCTAATAAAGGAGTTTTAATTAAAGTTGCCTGGGACGGAGAAAAAGTATGGAAAAATTATCCTGATAAACAGGAAATCGAATTATTGCTTCAAACTCATTATGATCCTTTTTTTGAAAGCTTAAAGAAATGGATTGCAAAACAGAATGGAACAGTTCTTCATGTTGACGGCCATTCAATGAATCCTTTTGGGGGAAGTCATTCAATTGATGTAAGAAAAGAAAGACCGGACATCTGCTTAATGGACAACCACCAAAGCACGTGCTTGGGAGAATTTTCAAGGGAGCTGAAAGAAGATTTTGAAAAGCTCGGCTACTGGACTGAGATAGGGCTTCCTTACAGTGGAAGAAAGTCAGCTATAATAAACAAGCTTTCAGACAAAGAAAAAATTCATTCAATTGGAATTGAAGTAAACAAAAGGCTTTACATGGGGGGAATAGAAATTCTTTACCCAAAAAAGATTAAGGTAGTCAGAAATCAAATAAATAAAGTTATACTGAAGCACGTCAAATAATTTTTTCTGAGTGCTTGAACATAACTAAAGCAACTTTTATTAACCTTTGGATTCCTAAGGTATTATGGGAATAAAACTAGATTTAAGTGATTTAATCAAGAAAGGAAACGGCTTAACTTTTGATGATGTTTCCTTAATTCCGAATTACTCTGAAATTCTTCCGAATGAAGTAAAAGTCAGAACTAGTTTAACTAAAAATCTTCCATTAAATATTCCTTTGATTTCCTCTGCAATGGACACTGTCACTGAAGCAAATTTAGCTATTTCAATTGCGCATTTAGGCGGAGTAGGAATTATTCACAAGAACATGTCAATTGAATCCCAGGTAGCTGAAGTTGAAAAAGTAAAAAAATCTGAATTCTTAGTAATCAGGAATCCTGTAACTGTCAGGCCAGAAGATACTTTGGATGAAATTTTTTCAATCCAGAAATCTAAAAGCATTTCAAGTTTTCCCGTAGTTGAAAACGGAAAATTGGTTGGAATAATTACTAACAGGGATTTATTGTTTCAGGAAAACCCGAAAACTAAAGTAAAGGAAATAATGACTTCAGATTTAGTTGTAGCGGAAGAAAATGTTTCAATAAATGATGCAAAAAAAATGCTTAGAACACACAAGCTTGAAAAGCTTCCATTGTTGAATAAGAAAAATGAATTGGTTGGATTAATTACAATGAAGGACATCAGAAGCAAAATTGATTTCCCTGAATCAAATAAAGATTCAAAAGGAAGGCTCATAGTTGGAGCTGCTGTCGGACCGAAAGATTTTAACAGGGTTCAAGCACTCGCTGAAGCTGAAACTGATGTAATAGTTTTAGATACTGCGCATGGTCATTCAAAGAATGTAATTGAGGCAGTGAAAAAAATAAAAAAAGATTTTAATATTCAAGTCATTGCAGGAAACATTGCCACAAAAGAAGGAGCAGAAGCTTTAATTAAAGCCGGAGCTGATGCAGTCAAATGCGGTGTTGGTCCTGGAAGCATCTGCACTACAAGAGTAATTTCCGGAGTCGGGGTTCCGCAGATCACTGCTATTTTTGATGCGGCCCAGGCATGCAAAAAAGCCGGCATTCCATTAATTAGTGATGGCGGAATAAGGCATAGCGGAGATATTGTGAAGGCAATTGCGGCTGGAGCCGATTCAGTGATGATCGGAAGCCTTTTTGCAGGAACAGATGAGTCTCCTGGAAGAACAATTTTTTTGAACAACAGAAGATACAAGCAGTACAGGGGAATGGGAAGCTTGGGGGCAATGACTAAAGGATCAAAAGATAGATACGGTCAGGAAAATGTTTCAGACCAGGCCAAATTTGTTCCCGAAGGAATTGAAGGAGTGGTTCCATATAAAGGAAAATTAGAGGAAGTTGTTTACCAGTTAATCGGAGGATTGAAATCTGGAATGGGTTACTGCGGAGCAAAAAATATTCATGAATTAAAGAAAGCTTCAATGGTTAAAATTTCTTTGGCAGGATTAAAGGAAAGCCATCCTCATGACGTGCAGATTACAGAAGAAAGCCCTAATTACAGCATTTTAAGGTAATAAGCGAACCAAAAAGTTTTTAATAATAAAAAAAATAGTAAATAATAAGGCATTTACTGGGAGGAAAAAGCATGGGACTTTATATTTTAAGGCATGACAGGCCTAACTGCATTGGATGCTCAGCCTGCGCCAATGTTGCACCAAAATTCTGGGAAATGAATGATGACGGAAAATCAGACATTATTGGCGGAAAAGATGTTGCAGAAGGATGGCAGGAATTGGAAATAAAAGATGAAGATTTTGCATTAAACAAAGAAGCAGCTGACTCCTGTCCTGTAAATGTAATTCACATTGATAAGAAAGATTCAAAAGAAAGAATTATTTAATAAGTCAAAGACATATTCTTTATGCAAAAACCTTTCTTTGCTTTTTTTCTTTTAGCGGCATTGGTTTTGTTTTTTGGCTGCATTCAGCAAAGCGAAAAAGGTGAATTAACTGAATTGGAGGGGCCTGCAATGGAAAAAGTTTCTTTTCAAACAAATGATGGAGTGACTATTGCAGCAAATTTTTTTTCCCCAAAAAAATCTAATGGAAAAGCAGTAATTTTGCTTCACATGATGCCTGCAGTAAAGGAAAGCTGGAATGCTTTTGCAAAAAAATTAACTGAAAAAGGCTTTACAGTCATTGCTCCTGACTTAAGAGGCCACGGAGAATCAAATAAAAAAGGCAATGAAGTTCTTGATTTTCAAAAATTTTCTGATAAAGAGCACAAAGAGTCGATTCAGGATGTTTATGCTTCAATGAGTTTCCTTGAAGAAAAAGGCTTTCAAAAAGAAAACACTTTCATTATCGGGGCAAGCATTGGAGCGAACCTTGCACTGCAGTTTGCCGCAGAAAACCCTGAAATAAAAAGAACTGCATTGCTCTCGCCTGGATTGGATTACAGAGGAGTGAATGCAGAAAAATTTATTGAGAAATTTAAAGGAAGTTTATTTATCGCTTCAAGCAAAGAAGATGCTTACAGTTATTCAAGCTCTGAAACTCTTGCAAAAAAATCTTTTAACGCAGTGAACAAGCAGTACAATAATGCTGGACACGGAACAACAATGTTTAATTCAACAGATTTAATGAACGAATTACTTGAGTGGATAGCAAAATGACTAACTTTCTTTCATTTGGATTCATTTCAGGAACAGTGGCAATTGTTTCTTTTGTAATTGCTTCCTTAATAATTTCAGGCGAAGCGTTTCTCTACAACGCAATTCTCACAGGATTAATTGCAGGAATTTTATTTGCCCTGTTAAAGAAAAAAGAAATCTTCTAATAATTTTTAATTTCAGTTTTTGTTTTCA
>Ga0209542_10018992_pt1 | contig 11069 bp, 10 predicted proteins | sample RifCSPhighO2_01_FD_184028 | JGI IMG/M metagenome (GOLD analysis project Ga0209542, IMG submission 184028) | Soil microbial communities from Rifle, Colorado - Rifle CSP2_plank highO2_0.1 (SPAdes) (version 2) | ecosystem: Environmental > Terrestrial > Deep subsurface > Rock core/Sediment ...
AGTCGGTCAAAAGCTTATAATCCCTGATACAAAGACAAGAAATCCAAATTAAAAATCCAGAATTATTCAAGCTGGAAAAATTCTCACCATTCCAAGATAAAACTTCACATCCTACATTCTTTTCTCTTCTTATTTTATATAATTCTCCTATTTATGCCAACAGAAAGGCTTAATCAATATTCTAAACCGCGTTTGCGTGAGCCAAGAGCTTTAAATAGATTAGCACGAAGGTTCATAGTTTGGTTATACACTCATGCTCGCATCGCTCCTGCTGAAGTAGTCAATATCGACAACTCTTTGGAAAGAGCTTCAGAATTGTTAAACCAAGGGTATGGGTTATGGATTCTCGGCACACATTTTAGCAAACGTGAAGGATTTGACATGGACATTCTCCCAGCACAATTTATCCCTGAACTAAACAGTCGAATTTTAGTATCGCCTATATCTCTCCATCAACGTCTCGATCACCCTCATATGATAGATTTTGTTAGCTGGTTAACAGCAGCTACTATAACTCCTGTGGTGAACGCTGACGCAATGAAGGAAAATAATAGAAATGAAGCCGAGAGAAGGCTCAAAAGAGAAATTACTTTAGGCGAAGGCGTTCGACCGTACGCAAGATTAGTCGGAGAAGCAACTAGAAAAGGAGGGGCCGCAGCCATAGCTCCTCAGGCCGGCAGACGAACAAGCCTGGAGTTGTCTCAAGCAAAAGCTAAAACAGTCGAATATCTTTTGGCTCTTAGTAAGACTGAAAGAGATTCTAAGCTGGCATTTTTATTTATGTCGATGAGTCCGATGGAAAAGGTCGATTATGAAGAAATTAAAGATAGCTTCAACTTAAAAATGAAATACAAAATTACGTTCGCGACTTTAACATTGTCAGAAATATATGACTTATTGGATAAAGTGAATGAGCGCCTTGCAATAAGTCCAATTGAGGAAAAAAAACAACTTACTATCGACGAATTGATCCTGATTATTTTGTCCCTCCCAATCAGCCCTGACTATAATAAAATAGATCCAGCTTATGCAGATCTGCTTGCCTCAACTATTGAAATCGATGCTATGGAAGCTATTCCAACACAGCATGAATAAATTAACTCCAAGATGGTAAAATACTTATTAGTGCGGGATTAGTACAATGGCAGTATGCGTCCTTCCCAAGGATGAGACGCGAGTTCGATTCTCGTATCCCGCTCAAAATTAGGCAAGCCAAGGAGAATGTTGAGGATTCAAGTCCCTTCCACCGCTTGAAAAATTTCTTAAAAAGAAAGAAATACCCTTGCTTTTCGCCCAACGGTTATGTTAATATTTAGCAAAATATGGCTGAGGAACAAGAAAGAGAACGAATAAAGAGACAAATAGGACGCACTCCACTACTGGCGCATGATGTTTTTTACGGTGCTCTTGTCCAAGCTAAGTTTAATTTAGGAGAAACAAAAGGCATTGATAAAGCTTTAAGAGGGTGGGAAATAAAAGCTACGTAGGATAACATTAAACCTGGATTTATAACGGTGTTGCAAGAAGATACTAGGGAAAGTTATTTTGATCCCAATCTTATATTTTTTTTGCCTACGGAGCAGGCAACGACGCAATTTGGCACTGAAGGTGAAGGAGCGTTGAAAATAGCTAAAGGTACTCTCGTTTTGTCTGATGCTGTCATGCAATCGCTTGGCTGCCGTCGCCGTGTGATAGCTGATGCATCCATGAGTCTAGATAGAGCGTCTAAAGATGACAAAAATGGATACACAGGAGTAGAAAGCAGAGTGAGACTTCCCGTTCAAAGATTAGCTCCTCTCATTCATGAGCTTGATAATCATATGTCCTTGAATTTCGGATTAGGACCACGCAGCCTTATAGCTTTAATGCATGGTAGATTGATGACTGCTGATCATTTTCCAGATACCATGGCTGACTATATCAACAGGGTTACTCCATCCTATCCGCTAAGCACAGCTATTGTAGATGACTGGCCGGGAAATGCCAGTAACGCAGTATCTTACGAGAATATCATTCATACCTTATATTCTGAAGCACAGGCTGGCAAACCTGTGATCCGAGCACGCTACTGGATAAATCCAACAACCGGTCTTATACTAAAAGAGGGTAGCCATATACCAAAAGGGGACTATCATTCACCAGCAGGTACTGTGTGGGACGTTGTAGAACATTATATCACGCCAGAACAAGGTAAACCGAGGCTGACTCATTATCAAAGAAATCGTGCCGCTTCCTTCACATGGTGGGCTCTGAAGTTGGGACTTACACCGCCTCCTAATCTGATGGAGAAACTGGAAGCTGCAGGGTTGGGTTTCCGCTTGCCAAAACCTCTTTAAACTTTATCATGTGCTAGAATATAGCATTAACAAACTGATAACTGATCACCAGGAACTAACAACTGAATTTGCCGATGTAGCTCAGCTGGCAGAGCGGCTGTATCGTCCCAGAAGTAAGTAGCTAATTTTATTAAATTAGCTTACTACTTCGGGATCCCGTAGTTCTAGCAAATTTTTGCTGGGATAGCTTAACTGGTAGAGCAGCTGTATCGTAAACAGCAGGTTCCGGGTTCAACTCCCGGTCCCAGCTCAAAAAATTTGCAGATACTACTGGGATAAACAGTCGAATTAATAAATGTAATCATAAAAATGTCAAGACTTGCCGAACACCAAAAAAAACAATTTAGGACAAATATTATATTTATTATTTTAATTCTTCTAACTGTAATCGTTCTCATCTCCACGGTTGGATTGAAAATCCTTCTCAACACTTCTGTTTTTGTCGCCCGACTATCTGAGAAAAAAACAAGCCAACCCCTCAATAAAAATCAAAATTTTATCGGTGACGTAGATATTGACACTATCCCAATCGCCACAAACAGCTCAAGAATAATCGTTGGTGGATCGGTTATTAACTTTAATCAAGTCGAGTTCTACCTCAACGGCGACTTAGTTGAAGAAACATCTCTTTTATCTTCGGATAATTTCAGCGAAGAAATAGGTGATCTTAAAAGTGGGGAGAACGAAGTCTTTGTAATAGGTAAGTCAACAGATCAAAATGAAGAAAAAAAATCCAAAGTATACTCGGTTTTTTATAAAAGTGAAAAGCCGCACCTAGAGTTAAGCGAACCGCAAGATGGCCTTAAAACCAATAAGCAGGAAGTAAAAGTTGCAGGCTCAACCGATAAGGAAACATATATAAAAGTCAACGACCTCCCTGTGGTAGTCGACGCTCAAGGAATTTTTCAAACCGTGGTCAAACTTAAGGAAGGAGAAAACAAAATTTCTATAATGGCCCAGGATATCGCTGCTAATACTGAAGAAAAAACTGTCACCGTAATCTACGAAAAGGAATAAAGCGATCTAACAAACACAGAGAAAATAACATGAATAGAATAAATGGATGAAGAATGATATTGTCTGTTAGAGAAAGTAATCCAAGAAACACCACATAATATTTTCCTAACATGCTCACCTGAAATATCCGATACAAAACTCCCATAAATAGCCCAAGCCCCACAAACCCCCCGGAAACCAATATAATTAAAAAACTTGAATGAAATGAGGCGCCGGAATGTGTTATGTCAGCTTCAGCCTCCCCAATGACATTCATTTGCCTTTTCACATAGCGAATCCTGTTGTACCCAACGCCCAGGAGTGGCTTTTTTTGCCACATCTTTATGGCTGTTTTATAATCGTTAACGCGTGACTCAACCGAAAATGTACGTTCCAAATTAACTCCTTCTCCGAAAGGCTTAGGCGCAAAAAGAACAGCTAACAAAAATACAGTAAAGAAAATAAGAAATCCCTTGTACTTTCTTTTAGCGGCAGTATGGAGAATGATGATAAATAGGAAAGCAGTATATAGGCTTCGGGAATAAGTAAGTATGATAAATATAAAGTAAGAAGCTAGGAAACCTAATAATAGCCACTTATTTTTAATAAATTCTTTACCTTTTAAGAATAGGGTTAGGAAAATTAGGCCGTAAATTGCTCCAGCAATCGATGTGTCAAAAAAAGTACCAAACAATCTATAAAGATGCGGGTCCCAAGCGCCATACAAAAGATTTCTTAAGTCCTGATACCAAAAATATTGCAATATAGAAATTGTCGCAGTTAACACAACGCCAATCACAATCGCTTTCGTCAATGTTCTCTCAAACTGTGGATGTTTTCTTAGGTGATATGAAAGATAGAAAAAGTACATGAAATAGTGAAGAAGTCTTAAAAAATATAGAAAAGATATAGAATTTTCCAGAAGTTTAAAACCGCTTAGGTTGGTTAAAAAGGTAACGGCTAAAAATCCTAAGAAAAGATAGGTTATTTTAAATTTCCTAATAGAATCTTCTAATGGCTTAAATCTATATTTATAAAATAAGACTAATGTGAATATTAGAAGAAATATTTCGTATATATATACATTGATCTGTTGACCAAAAAAGGATATTCTACCCAACTGCCCAAGAGAAAAAAGAAAAAAAGTTAAATAAAAAAGCAAACTTAATAACATATTTGTCATTCCCGCGAAAGCGGGAATCCAGCATTATATAGATTCCGCATCTAGTGCGGAATGACTAAATAATCTATATTGATATAGTTTTGCTCTCACCAAAAAAGAATGAAAGCTCATAAAAAAGGCGTAGACAAAACCACCGGGCCCATCAAGAAACCCAAGTTTTATAAAATAAGTGAGTAAAAATTTTCCCAGCGGATATAAAAATATTTCAAAAATATTAGTATTCTTTCCGTGCTCAAATAACTCTTTGGCTCTTAATGTACTGTAAAGATTAATCTCCTTTATAAACTCTTTTACTGTAGGATGAGGGTAATGATTTAGAAAGTTTTTTAAACTTTTGACTTTTAACTTTTGACTTTTAATTTTGTATTCTTCATGAACTTTTCCTTCCCAATATCCGGAATTCTTTCGAACTAACCTAATTAATCCTCTTTGTCGAATTTTTTTTGTTTCCCCATGTCGTAATTCTCTTCCCCACCAGAAATCACGTCGTTTAATATAGTAAGCAACGGTAGATCCTTTGTCATCCTGAACTAGTTTCAGGATCTCGTTTCTTAGCTCACTCGAAATCTCTTCATCCGCATCTACGAATAAAACCCATTCCCCTTTTACCTTCTCCGTCGCAAAATTTCTCTGTGCTGCAAAATCATCTTTCAGCCTCCTTTGAAAAATATTTGCGCCAAGTTTTCTGGCTTTTTTAACGGTATCGTCCGAAGAGAAGTCGTCAACAACAACTATTTCATCGCAAAATTTTACCGATTTAATTGCCCTTTCAATATTTTTCTCTTCATTCTTTGTTAAAATCACTGCCGAAATATTTATTTTCATATCAAGCTTTTTATATAAATATCCTTGATCTTGTTTGCAGTTTTTTTAGCGTCAAATTCTTTTTCAGCTCTTTTCCTTCCCATTTTACCAAGTTTATCTCTATGTTCCCCTACATTAATTAAATGTTTAATTGAAGTAAATAAGTTTTTCCTGTCCCCCTCTTTAATTAATACGCCGGCGCTTCCGACGATTTCTGGAATTACTCCGGTATTATAAGCAATAATTGGCAATCCGGACGCCATTGCCTCCACTAATACCATCCCATACTGTTCCTCCCAGGTATTGGTCCTTTTGGAGGGTAAAACAAAAATATCTGCTTCTTCATAAACCTTTGGCATTTCCTCATAATCTTTTTGCTCAATAGTTACGTTATCTATGAGTTTATCAAGTTCAATATGATCGAGTAAATAATCTCTCAGAGGTCCATCGCCTACGATTCTAAGTTTTAAGATTTTAGTTTTGCCTGCCTGCCAGCGAGGCAGGGATTTGAGATTTGAGATTTGATATTTGATATTTTTATATGCTTCATATAAATCGAGTATCCCCTTCTCTTCAACCAACCGACCGACGAACAAAATTGTAATGTTTTTATTATTGACAAAATTCGGTTTAAATCTCGTAAGATCTACCCCTAGCCTAACTAATTCAATTTTCCTTCCGTTAACTCCTTCCGCTATTAGCGTCTTCTTGGCCTTTTCTGTGTGACAGATAAAATAATCTATATGTTTTAATGAGAAATGTTTTATCAGTTTTTTTTTGCCTATAGATTCATTGTTGAACGGGATTGTTTCCCAAGAAGTAGCAATCAACGTTTTGATCAGATTTTTTTTCCGCAGTTTTGCCAATTGGTAACTATAATAATAATGCGGATCTGCAGTATGAAAAACATCAAACTTATTACTAAGTTCGTCTAAACCGAAAAGCATATGCGAATCACCCAATATTCTGTTACCCAGGTATTTTATTCCTCGGTTGAAAAAAGGTAAGTCTACCGGGCTTGTAAGTTTTTGGACTGGAAAAGGAAAACGGCGATGAAGAGGAAAAAGCGATGAAACGGCCGTGAACTGAATATCTTTTCTATTGAACAAATAATTCTGTCCTTCAAAATTATTAAGATATTTGCCTCGAATAAAACAGACTTTAATCATAATGATCCCTATAGTCATTCCGCACTTGATGCGGAATCTATATAATCATGTCATCCTGAACTTGTTTCAGGATCTGGATTCCCGCTTTCGCGGGAATGACAATCTACACTTCATATAATTCTTTCAGCTTTAAAATATATTTTTTCCAAGAAAATCGATTCATTACATCGCTTCTTCTTACTTTAGCTTTTCCTCCTAGAACAATATCTTTCATCTGTTCCAAAAAATCATCCGAGTCATAAGCTAAAGAGACAAATTCCCTAAATTCTGGGATAATCGCGCCTTTAAGCCCAAGAACGGTACAATTCTGCGATAGCGCCTCGAGTACTGGAAAATTAAAACTTTCGTAATAAGAGGTAGTCAGATACGCCGTCGCCTCTGCATAAAGCTTTCGAAGTTGCTCACGGTTAATACTCGAATAAGAAAAAATGTTATTATTTTTATCCTCAAAACTGTTCAAATTACCGACCAAAAACAATTTATATTCTGAGAATCTGTTTTTATTTCTAAATTTCTTAAAAACCTTCAGTAAAAATTCAATGTTCTTAATGGAATTATTCATCCCAACTGATAAAAAATACTTTTTTCTCACATTTGACTTTTCTTCCAGCATGTCAAAGGGAACTCCATAATTAATGACAACAAAATTTTTATACTGAGGAAACAGTTTTCTGAGTTCCGTTTTTACCCGAAGTGAAGAAACGACAATATAACGAGATTTTTTTACCATAGGTTTAAGTTGATCTTTGAGAGAGTAATAGGAATCTTGATAAAATTGCGGATAAAAATAAAAAGACAGCCCATGGGAAAACGAAACGACTTGGCCACTCGTGCTAATAGGAATTGCCTGATTTAACGCTAAAAAAATATCTTTTTTCTGCCTTATTTCCTCCAAGCTGACTCGTGTTGAAAGCCAAAGCATCTTCGGCCTCAAAATCTTATAGTTTAATTTTTCATTTTCTGTCAGCCATATCGGCTTTTCACAAAATGAGTAAATAAAATACTCGTTTACTTTGTCATACCTTTGAATAGCCTCAAGCAGATTTTTGCTGAAATAATAATTGCCAAACCGCAAATTTTCTCCTAAACACAGAGCTCCAGCATCAACTGATATTTTCATAGTTCGATTTTCTCCCTATCGCAAAAAAAGTTACTGATAACAAAACAACATTAATAAATTCAGTCAAAACTGTGATGTAGGACGAAGCAATATAAGAATACCTTGGGATAAAAAACAGATTAAGCAAAAAATTGAATAAAATTTGGAACAGAAAAATTATGACAATGATATGGGCTTTTTTAAGAACGTAGATTGCGTTAAGAAAGACTGAACTAATTAAAATAAGCGGCAAGCCAAATATTACAATGCGGACAACCTTGAGGGAAGAGATATAGTTCCCTTTTAGAAAAAAAGGTAAGACAATGGGCGAGAGAAAAAATATAACTAAAGCACCGCTGATACCTGTGAACGCTAGAAAGACTAAGTCTTTTTTCATGGCCGTCAGAAGTAATTTAAAATTTTTTTTAATCAATTTGGCAAAAATCGGAGTGCGAGTTATATTATAGCTAGCCGCTAAAAATAATAAGGCTTCAAAAAACTTATATCCTGCTGTGTATATCCCCACTTCGGTTTCACCTTTAAGAATTTGCAGCAAAAAAACATCTATTTTGAAATATAGTCCTGCGAAAAAACTAATCAAGATATAGACATACGATTTTCTTAAGAATTTTTTCCAGCCTGTTGCATCGATACTAAAGCTAAATTTCTTAAAGCCTTTTCTAACAAGTAAATAGTTTGCGAAAGAATACAAATTATAAAAAATAAAGATAATAATAAAAATAACTGGCAAGGATCCAAAAATAGTTATTGAAGCGATAAGGCCAAAAATTAGTAAGGAGTTGAATATTATCGATACAAGTGAAGAATTGTAAAGTTTTCCTTGTACTGCATTTTTTATAAGATAACTTCCCGATAGCATATTTGAAAAAATTACAAAGGAAGTGAGAAAAATATACCGAACAATTCGGATATTTCCCTTAAACATTATAGAACCGGCAAGAACGGTGAGGAAAAAAATAACAATGGTAACTATCAAGCGGAGATTAAATAAAGAAATGAATTTTTCTTTTCTTTCTGTCGGTAGATCAACTATACCGTAAGATGTCGTTCCCAGATCAACAAGTGGAGAAAAAATCGATACTTGGGCCCAAACTAGAGCATATATTCCATATTCTTCCGGCCGCAGATAGCGAATTAAAAAAATAAAGAGGATAAAATTCAAAAGTTTATTTATAAATGAAGAAAGGTTAAGGCTGAAAAAACTGAACAAAAAGAAATTTCCTTTTTGGTCATCCTGAACTTGTTTCAGGATCTTATCTGTGACTAAACCATAAATTTTTTGCCAAATATTTCCATACTTCTTCAAAAATTTTTGTCTTGCTTGTGAAAGAAGGCGGTCTTTCCCTGGACTACCGCTAGATATTTCGAAATGGTCGTATATGATCTTACTATCTATTCCAACTCCAAATCCTGCATTTCTCGCTCGAAGACAGTAATCCACGTCTTCATAGTACATAAAATAACTCTCGTCAAAATTTCCTAAACTTTTAACGACTTCTCTTTTTATAATTAACAAGGATCCTGAAACTAAGTCTCTGCTGACAAACCTCTCCTCTGGTTTTGTTTCAATTAATCCCCCGCTCAGATGTAATCTGTCTATCTCTCCGCCATAATAAGTTTTACCGTGCATTCTCATAGCAAATCCCCAGACATCGAAATGCTCCGAACCAGCAAGTACTCGATTTGCTGTAATACCTTTTAAAGAAATATCCGGATTTCCTACAATTAACAAATCGCAGTTATCAATTAACGCTTGCTTTATTCCCTCATTAACACCGCCAGCATAACCGCGATTGTTCTTTGTATTGTCAATAAAATAAATTTTGCAATTCTTAAACTTCAAACTTCCAACTTCTAACTTCAATCTTGCGACTTCTGCTTTGGCCGTCCTGTAAAGAACAAAAATAAAACCTATTTTCATATTTTTTTCGTGTAATTTCGTGTTCGTATTCGTGTTCATTTGTGTTTAATAAATAACATGAAAAAGTACGCTAAAAACTCCATATAGGCAAATCCTATATCAAGTGGTAGTCTAAATAATCCATCTTTATAGCCTTTGTCTTTAATAAATCGTGCCCAAAACATATGCGGCGGATACAAAATTATTTTTTTCCAACCGGTTTTCTCTCCCTTTTTGACTCTCTGTTTTGCTTCTCTTATGGCATAATCGGTAAATTTTCTAAACGTTTGCCAAAGCGAGCGGTAAGAATAATGATAGATTTTATTCTTTAATACTCCTATTCTGCCCTTCTTCAATTCAAATCGCTCGTGAACTAAAGCAGGACTAATCGAAATTGCATCTTTTCGAAATAACCAAAGCTTTTTATAATTTTCTCCTCCGTAAAGTAAAGGACGCCCAAACAAATGGTTTTGAAACGGAATTTTAAAACCACTTAATACTTTATGCTTTATACTTAATACTTCTTTGATTTCTTTCTTTAACTCTTCCGAAACAACTTCATCGCTATCTAAAACCAACACCCATTCGTAAGTTACTTTGCTTAAACCATATTTTCTTTGTTTTCCTAGGTCGTCTTCCTTATTGAGATATAGCTTTACTCCGTATTTTTTTGCAATATCCCGGGTTTTATCTTTAGAGTAATTGTCAACGACAATAATTTCGTCCACCAGTCCAATGCAAGACTGCAAGCTTTTCTCCAGCAATTCTTCAGCATTTTGCGTGATCATCAAAAGCGAAAGTTGTGGTATCATGGTTAATTATTATACTTTAATAATATGAATCCAAAAATATCGACATTTAAACATGCTGGTTTGGCTTTGAGCATTTTAACATTTGTGGCTGTTTCTGGTTATCTATTGAGCATTGGACTTTACTCTAACTTAAATTCAAAAAATCTGCGACTCACGACAAAAATTCAAGCAGTCACGGGTGAAAATAAATCTACAAAAAATAAGCTTAGCCAATTCAAAAAAGAGCTCATTGGCTTAAAAAATCAAGACCAGTACCTAATCAATAAACAACTGGAGTCAGATATAAAAGCAATTGAGACAACCTATGATATGGCCGTTGAAGCTTACGAAAAACTATTAGACTTAAAGGCTGTCACAAAAAACACCGAAAAATTTGATGACGCATTCGCCGCAACACTTACCTTGCTTTCTCAAAGAAATTATTCCTCAGCCGAAGCCGATTTGAAATTGCTCACTTCTCAAATGCTCGAAGAAAAGAATAAAATTGTAGCTTCATTTGCTATCCCTGCAAATGCGCCAACAAACAATGCCCCACCCTCTTCAGGATACAGTAGGCAGGTGGTTCAGACGGATTTGGGGGATTTTCTGGTTGACATAGTCACCGCCGATCTAAACTCAACTAGAGTGATGGTCGACACTGCATCGGATGGAGACTGCGGCGACAACTGCCCGGTCTTACCTCTGGCAACCTATGTGTCAAGAAGTGGAGCTTTTGCCGGTATCAACGGCTCATATTTTTGCCCGGCCTC
>Ga0209542_10018993_pt1 | contig 11068 bp, 9 predicted proteins | sample RifCSPhighO2_01_FD_184028 | JGI IMG/M metagenome (GOLD analysis project Ga0209542, IMG submission 184028) | Soil microbial communities from Rifle, Colorado - Rifle CSP2_plank highO2_0.1 (SPAdes) (version 2) | ecosystem: Environmental > Terrestrial > Deep subsurface > Rock core/Sediment ...
CATTATTATGCCAGATAAAGATACCGCGACGGCGAAAGAAAACGTATTGAATATCGTTAACCGTTAAATATTTTTAATTATGGATGAGTTGCATAAAAAAATATTAGGGTCAATCACCATCACCCCGGAAATCATTGAGGATATAAAAAAATCTGTCAAACACCTTGTTGATTTTAAAAAAGAAATCAACGTATATATAGACCAAAACACCACTAATCTTTTAGATATTATTTTATTCGGGGCAATACATCTTGGAGCCTCCGATGTGCACCTTGAGCCGGAGGAAAAAAAAGTAAGGTTGCGGGTCCGCATTGACGGCATTCTGCACGATACTGTTTTTTTTGAACCGGCTATCTACCACAATCTTCTTTCGCGGCTCAAGTTAGTATCAAAAATCAAACTCAATATTACCGATAAACCCCAAGACGGCAGATTCACCATTGCCGTTGAAGATTTGCTCATTGAAATACGAACCTCCAGCCTTCCAGCTGAACACGGCGAATCAATCGTCATGAGGATTTTAAACCCTAAAAACCTGATCGGCCTAGAAGCTCTTGGGTTGCGGAAAGACCTGTATCAGGTATTTTTAAAAGAAATCCAAAAACCCAATGGCATGATTATCATTACCGGGCCCACGGGATCCGGCAAGACCACCAGCCTTTACGCTTTCTTGATGAAGCTGCAAAATCGGGAAATTAAAATTATCACCATCGAAGACCCCATTGAATACCATTTGGAAGGGGTATCGCAAACGCAGGTGGCACCGGAAAAAGGATACAGTTTTTCCGAAGGACTAAGGTCTATTGTGCGTCAGGATCCGGATGTCATTTTGGTGGGAGAAGTACGAGATTTAGAAACGGCAAAAATCGCCCTGCAAGCAGCCTTAACCGGACACCTCGTTTTATCAACTATGCATACCAATGATGCGCCGGGGACCATACCAAGATTAGTAGATTTGGGCGCTGATACCGCTTCCATAGCCCCTGCAATCAATATGGCAATAGCGCAACGGCTCGTAAGGAAAGCATGCAAGGAATGCCCCACGTTGGAAAAACCAAGCAAGGATCAATTGTCAGAAATTAAAAAGACCTTAAAAAATATTCCGGATAACGTGGATTTTCCAAGAAATTTTGATGAAATAAAAATCGCAAAAACTAAAGAAGGAGGATGCGAAAATTGCAATTTTTCAGGATATAAAGGGAGAAAGGCGCTCTATGAGGCATTTTTAGTGGACGCCGAGGTTGAAAAATTTATTTTAACCAACCCGCCGGTTTCAGCTATCAAAGAATTGGCCATTAAAAAAGGAATGATTACCATGTACCAATCGGGATTAATTGAAGTCGTGCTAGGTATTACCACCTTAGAAGAAGTTAAAAAAGTGGTCGGAGAAGAGTAGGGTTAATTTTTTCGAAAATAAAAAAACAGCTCTGGAGTTGGAGGGGTCATGGTATCTGGGATACCAGTAAAAGCTTATCTGAGGAATAATCGAGCCGGAGCAAGATTATCCGTTAACTAAGACAGGCCCATATAAGACCTCCAACTCCAGAGCTGTTTTTGTGCAACAAAATCAGTTATACTACGAAAAAAAGAAGTATACAACTTCAATTTTTACAATAGGCTGATTATATCACTATATATAATATATGTCAAGCATGCTACCTCAAAAAACGCCTGGCGGTGACCAAATCCTAGATTCTTCCTTGCGACCCAAACAATGGGCTGATTATGTTGGCCAGGAAAAAATTAAGGAAAATTTAAAAATTATTATTACTGCGGCCAAGCAAAGAAGCCAGTCTCCTGACCATTTGCTATTTTATGGCAATTCCGGGTTAGGAAAAACCACGCTTGCCCACCTAGTGGCCCTTGAAATGGGCAAAAAAATACGCATGACTTCGGGCCCTGCTATTGAAAGGGCCGGAGACCTGGCGGCAATTTTAACCAACCTGCAAGAAGGAGATGTGTTATTTTTAGACGAAATCCATAGGATGCACAAATCCATCGAAGAATACATCTACCCTGCTATGGAAGATTATAAATTAAACCTCATTTTAGGCAAAGGCCCCATGGCCCGCACCATGGAACTGCAACTGCCCCATTTTACCATTATCGGAGCCACTACCCGACCCGGACTTTTATCCGCCCCATTACGAAACCGCTTTGGCGGGACCTTTCAGCTTAATTTTTATACGGATCAAGATATTGGGAAAATCATCCAACGGTCTGCAGGGCTTTTGAATATAAACATACAGCCCGATGCCATTGAGATAATCGCCAAACGATCTCGCTTTACCCCACGGGTGGCAAACCGCTTATTAAAACGGGTGCGCGACTTTGCACAGGTAAAAAATAATGGCGTAGTTACCAAAGAGATAACCTTGCACGCCTTGGAATCTTTGGAAGTCGATAGTATGGGATTGGACCCCGGAGACATTAAAATTTTACTGGCGCTGATTGAAAAATTCGACGGCGGACCAGTTGGATTGCAATCGTTGGCCGCCGCCGCCATGGAAGAGGAAGACACAATTTTAGATATGTACGAACCCTATTTGATGCAATCAGGGTTTCTAGAGCGCACTCCAAAAGGCAGAGTTGCATCAAAGCTGGCTTATGCGCATTTGGGGTTAACGTATAATAAAACTGGTAATTTGGTATAAAAAATATCCCGTCAGTTATAAAACCGACGGGACTCATAAAAAAACAGCGGCAACTTAAGGGATATGGACTAGGGTCCTCTTTTCACAATCAATAATCCACGCCTCCTTATCCTTGTCAACTTCATCCCACCGGAGTCGAAGACCTGCGTGATGGCCGACAAGGCTGGGTACCAACCAATCAATTTTATTGCCCACCACCAAAAAAACGATGTCAACATCATTTTTTCTAAGATTGACGAGCTCGACAATCTCAAGAATATACGCAACAACATCATTGGGTGAAATTGATGCCCGGTGCCGATTCCTTGCTTCTATTCCTAAAAAATCCCCGAGAATTTTTCCACTCTCAAACGATGAAGGATCCTTTGAGGCAATTATCAAAGATGAGCCCCCAGCTATGTCTTGCCCGAACTGACGGGCAAGTTCCATGATCTTGCGACCACCTTCTTCTGAAAGGAAACCACCCCTGCCACCCTGTCCGCTCTTTACCACCACAATCTTTTTCATTACCTATCCCCCAAAGATTTATGCCACCAAAACCAACTGAAGTATACCATGGTTTTTAAGAGGATAAAAATTCGTAAATTATATAAAATACAGATATAATAAAGGCGATGAAAAAAAAGGCGCCTATCTTATTTTTTATTTTTATATCCTTTCTATATCTTCCTCGCGCACAGGCGGCAAACCAGGGCGATGTGGTTATTAATGAAATTAGTTGGATGGGCACTACCAATTCCGCTAATGACGAGTGGCTGGAATTAAAAAACACTACCGACGACCTTATAAATCTTTCTGGCTGGGTATTAAAATCAGCCGACGAAAAAATAAAAATACCGTTAAAAAATATGATCCCCGCAAAGGGATTTTATTTGTTGGAAAGGACTGATGATGCTTCCGTACCGGCTACCAAGGCTGACATCATCTATACAGGAGCACTCAACAATACCGGCCAGCATTTGCTGTTGTACGATAACGCAAATAATATCATTGACCAGGTAAATTTTTTATCAAAATGGCCGGCGGGAAATAACACAACCAAACAAACCATGGAAAAGGGTGCTGGCGCAGAGTGGCAAACTAGCAAAGACCCAGGCGGAACACCAAAGAATGAAAATTCAAATCCTGTTGTTGGAAATCCAATATCTATCAGCCAAAACACACCATCTGTCGTAACCTATCCTAAAGGCATCATTATCAATGAAATTTTACCGACACCGGAAGGGGTGGACGAAACCGATGAATGGATTGAACTATACAACGGCAATAACTTTGAAATTGATATATCTTCTTGGAAACTGCAAGATATAGAAGGGACTATTAATACTTATGCTTTCCCGAAAGGCAGTTTTATAAGCGCCAAAGGATATTTGATCGCCAAAAGGCCTAGCACCAACATCACCTTAAATAATGATGGCGATGGCATAAATCTTCTCTGGCCCGACAATGCCATTGCCAGCTTTGTTATATATCCTAAGGCTCTGGCCAACCAGTCCTATAATGCCACCGATTCCGGCTATCAATGGAGCGATACCCTGACACCGGCAACACAAAATATCATCACCAGCCCAAGCGGTAAAAACACGGCAAAGGGATTGCCAAAAACCCTAAAAACTGATACCAATAAAAACATCCAGACAGCCAGCATAGCCAGTGCTATCGGGGAAGGCGCCATAAAAACTGCAAAAAATAACCCCTTATTTTTATTCTTTGCGGTCCTGGCAACAATTATCGTTTTGACAATAATAATTTTACTAATTAAATTTAAAGTATTTAAAAAAACAAATAGCGACACTAATTACTAATGGCACTCGAATGCACGAATATGTTTCTCGTATTAGTATATTAGTGTGTCATTTGTAAATTAGGGTCACCCTCATTCATGTCAGGTCATTCTCACTTTAAAACTGTTGCGGCCACCAAAAACGCCAATGATGCCAAAAAAGGCAAAATATTTTCCAAGATGTCAAGGGTTATTACGATTGCCGTCAAAGAAAAGGGGGCGGATGTAACCAGCAATATTCAATTAAAAGCCGCTATTGAAAAAGCCAAGGAATTTAACATGCCCAAAGAAAATATTGAAAGGGCGATTAAAAAAGGTACGGGCGAATTAGCTGGGGAAAATTTGGAAGAAGTTTCCTTTGAAGCTTTAGGTGTCAGCGGGGTTTCTATTATCATGGAAGGCATTACCGATAATAAAAACCGGACACTAGGTGAAATAAAAGGCATTTTGAGCCAATATGGAGGCAAATTAGCTGGCGAAGGAGCAGTAAGGTGGATGTTTGAAAGAAAGGGTTATTTACAGTTAACTGCAACAATACCAACAGAAGAATTGGAACTATTGGCCATAGAGGCCGGCGCAGACGACATTGCATGGGAAGATAGTATTGCAGAAATTTATACCCAACCGGCGGATTTGGAAAAAGTAAAAAAAATACTGGAAGAAAAAGGGTTAAAAATCGAGAATGCTTCCTTGGGATGGTTTGCCAAGGAAGAGATAAGCATTGATCTAAAAGACATGGGAAAAAACCAAAAACTTTTCGAAGCACTAGATGAGAATGAAGCGATACAAGATATTTACTCTAATTTACCTTAAATTACAAAATGCACCATGAAAAACAGTTTTCAGGTCTTTTCCCCAAATTTGAGAAAAATCCCGCGAAAGTATTTCGTAATTCAAGGTAATTTAAAATTATAAATACGATTCCAATATACTCTTGGCCCACGGGAAACTCCGAAGGCTGATTCATACTAATACGAACGATTCGTTTTCATTCGTATTAGTAGTATGTATTCGTATATTGGCATCGCACTCAAAATGATAATTTTGGGCATTGATCCGGGAACCGCAATCACCGGATACGGGATTATCTCAACAACAAAACCGAAAGACGAAAAACAGGATAAGAATGAAAAGCCAAAAGTAATTGATTTTGGTTGTATTATTACTAGCGGTAAAAGTCCGGCTGGTCAAAGATTGCACGCAATCCACAATGCGGTTAATGAACTCATCAAAAAACACCAGCCCGACGTCATTTCAGTTGAAAGCCTTTATTTTTTTAAAAACCTCAAAACTGCCATTCCGGTAAGTCAATCAAAGGGAGTCATACTATTATCAGCAGCTAAACAAAACATTCCCGTCTGTGAATTCACGCCGTTACAGGTAAAAATGACGGTGGTGGGATATGGCAGAGCAGAAAAAAAACAGGTGCAAGAAATGACCCGCCAACTACTAGATTTGGGTAACTTTGATTTAAAAGAAAAAGACCGAAATAAAGACGACGCCTCAGACGCATTAGGAATAGCGCTTTGCGCCTTTTTAAGAGGCATTATTTGACCTGGAAAGCTGGCTCAAATCTTTCCCCTTAAGGTGCTGTGGAAAGATAGAGGCTTGACAATGTTATGTGAAAAAATATAATGGGGAAAGTATATAAGTAAAAAATAATAAAGCGACTCCAATTTACCAATGACACCCGAATATACTAATGTTACGCTTAGCCTTCAAGGTATCCCGAAGGCTAATGCGAAATTCGTACATTCGAGTGCTATCAGTAATTAGTGTCGCTTAGAAAAATGGAGGATGATTTTTTGCACCAACTTACCAACCAAGCTGACGATGAAGACGTCATAGACACCGACGATGAAGATGAAGATGAAGAAAAAGATGAAAGCGATGACAAAGAGCTTGATGAGGAAGAAAGCGATGATGATAACCCGATGACCGACGAAGAAATGTAATATACTCCTTGACCCAAAAAAGCAACCCTCAATAGGATTGCTTTTTTTGTTTATTTTCCAAAATCCCTAGGTATGACAGATAATTTTATTGAACTTTCGCTCTAATATTTTTGACAAAGACCTTGAAAGTATTTGCAATTTAAAGTAAATTATGTGAAAATATGCCTTTAAAGTATAATATAGATTATAACCCATTCTTAAATAATACTATTAACATATGCAAAAAATACTGGACAAATTTTTAAATAACATTAAATCAATTTTGGGCCGTATTAAGAAGGCTCGCTTTTTAATGCTGCGCATCGGAAAATATGCGCTATTTTTGCTCTTTGCCATGGCAATTCTTATTATGGGGCTGTTTTTTTATTATACCTATGATCTGCCCCGGCCCGAAAAATTTACCGAAACTCCTTTTATACAGTCAACCAAAATTTATGACCGAACCGGCAAAGTCCTCCTATATAATATTTATGGGGAGGAAAAACGGGAAATCGTGCCTTTTGATAAAATTTCAGATAATTTAAAACACGCGGTTTTGGCTTCCGAAGATGCAAGATTCTACCAGCACAGCGGCATAGATCCCGTGGCGATTATAAGATCCCTACTAGTTGACTTGAAATTACGGTCGGCAAGCCAAGGAGGCTCCACTATTACCCAGCAACTAGTAAGATCGGTATACCTTACCAACCAAAGGACGATATCAAGAAAGATACGGGAAATAGTATTAAGCATAGAATTGGAACGACGGTATCCTAAAGACCAAATTTTTGACTGGTATTTAAATAAAATACCCTTTGGTCAAAACGCCTACGGAGCCCAGGCCGCTGCGCAAACCTACTTTAATAAACCGGCCTCGGAACTCTCTTTAGCAGAAAGCGCAATACTAACTGGCCTAATCCCCGCTCCAAGTTATTATTCGCCATACGGATCCCATAAAAATCTTCTGTTGCAAAAAAAGGATTATATTTTAGAAAAAATGAAACAGCTTGGCTACATAAGCCAGGCGGAATTAACCTTAGCGAAACAAGAAGAAATAAAGTTTTCCGAAACACCGCTATCAATAAAGGCTCCTCATTTTGTCATGTATGTACAGCAATACCTGGAAGAAAAATACGGGGACACCTTTTTAAAGGAAAAGGGGTTAAAAGTATATACCAGCCTGGATTGGGATCTCCAAGAATATGCTGAAAAAGTGGTTAAAGAAGCAGACAAAACCAATATAGCATTTGATGCCAACAATACCGCAGTAGTGGTAATTGACCCCGATACCGGAGAAATTTTATCGCTTATCGGATCAAAGGATTATTTTGGCAAATCTTATCCTAAAGGATGCGATCTGAAAACGAGCGGCAGCTGCGTATTTGACCCCAAATATGACGTGGCCACCATGGGACAGCGCCAGCCAGGATCTTCTTTCAAGCCCTTTGTTTATGCCACCGCTTTTAAAAAAGGGTACACTCCCAATACCATTTTATGGGATGTAAAAACGGAATTTAACGCAAATTGCAGTACTGATGGCAACCAGATTAAAGACCAATATGGGTTGCAATGCTACAGCCCCCAAAATTACGATGGGTTATATAGGGGGCCGGTATCATTAAGATCCGCCCTGGGCCAATCCTTAAACATACCCTCCGTAGAGCTTCTATACTTGGCTGGAACCCGCGATAGCATACAAACCGCCCATGATATGGGCATTACCACGCTAAACGATCCAGACCGCTATGGATTAAGCCTGGTGCTGGGTGGCGGAGAAGTAACCCTGTTGGATATAACTTCTGCATATGGAGTGTTTGCCACCGAGGGTTTGAAAATTTCGCCCGTAAGTATTTTAAAAATAGAAGATACTGGTGGAAATATTATTGAAGAGAATAAAAAACAGCCTACCAAAGTATTAAATACCCAGATTGCAAGGCAGATTAATGATGTCCTATCAGATAACAATGCAAGAGCCCCGATATTTGGGGCCAATAATGCTTTGCGTTTTAACAATTATCAAGTAGCTGCTAAAACCGGTACCACCCAATACTACAATGATGCTTGGACTATTGGGTATAGCCCATTTGCCGCCGTGGGCGTATGGGTAGGAAATAATGATAATTCATCAACCAATAAGAAAACTGGTATTGGATTAGCCGCTCCCATCTGGAGAAAAGTTATGGAAAAATTACTTGCATCACGCCCGGCAGAAAGTTTTACCCCACCCGACAGCATCCAAAATACCAACCCCATATTATTAGGGCAAATTCCTAGTGAAGATCCGCCCCATAGTATTTTGTACTACATTGATAAAAAAGACCCCTTAAATATCTCTTATCCAAATCCCAATACTGATCCGTTATATCCGTTTTGGGAAGATGCGGTACAAAATTGGTTTAAAAATACTCTGCCCAGTTTTTAAATTAAACGGCTCTCAAACAACAAAAAAACAGCGTAGTCGCGCTGTTTTTTTGTTGTTTGAAAAAATAATCACATTAATTTAATAGGCATAGCCACATAAATATAACTTGAATCACCGACTGGTTTTAATATGCACGGTCCCTCTTCTTTGCTTATATTAAACATCAATTCTGAACTTTTTATATGGCTCAATCCATCCATTAAATATTTATAATTAAAAGAAATTTTCATTGATTCTCCCTCTGCTTTTATCGGGATGCTTGAATGGTGTTCCCCGATATCGGGACTTGAGGCAAAAATTTCCATTTCTTGTTTGTCCTTATCGATTGAAATCTTTACCTCATTGATTTTACCGGAAAACAATGACGCAGTCTTTATCTGATTTAAAAACTCATCTCGCTTCACGATAACATTGGTTTTAAAGGCGGTCGGAATAATATCTTGATAATTAGGATACTCCCCCTCAATTAAGCGAGAGGTAATTTGAATCTGGGGCCTTGCCATATCCTTTGAAGGGAATTCAAATAATACCTGATTAGGGGAAAAATATATTCTCACCAAACCCTCTTTGTTTTCCAAAATATTTAAAATTTCCCGCGCTGACTTTTGGGGCAGGATAAAAGAATATTCTTTTTCCTTTACATTTTTTAAGGGCTCTTCTAGGTGGATATTTTTTTCACCAAGCCTAAAACTATCAGTCGCCACTACTTTAATGGAATTTTTAGAAAAAGAAAAATAGATGCCCGAAATTTCCGGTCTGCTTTGCACACTAGAAGCAATATCAATAACCAAAGAAAGGCCCCGTAAAAGCTTACCACCTTCAACTTCCACATATTCTGCCGTATTAAATTCAGGTATTAAGGGGAATTCTTCGGGATTGTATCCCCGGATTTGAGTTTTAATATTCGCACACGCAATATGTATATCTTGTTGCGCTTGCTCAATGGTAATTTTTTCATTTGGCAACGAAGAAATAAATTGGGAAAGGAATTTTGCGCCAACCACCACGCTGCCTCTTTTAATAATTTTCACCAACATCCATACTTTAATGGAAATTTCCAAATCAGTTGAAATCAGACTTAAAAAATTATCATCCGTAGTTATTAAAACATTTTGCAAAATTGGCAATGATAAATTCTTACCCACAATCCTTTCAATGATGCCAATATTCGTTTTTAAATTTTCTTTTAACACTTCTACTTTCATTTTATATAAATTAATTGTTGTTGTTAGTGTGCGTTATTTTTAATATAACAAGGCTTTGTTTAGTATTGGTTTATTTTTAAATTTTTAATTCATAGCCTGTTGATAAGATGGTGGAAATAATATGAATTTATAAAGTATAAATTATCCACCGCCTTTTTATGATACTTATTTACCTGTTTATTGCATGCTCTTTGCACAATTAATCCACAAAGAGTATTTACAAATATACAAATAATAAAGATTCGTATACTTGCGACTATTCCATTTTATCCGCTATATATTTTTTGTTTTATTAAATTTAACTCTTCAGTAAGTTTATTGTTCTCCTGGTTTTCCTGGAAAATTTTCTTGCACGCATAAATGATAGTGGTGTGATCTTTGCCCCCAAATTTTCGCGCGATAGCGGGGAAGGAATATTTTAATTCTTCCCTCAATAAAAACATCGCTATTTGCCTGGGTCGTACTATTTCTTTGCGCCGGGTGACATTGAATAATGTTTTTTCTTCCAGATTATAAAATTTAGAAACTGTTTCAATTATTTTTTTGTAGTTTGTCACATTAAACGGGGAAAACACGAAGTTTTTCAACAACTTTTGGGTTATTTCCAGATTAGGGATGGTATTATTAGTTTTGTAATAAATCAACAAACTGTTTAGGGCCCCTTCTAGTTCTCTAATATTTTTTTTCACATTCGAAGCCACATATTCTAGTACATTTTCGGGCAGCAACAGATTTTTTTCTTGCAGTTTTGTTTTAAGTATCGCAAACCGGGTTTCGTAATCGGGTAAACTAATATCAACAATCATCCCTCCTTCAAATCGGGATCGCAACCTCTCTTCCAGTTCTGGTATTGCATTCGGTGGTTTATCTGAAGAAATGATAATTTGCTTGTTTTTTTCATACAAAGAGTTAAAGGTGTGGAAAAACTCTTCCTGGGTTTTATCTTTTCCAGCCAGAAATTGTATATCGTCTATGATTAATACGTCTATAGAGGCTACGCTTGATTTAAAAACATCAATATTATGGTTTCTGATTCCCGATACGATACTGGAAACGAATTTTTCAGAAGA
>Ga0209542_10018995_pt1 | contig 11068 bp, 13 predicted proteins | sample RifCSPhighO2_01_FD_184028 | JGI IMG/M metagenome (GOLD analysis project Ga0209542, IMG submission 184028) | Soil microbial communities from Rifle, Colorado - Rifle CSP2_plank highO2_0.1 (SPAdes) (version 2) | ecosystem: Environmental > Terrestrial > Deep subsurface > Rock core/Sediment ...
GATGTCCCGGGCCACTCGGCCTGTCGTGCGTGGAATTCGGGTTAAACTTCCACATCTACGAAATGAGTGGGCTGGTGAAAAAATTGTGTTTTTGAGCGACACGCATTTGGGGCAGATTCATGGCACTGCGTACGCCAGAACTGTGGCGACCCTTATTGAAGTTGAAAAACCTGTGGCAGTGCTCTTTGGGGGAGATTTGTTTGATGGCGTAGCGTGTGACACGCATGAATATGCAGCGGAGTTCGCGAAAATAAAAACCAAGTTTGGAATCTTTTTTGTCAGCGGTAATCACGAAAGTTACGGCGATGAGACGGGTTACTTTCGGGCGCTCAATGACGCCGGAATAAGGATTTTAAAAAACGAAATCGTGAATCTCGATGGATTGCAAATTGTAGGAATTGAGTATGCGACCGGTGAGGACGAAAATAAGTACAAAGCGGCGCTTTCGAAGCTCCAGATTCAAACGGATGTACCTTCGATTTTAATGAAGCATGCACCTACACTCATCGCTACAACTGAAGAGAGCGGCGTGAATCTTTTTCTTGCAGGGCATACGCATCACGGCCAGCAGTATCCCTTCAGCTATCTGACACGATGGGTATATAGGGGTTTTGATTATGGTCTGAAACAATACAAAAATCTCACTGTATATACGACGAGCGGGGCCGGAACGTGGGGCCCGCCCATTCGTTTTATGACTCAATCTGAAATAGTAGTGATCGAGTTTGAAAAGTGACACATAGAGCTTGTTGTATGGTAAAACAGAGCGTGAAATTAACTAGTATACTCATCCGTCTTGAGCTATGGTCGAGACATTACTCATTGTTTTGACAATTATATATATGGAAAAGGATCAAGAAAAAAAGACTTCTTTAGAAAAAGAAGAAGAAGAGGAAAAAAAGGACGAAAAAACGGCGGATTTTTTCAGTAATATGGATCAATGACGCTCGGATATATCTTTTTACTTGCACGATAAAATTCTGCGGAATTTTTCTCTGCTCACCGAAGCACCATTCTGGTGCTCGGCTCCGCAAGGCACTTAACAAGAATATCCGTCGCCAGCCGGAAAGTGGAACGAATCCCGCACAGGCGGGATTCGTGGGTATTAATTTTTTGAAAGACAACGCTCGTAGACACGCTCATGTGGAGGCACAACCGCGCGAAAAACGCGGTTGTGCTGAACAAATGCTCTCAAAAAGAGAAGAGTCATATGGAATGAAAAAAGTCGGTGGAGTTTCGATGACTCGCACGGATCTATATTGATCTATCCGAATCGTTTCTGACGACAAGCATTTCCATCGATACATTTGAATAAATGGCGGAAATACGTATAGTTAATGAATTAAGAGACTACAAGGTGACTTCTGATTGATTTTAGAGAGTAGTTGGCCTACTTTGCCAATAATCGAAAAGAAATTAGATTAGCTTGAGATGAACTCTTATAGTTGTTAGACTCCTTAAAAATCAATCATATGACTGAAGAATCTATAGAAAAAATTGGTAAGGCGCTTTCCGACAAAACTCGGGTCAAGCTACTTGAGGAAATAAAGTGTCATGAAGGACTTTGTTGTATGGAAGCCCAAAACTGTACGTCGCTAACACAGCCGACTGTCTCGCATCATATTAAAATTTTGATCGATTCCGGACTCGTCAAGGCTGAACGCGCGGGTAGAAAAGTAAAACTTAAGATAAACAAGAAGGAGCTAGACAAATTTACGAACTATATGAATAAACTCGTTGTTTAATTTCTAACGGGATGAAAAAATTATACCGAAGCAGAAATAATAATGTTATAAGCGGAGTACTCGGAGGCGTTGCCGAATATTTCGGAGTCGATCCGATGATCGTGCGCCTCATTTTCCTGTTTGTTGTTTTTCTGACTGGAGTTTTTCCGGCGCTGATCGTCTATTTTATTGCAATTCTCGCAGTTCCGTTTGAGGATCGAAGCAAAACCTCGTAAGTTTCGTACTGAAGGGGCGTCTAGTATTCGAACTATATGAAAAAGCGTACGCTTATAACCATTATAATTGCTCTCGTAATTATCCTGTCTTTTGCGATGTTTTATCCTTACAAATATATGCAAACGGATGAAAGCGAGACGCAAGACGAACAGGAAAACAAAACTTTTATTTTATCGCCCGGTCAATCGACGGAAATAAACGGGGTGGCGTTTACACTCGTCAAAATAGCGGGGGATAGCCGCTGTCCGCTAGATGTAACATGTATTTGGGCCGGAGCGGTTACAGCTCAAGTTTCAGTTGAAAAGGGAGGTACGCACGCGGCACTCACTGTCACATCAACAGATACTGCAGAATTCACAATCGAGAGCCGTTCTTATACAGTAAGTATAAAAGACGTTCTGCCCGCAAAAGAGACAGGAGGGGAGATTGATCAAAAAAATTATAAGATAACGTTTGAAATAACAAAAAAATGAGAAGAAATATATCAATTCTAATTCCTATAGTAATTCTTATTGCGTTAGCATTATTGCTCTATTACAAAATGCGTCCAACAGACAGATATATGGTAAAAAATGTGACAAATTTTGAGGAATGCGCTGAGGCCGGAAACCCTATACTCGAGTCGTATCCAAGGCAATGCAAGACAAAGGATGGAAAAAGCTTTACGTAGGATATAAATCAAGTGACAGTCAATACTTTTGAAGATTGTGTTAAGGCAGGATTCCCGATTTTACTGTCATACCCTCGAGTTTGCGATAGTGAAACCGCTTCTTTTATAGAAAAACCGCTGACGCGAAGTGGTCAAGATCTGATTCGGCTCATGTCACCGCATCTTGGTGGAATTGTGCCAAGTCCTCTAACTATTGGCGGCGAAGCCAGGGGAAATTGGTTTTTCGAAGCGTCATTTCCCGTAGAAATTCTGGATTCAAACGGCAAACAAATTGCAATTGCACCGGCACAGGCACAAGGTGATTGGATGACTGAAAATTTTGTACCTTTTCGCGCAACACTTGTTTTTAAAACTGTGCCCACAACAGCGACAGGAACTCTTGTCTTGCATAAGGATAATCCATCTGGTCTACCTGAACACGACGATGAGCTCGTCATGCCGATCAGGTTCAAGTAGTCATGGAAACTGTACTTAGACAGCTTTAAAAGTTGTTGCTATCATAAGTTTGAAATGGAAAGCATTATTCACGCTGACATATTTTTCTTCATAAGTACGGTTGTCCTGATTACGATCGGAGTACTTGGTGGAGTTGCTCTTGTGTACGTCATTCTAATATTGCACGATGCAAAACACATATCTACCGAAGTTCGCAAGGAAACAAACAATATAGCGACTCTTGTAAGAGAGCTGTGCGCAGAAATCCGGACTACCGGATTTAAAATGAGTTCCATTTTACGATTTATCCGAGCGATCTTTAGTAGTCGGAGATTCGTTAAGAGTAAACATTCAAAAGGAAATGGCACAGAAGAAAAATAAAATCCTAGTCGGCGCAGGTATTGCGACACTCGCGGCGCTCGCTGGAGCATATCTTTTATATGGCGATAAAGATGGAGCGGCTCGTAGAAAGAAAATTCGTGGCTGGCTCATTAAGGCAAAAGGCGAGATTATTGAACGTCTCGAGAAGCTTGAAGCGGTCAATGAAGACGTATACAATCGGATTGTCGAAGAAGTTGTAAAGAAATACAAAAAGGCGAAGAATGTCGATCCGGCCGAAATTCAGGCGCTCGTAAAAGATGCGCGGGCTCAATGGAAAAACATTCGAAAAATATTTTCTCATGATACGAAAAAAGCCGGCCGCAAAAGAAAAGCAGAAAGAAGAAAGTAAAGAAACCTCATGGGGTGCGGTTTCGGATTGGTACGATGATCTGCTCGGATCTGCGGAGACGTTTCAGGCAGAAGTCATTTTGCCACATCTTTTGCGTATTATTGAGCCTCGGACAGGGCTTCAAATTGCTGACGTTGCCTGCGGGCAAGGTTTTTTCTCGAGGGCCTTCTCAACGGGGGGAGCATCGGTTGCTGCGTGTGATATTTCTAAGGCGCTTATAACACTGGCCGAAAAAAAAGGAGGAAGCGTAAAGTATGAAGTGGCAAGCGCTGACCATTTGCCATGGAAGGACGGATCGTTTGACATTGCGGCGCTAATTCTGGCCATACAAAATATTGCGCCGCTGTATGAAACGATGGCTGAATGTGCGCGTGTTTTAAAACATGGCGGGAGATTGATTGTTGTCTTAAACCATCCTGCATTTCGAATCCCAAAAAAATCGAGCTGGGGTTTCGACGACGTCCTAAAAATTCAATACCGTCGGCTCGACGAGTATGCCAGCGAAAGCAAAGCTGAAATTAAAGCACATCCGGGGCAGCAAAGCAGCGCTGTTACTATTTCTTTTCATCGGCCGCTTCAGACGTATTTTAAGGCGCTTCACAAGGCTGGTTTTGTTGTCGAACGCCTCGAGGAATGGATTTCAAATAAGAAAAGCGAATCTGGGCCACGCAAACTAATCGAAGACAAAGCGCGGAAAGAGATTCCGCTCTTTATGATGCTTGAATGTCGGGTGACGCCATAAACCCCGTTAGAAGCTCACGGGGCAATAAAGCTCATGCTCGCTAAAATCAAATTGCATTCATCCCGTAAAAGCAGATCGCGATCAGCGATCGCGGTTTCTAACGGGGTAAATGTACGCATGGACTTGTCATTTTTTTTAAAATGTGTCACGTTGCATTTCTGTGGACAGTCGAGTGGTAATAACACCCCAACTCTTCATATAATATCAATTGTTAAAATGACATGACGGGAATGATAAATAGTATTTTCTTTAATAATTTTTTCTAAACGTATGACACATTATGTTTGTTCAGGTGATTGCGGCGGCGAGTCGGAGACTCCTAAAGTTTGCGACGTCGAAGGCTGCTCTAAAGAAGGAGAAAATCTCTCCGTCTGCGCGTGCGCTGACGGATTACATGCAGGAGTAGTACCTCCTCCGGATGAGCCGATACTTGAGGATACAGACGAAGAAGAGTAGGGCTTCGTCATTGTTCTCAAGTTGAGAAGACTTCAAGTTTGCTAGAATGGCATTCTCTGTCTAATATGGAGAGGTGAAAAAATATTTTTTGATCGCGATTATTGTTGCACTCTCCAGCACTTTTTTTGTCTGGAGACCTTCAGTAATTCAGGATGTAAAACATACAGTCGGAGTGGCTCGGGATAACGCGGAGCTTTTTGTCACAGAAATTCTGCCCAAGAAACTCGTCAATCCAGAACCGCTTAAAATTTTCCGGTCGGTTAACGGTACGCTTACAGTTTCTGGTATTTTTGCGGAGACGAACAACGAGCGCATCAGGAACGGCGTGGCCGCGTTGTCACTCGACGGAACGCTCTCAAGTGTCGCTGCGAAAAAAGCGGATGATATGTTTGCGCGGCAATATTTTGAACACGATTCGCCAGATGGCAAAGGCGCAGCCGATTTGGCGGATGCGGTGGGCTACGACTACATTGTCATCGGTGAAAATCTCGCACTCGGTAATTTTAAGGATGATAAAGATCTTGTGCGAGCGTGGATGGAGAGCCCCGGGCACCGTGCAAACATTTTGAACAAACGTTTCAGCGAAATCGGCATTGCGGCGAAAAAAGGGACTTATGAAGGAAAAAATGTCTGGCTTGCCGTCCAAACATTTGCCGTGCCTGCGAGTCTCTGCCCGGCGCCCTCGCCCTCGCTTCGCGTGAAGATTGACGCAAGTCAGATTGAATTAAAAAAGATCGAAACGGAACTTGCACTTAAAAAAGATGAACTTGAAAGCTACCGCGGCAACCCATCGGAATATAATAAACGGGCCGCTGAATTCAATGCCTTAGTCGCTACGCATAACGCACTCGTTGAGGAAACAAAAAAGAGTGTGGCACTTTTCAATGCGGAAGTCCGAGCCTTTAATACCTGTATAGAAGGATAATTTTCAAGTATCAATTCACAATTTTTCCGCCAAAGGCGGACCCGCCTAGGGTGGGCAATGATTCGTTCTATGAATTCATTGATCATTGGTAATTGAACATTGAGAATTTTACCCCGTTAGAAGCCGCGATCGTTGATCGCGATCTGCTTCTAACGGGGTCTACTTCGTATCGTCGAGGAAAAGACTGAAGCGAAGACCGTAAAACATAATAAGGCCGAGTATGACAAATATATATTTTATTTCCATGAAATTGAAGAGGGAAATGGCAACGAGCGGTGCTAGAAGATAGGCAAAAGGGCGCATCGTTCTGAAAAGACTAAGGAGATGTACTTTGCTTGTGTCCACTTTTTTGAAAAAATAAGTTTCGCTCATCACTTCGACGATGCTTGCTCCGACTCTCGTGACGAGTAAAATTGCAGCCCACAAAAGAAAGCTTTTCGAGTCGACAAATGATACAAGAGCAGTGGAAAGTGCAATGATCAAAAAACCCACAGACATCATTTCTCGTTCCCCCCAGCGTGTGTCTGCCAACTTGCCAAGTGGAATTTCCGTAATGACGAAAGGCAATAAGACGATGGAAAGCATGAGGCCTATCTCTTTCCATTCAAATTTGATGTACTCATGCAGATAAATGGGAGTGTAGATGACCATCCACGCGAAAAAAAATTGCAATAGAAAACTTATAATGAAAATGCCGTAAATATTTTTGTCCGTTTTGATTTGGTTGAAAGTCTTTACGAATGGTATTTTTTCATACTCTGGGTCCTCGAAATCTCGAAGTGTGACACTCATGATGTAGAGGATGGGAACGACAAGCACGGCCGCCGCGAGATATACTTTCCAATAGTCGCTGTCGGTCATGATAAAACTGACGGCGAGCGGCGCGATAAGCCATGCGAGGTTGGCGTATGTTAAAAATATACCTCTTGTTTTTCCGACACTGCTGTAGCTTGAATATGATTCAAGAAAGACGTCGATACTAAAGGTGAGAATGGCGACAGAAACGAAGCTTATAACAAAAAGAACAGTAGTCACGAGAGAGCTTGGGTTTAAAGCGAGACCAATGAGACAGATAAGCTCTATCAAAAAGAAAATAAAAGCCGTCTTGTAATTTCCATACCGATTGAGAAAAGGGCCGATGAACGTAAACGTCAAAATGGTGAGTATCGATGAAATAGAATATATTACGCCGACGTAGTATTCCGTCGCAAAGAGCGACAGGAAAGAAGAGTTAATATAAATTGGCAGGGTGAAGTGGAGCGAGTATAAAAACCCAAGTATATAAATGATGAAAACTTTATGGGTTCGAAGAGCGCCGACCATGTTCTCTAGTATATCAAGAAAACGCGGCCATTCGCCGTGGATATGGACACACGTCTCCCTTAATAACATAATGCGATAAATGTGCAGCCCGTCAATATACATTAAAATTACGCGGCCGCGTAATTTTAATGTATATTACAAAGACATGCGCGCGAAATTGCTTTTAGGGGAAACATTCCGCGATTGCTATTGTGTGATGAGGGGAGTGGTGTGGATATTGAGACTGGACTTTGCGATTTCCAAAACCAAAATCCAAAATTACACGCCGAGTAGCACTGGTATGACAATCGGCCGTTTGGCGGTTTTTTGGAAGAGGAATTTGGCGACACTATCTGTTACATTTGATTTGACGTAATCGAAGTTGATCGGATTGGCGCCGCGGGCGGATTCCTCGATTGTTTTTTTGATGATGAATCGTGTTTGGCGTAAAAGCTCCTGTGATTCGCGCAAGTAGACGAAACCGCGGGAGATGATGTCAGGTGACTTTTTAAGCTGGCCATTTGATGAATTTACCGTTGCGATAATAACGAACATACCGTCCTGTGCCAGCATCTGACGGTCCCGGATTACCACTTCCTGAATATCGCCCACCGCAAAACCGTCAACCATCACAATTCCAGACGGCGCTTTTTCTTTGAGCATTTTAATGACCGAACCGTTACTACTTAATTCCACGATTGACCCGTTGTCGGGAACCATGATCCGATCTGCCGAAACACTTAAGTTTTGCGCAAGTTCCGCGTGCATTTTCAGCATATAGTGGTTGCCGTGGACAGGCATAAAAAACTTGTAGGGGATTTGTTTGTGAATCCATTCGAGCTCTCCGCGTTTGCCGTGACCGGATGTATGAACGTCAGTATCCAAGTAGGTGATAATCTTGCAATCATGGCGATACAGGTTGTCTTTCAAAATACTGACGGCCCGTTCGTTGCCTGGAATCACCGATGACGAGAGAATGATCGTGTCAGAACGCGTCAGCCCGATGTGTTTGTGAGTCTTGTTCGAGATGCGCATGAGCGCAGCAAATTCTTCGCCCTGGGCTCCTGTCGCGAGCATGAGCAACTTGTGCGGCGGGTGATCCGCAACCTGCTCAATTGTAATTATGTGCTCAACGTCAGCGAGCTTGAGAAACTTGATAATCTCGACGTTGTTTTTCATACTACGGCCCTCGATGACGACTTTTCTGCCGTATTTCTTGGCGATTTTTATGAAGGCAATAATGCGCTCTACTTGTGAAGCGAAGGTAGCGATGATGACGCGAGAAGGAGCCTCTTTGATGAGTCTATCTACTGTGTCGATGACTCTTTGTTCTGAAATAGACCAGCCCGGTTTTTCAATGCCTGTGGAGTCCATAGCCAAAAGAAGTATGTTCCGCTCCTTAAAGTGAGCGTATTGTTCCAATTCTTTCTCACTCGGCACTCCGTTCTCATTTTCCACACGAACGTCTCCGGTGAATAGGAGATCTCCGTGCGGTGTTTCGATGATGACGCCTGATGAGTCAGGAATGGAATGTGTTAATCCAAAAAATCTGATTTTAAGATCTTTAGAAATGGGAACGCTCTTGTCATTTTTGTCGACGATTTTGAAATCGATTGCCGGCATATGCGGAAATTCCGACTGCCTTTTTTTGATAAGCAGTGCGCCGAATTCTCGCGTATACACGGGAGGATTGCCGATGCGATCTAAGATGTAGGGAATACCGCCGATATGGTCGAGATGGCCGTGCGTGACAACAAGCGCTTTTACTTTGTGTTTTCTTTCCTCAAGATATTTTGTATTCGGCAAAATATAGTCAACACCAGGCGTTTCCTCGGTTGAGAATTGAATACCGGCATCTATGACAATGATTGAATCACCGTACTCGACGGCAGTCATGTTTTGACCGATTTGTTCAACACCTCCGAGCGGGATTACTCGAATAATACCAGCCGATATTTCTGGAATTTGCTCGGTTGATTTCTTTAGCGCAAGACGCGGCGTGTCTTTTCGGTCGCGATCGCTGAAGCGTCGCCCGGACCGCTCTTTCCTGAAGTGATTAGAGTGATCTGACCGACGTGCCGTGCTGCCTGAAGGTGATGTCTGGCTTTGCCCTTGGTGTGTGCCGTGAGGACTGTGTGCACCGTGGGTACCATGAGGAGTACTGTGCGCGCCGTGAGTACCAAAATGCCGTTCAGGCGGTCTTTTCCGATCCAGTTTAGGAAAGGGCGATTCTCGCTTCGGAAACGGTGACTCCCTTATTTTTCTTTTAAATCTGTCCATCCCGTTAGAAATAGGAAACACCCACCTTTTCAAGTGCGGGGATGCCTAAGTGATTAAAACTGCTAATAGTAACTACAATCGTACCTATTGAAGGTGTTTCCGATGAATATTCTCGTTGTGAGCGAAATTTACGATATGTCTTGTTGTCTGTTTTTAATTTGATATGCATAACAATTTGATTTCTAACGGGATCCAGGAGTAATTTTCAAGTCTCAATTTTCAAGTTTCAATGAAGAACTTTCCGAACTCAATTGAAACTCGCAACTGGTAATTGTTAATTTAGTTAATTAGTAAATTTGTTAAGTTTTGTAAAAATTTTCCAAACGCTGTCTCGCTCGCGATACCATTCGTGTATTCCACTAAAGCGGTCAGAGCCGGACGTTACTTCTCCAAGCTGGAGTCCGGCTAAGTCACCTGGCGTGACGTAGATAAGCTGCGGAGCGTAGAGAAAAATAGCAGGTATGTCGCGCTTGATTTCAGAGACGATGTCACTTAGCTCCTCATCCCTTTTTTCTTTGTATGTTGTAGTCCTGGATCGCTCGAGTAATTTGTCCACTTTGCTATTCGTATAGAGCGCTATATTAAGTCCCGGATCGTTTCGCTCCGACGAGTGCCAAAACGCAAAAAGATCAAGATCGTGTGCGACAATTTCACCGAACAAAAGTGCATCATATTTTCTCGGTCGAATCGCAATTTGATTAAGATCTCCGGATTTATAAACCTTAAGCTCAATTTCTGCACCAAGTTTTTCCCACTGCTCTTTCAAGATGAGCGCAGCACTGCGAAGCTCCGGTATGTCGGATGTAGAAATAGAAAATTTGAATTTGACCTTTTCTTTCTTGATGGTTTTTTCGCGGATTCCGTTTTCTCCCGCTTTCCATCCGGCTTTTTCCAAAAGTTCCACCGCTTTTTCAAGTGAAAATGCATCCTTGAGGTTCCCGGTCGAAGAAGCCGTAAGAAAACGTTCGGGCACTGGAGCAAAAACAGGCGTTCCGAATCCCAATAAAACATCTTTGATGATTTTTTCACGGTCCGTAGCAAGGGAGAGCGCCTGGCGGATTTCTTTGTTCACAAAAAGAGTATTTTGATTTTGATTGAAAAATACGCCGAAAATACGGGGTAAGGTGGATGTGTTAATGGCACTTTCACTTTTTATACGTCCAATGCTCGTCGGTGATATGGAGGTGAAGCTGTCAACAAGGCCCTTTTCGTATGCCTCCAAAAGTTCTTCTTCACTCGGAAAAAATTTAATGATGATATTTTCGAGTAACGGTCGGCCGAGCGCGTAACCCTTGGAACTTGAAAGTTCGATTGATTCGGTTCCCGATGTGCTGCGAATAATTTTTCGGATCTTGTAGGGGCCGGAGCCAACTGCGTTATTGTTTAAAATGGATGTGCTGAATTGTCCGTTTTCAATAGTGTTCCATAGGTGCTTCGGTAAAATTCCCATGGTCGTGTTTAGAATAAACGCGGCAAATGGTTGCTTCAGCCTAAAAACAATTTCTTTTTTATTTGTGACCGCGATGTCGACTCCCTCCCAACTGATGCGGCGAGGACTTTTTGTGGC
>Ga0209542_10018996_pt1 | contig 11067 bp, 7 predicted proteins | sample RifCSPhighO2_01_FD_184028 | JGI IMG/M metagenome (GOLD analysis project Ga0209542, IMG submission 184028) | Soil microbial communities from Rifle, Colorado - Rifle CSP2_plank highO2_0.1 (SPAdes) (version 2) | ecosystem: Environmental > Terrestrial > Deep subsurface > Rock core/Sediment ...
ATAAACAAGAAAGTAATGTTAAGGAAATTTGTTGGGGGTGTCGAGTAAGACGAGCTGATTTTTTATCTGCCCGCTTTATCGCCGCCTCAAAGGCGGATTTTTTTAACACCGAATATTAACAATTCGGTCCAAACTAAGGCTGAAGGATTTCAGCCGAAACGGTACTGAAGTAATCTATTGTTATCCAGATGAACCAGTATCGGACAGACGTCGTAAGGCGAATGTCGAACTGGTGGATAGGCAAAGCAATTTGCCGATCTGTCGGGCTTTGGAGGCACCGCAAGTTGTCTCTAAAGCAAAAGCTCACTCACTGTTTTAAGTGGGACAACGGTGAGCTAAAAAAGTCACCGCTCTTTCGAGGGCGATGACAAAACCAAGTAGTAATTCAATAAAGCACATAGGGGATGCCTTGGTAGATTCAGCTGATGAAGGACGTAGTAGGCTGCGATAAGCGTCGGGGAGCCGCCAACAGGCTTTGATCCGGCGATGTCCGAATGGGGAAACCCACGAGCGTGAACCGCTCGTACCTCGCGGATTCTCTGCTCAATTTTCAAGTATCAGTTTTCAGTTATCAATTAATGATCAATAACTCAATCTTCAAACTTTGAAAATTGGAAAAAAATTGAACATTAAATGAAAATTGTAAATTGAAAACTGTTAATTGCGCGGTGAAACCGCGAGGGAGGTACCCGGGGAACTGAAACATCTTAGTACCCGGAGGAAAAGAAAGTAGTAACGATTCCCCCAGTAGCGGCGAGCGAAAAGGGACCAGCCCAAACTCCAGCACCGAACCTTGGGCGTAAGCGGTAAACAGGCGATTCTATAAAATAACGAATCTAGCCTCTATAAAATTTGTTTTCGTTTGCGTCCGGGATTTGGTGTTGGAGGGTTATAGCTCTTACGAGCTACCACCCGGATTTATCCGAGTGGTATAGGGCAGCATCGGGGATTACCCGAGTCAAAATTAGAGTTAGCAGAAGGATCTTGGAAAAGACCACCGTAGAGGGTGAAAGTCCCGTACGCGAAAACTTTAATTCGATTTGGATGCTGTTCCTGAGTACGACTGGACACGTGTAATCCAGTCGGAAGGTCGGGTGATCGTGCCCGAAGGCTAAATACTGAATCTAACCGATAGTGAACAAGTACCGTGAGGGAAAGGTGAAAAGTACCCAGAATATGGGAGTGAAATAGTACCTGAAACTATGTGCTGATAAGGAGTAGGAGCCCAGCACCTTGTGTACAAGGTGCAATTACCAATTTTCAGTTATCAATTATCAATAAATGATCAATGATTCAATTCTCAATTTTTGGGATTTGGAAATTGAAAATTAAATGAAAATTGAAAATTGTTCATTAGAAATTGCAAGACTTTGTACTCAAAGTGCTGGGTGACTGCGTGCCTTTTGAAGAATGAGCCAACGAGTTAATCTAGTTCCCAAGTGTAAGGATTTATGATCCGAACGCGAAGCGAAAGCGAGTGTTAATAGCGCGACAACCAGTGCGAAGCACTGGAGCATTCAGCACGCGGCAAGAATTGCCGCTTACAGCCGTCAGCATTCGGCTTTTTGCTGATAGCTGATAGCCGAAAGCTGATCGCCCCAATGCTTCGCATTGGACAAGGGGATTGGATTAGACCCGAAACCGGGTGATCTTGCCATGAGCAGGCTGAACCCTCGAGAAATCGAGTGGGAAGGGCCGAACCCACCGTTGTAGCAAAAACGGGGGATGACTTGTGGTAAGCGGTAAAATACCAATCGAACCCGGAGATAGCTGGTTCTCGCCGAAATATATATAGGTATAGCGCGTAATTGCATGGTGTGGGGTAGAGCACTGACTGGCTCCCGGGGACGCAAGTTCTCGGCGCCAAACAAACTCCGAATACGCACCGTTAGGATTGCGCAGTCAGACTGTGCGGGCTAAGCTGCATGGTCAAAAGGGGAATAGCCCAGACCTAAATCTAAGGTCCCTAAATTCTGGTTAAGTGGAAAACGAAGTGAAGAAGCTTAGACAACTAGGATGTTGGCTTAGAAGCAGCCATCATTTAAAGAAAGCGTAACAGCTCACTAGTCGACCCTACGTTGTTCTGCAAAGTTTGGGCGAAAGCTCGGATGGCGCAGGCAACCTCTAGGCTTCTTTGCGCGGAAAATTCAACGGGGCTCAAACCAGGTACCGAAGATTAGGGGTTGTGCGTAGCACAATAGCTTTCAGCACGCGGCAATGAAATTGCCGCTTATAGCCGTCAGCATTCAGCATTTTAGCTGATAGCCGATAGCCGAAAAGCTGATCGCTGTCGTGCTACGCGCGACCGGTAGGCGAGCGTTCGTATCGGGGTGAAGCAGGAGCGTAAGCAACTGTGGACTGATACGAAGTGCGAATGTTGGCATGAGTAACGAAAGGGAAGTGAGAACCTTCCCCGCCGCATGTCCGAGGTTTCCACAGCAACGACGATCGTCTGTGGGTTAGTCGGATCTAAGCCAGCGTTTTGCGCATAAGGCGCAAAATACTGGAATTATCAATTTTCAGTTCTCAATTATCAATTAATGATCAATGATCCAATTTTCAAGCTTTGGAAATTGTTAAATTGAAAATTAAATGGAAATTGTAAATTGTTAAATTGAAAATTTCCAGCCGTCTTGTGTCCAAGACGCTGGCGATGTTCAGACGGTTAATATTCCGTCACTACCAAGCAACTATCTGATGATGACACGGGCCCGTGGTCGCGCAGGATTATTGGATTTCCTGAACGGCTCAAAGCCTGGCAAGAAAAGTTGTCAGTTAACCTCTAAATCGAATGTCGCAAGACAGGAAAATAAGGAAGTTATATAACTATGTTTGGTATCCGTACCGCAAACCGACACAGGTGGACGAGGCGAGTAGCCTCAGGTGGTCGAGTGAACCCTCGTTAAGGAACTCGGCAAAATAGCGTCCGTAAGTTAGCAATATGGACTGCCTTGTGCGTAGCACAATGGCTTTCAGCACGCGGCAATAAATTGCCGCTCACAGCAATCAGCCTTCAGCAAAATAAGCTGAAAGCCGAGAGCCGAAAGCTGATCGCTATCGCGCTACGCGCGAGGTTGCAACAAATGACTCTCAAGCGACTGTTTAACAAAAACTTAGCTCTCTGCTAACCCTTCGGGGATGTATAGGGGGTGATGCCTGCCCAGTGCTCGTAGGTTACGGGGACGGGTGACAGTGCTTCGCACTGCGGCTTTCAGCACGCGACAAAAATGTCGCTCACAGCTATCGGCTCTCGGCGTTTTGCTGATAGCTGATAGCCGAAAAGCTGATTGCTACTGTGCGGAGCACTAGAGCCTGGAACTTAAGCCCGAGTTAACGGCAGCGGTAACTATTTGGAGCTCGCTACACGAGCGGAAAACGAGCGCAGCGCTTCGGCGCCAGCGACATAACCGTTCGTCGGTCGCAAGACCAAGCTCAAAACAGGTAGTTAGAAAATTCGACCATATGCTGGAACAACTGCGAGTATCCGTCGGTACCGAAAGGTGACAATCCGCACGGTGATGCAGTCAATCAGCAGGGAAGGTGGTGTTCAATTGAAAGACATAACTCAACAGCTTGAAGAAGCTCGCAAAGATCTCGAAAGATATCTTGCGGACTGGAGATTCAGGATGAAGCATTCAGGAGAATCTGACTTTCCTCTCGACTACGAGCAAGAAATTGCTGCCAGAAGAGAGAGGATCGAAGAGCTTGAGCGTGAGTTGGGCTCGGCTTCCTAACACCAAACCCTCAACGACTACACGTCGAACGTCAAACTGGTTGTGGTATCGCGACCGAAAGGTCGGCCTCAACCAAGTATTTATGACGATGATATAGTCTGATCTATGTGGCGACATATAGAGCACGGCAGAAATTGACCGTGCCCGTCCGCTAATTTTGGTGGATGCGTAACAAAAATGAACCGTTCTAAGGTGGGAAGAAAGCCGCCTTAGTGGGGTAATCAAACCCCCGTCCGAACTGCCTATGCCGGCAGATGTAGGAATGAAAATCTGGCTATATGCTGGAACGTCTGTGTATCTAGCGATACTATGGTGGTAATGACACATAGTGATAATTCGTCTAGTGCAGATAATCAGCAGGAAAGATTAGCCTTCTGGATTGTTGGTTTTGTTGATGGAGAAGGAACTTTCTCCGTTAGTTTGAATCACAATTCGACAACAACAACTGGATATCAAGTGTTTCCGGAATTTGTAGTGACGCAAGGTGCTAAAAGTCTAGCGGTATTGCAGGAGATTCGGGGTTACTTTCGTTGCGGTAAGATTTACGAAAATCGCCGTTACGATAACCATAAAGAATCTATATATCGCTTCGTTGTTCGATCGTTTCACGATTTAACAACCGTAATCATTCCATTTTTCCAAAACCATTCGCTCCGTACCGCTAAGCAAAATGACTTTCAGAAATTTTGTGAGGTGATTGAGTTGATGAAAGGAAAGAAACACACAAAACCAGATGGAGTTGGGACGATTCGACTGATAATTAATCAGATGAATCGTCGAGCTAAAATCCTCAGACACTAATACGCCAGATGCAAGACAAACCTGTTTTGCAAAGATAGAGTGCGCTCTTCGTAGCGATATGAAGTAAGTATTGGGGTGACCCTCTACATAAACAACTTTCGAAGCGAAATTCCTTGACGCATAAGTAGCGTCCCGCACGAATGGCATAACGACTTGAGAACTGTCTCAACGAGGGACTCGGTGAAATTACACTGCCGGTGAAGATGCCGGTTACTTGCAGCAAGACGGAAAGACCCCGTGGAGCTTTACTACAGTTTGATATTGGGCCAGAGCTTGGCATGTGTAGCGTAGGTGGGAGTTGTGCGTAGCACAACGGCTTTCAGCATGCGGCAATGAAATTGCCGCTCACAGCTTTCAGCTTTCAGCATTTTGCTGATAGCCGATAGCCGAAAAGCTGATTGCTGTCGTGCTGCGCATGACATCAATGAAACACCACCCTTGTTTTGTTTTGGTTCTCACTCCCAGCGTTTTGCACATAAGGCAAAACACTGGAATTATCAATTTTCAGTTCTCAATTATCAATTAATGATCAATGATCCAATTTTCAAACTCTGGAAATTGATTAATTGAAAATTAAATGAAAATTGTAAATTGCTAAATTGGAAATTTCCAGTCCTCTTGTGTCCAAGACGCTGGGAAGACAGTGTCAGATAGGTAGTTTGACTGGGGCGGTCGCCTCCTAAAAAGTAACGGAGGCGTGCAAAGGTTGGCTAGCTACGGATGGAAATCGTAGCGATAGGGTAAACCCATAAGCCAGCTTGACTGTGAGGCCTACAAGCCGAGCAGGTGCGAAAGCAGGCGTTAGTGATCCAGCCGGTTTCAGAACGAGACGGCCGGCGCTCAACGGATAAAAGCTACCCCGGGGATAACAGGCTGATTGCGCCCAATCGTCCACAGAGACGGCGCAGTTTGGCACCTTTAATGACATTGGGGTGCTGCAGGAGTGATCCTGTACTAACAATGTGGCTTACAACGGTGAACCCCGACTCTTTGAAGTGGTAAATATACAATGAAGGGCAATACCGTGGGAAGTCTAAGCTAAAGCAACCAACAACAATTAACCTGAAACAGTTAACTGTTAAGTGTCAAATGTTGATTGTTCGCTTTAGCGATGACCCTGTAACGACTGAGTCGAAAGACGAGATCCAAGCTTAAAGCTACGCGAATAGCTTGAGATAATACGCCACATCCTGCCAATTACAGCTGAATATGGGTGACTCCTAAGTTCAGAGCGCAGGAATAAGATATAGTCTACGCCATACGAAATTATGGATTCAAGCGATGTCGGCTTAAATATGGGCCGTACCCAAAGTAATTTGGGTGAGCAAATTGAAATAAATTTGCAACGTCGGCTAATAACGGTGAAGTCCTAACAAGGAAACCCAGATATGTTAGGATAATACCGTGGGAAGTCTAAGCTAAAGCAACAAATAACAGTCAACAAATTAACCGTAAACAATCTAGTTAATTGTTAAAAGTTAATAGTTTATTGTTCGCATAGCGTTGACCCCGTAACGACTGAGTCGAAAGACGAGAATCCTTTCTAGCTTGAGTTCAAGCAAAAAAAGGATTAATACGCCGACTCCTACCTAAAAGTCTCATTCTATGGTTTTACAACCTAAGGAAGAGCGCAGGATGAAAATATGTCGCCGTATTACGGCTCGTATTTTCACCTACTTAGTAGGATGAAAATATAGTCTACACTTCTGGTAACAGAAGATTCAATGTGCATCCTATCCTGGGGGTGGAGAAAACCATAATCTTCTCTCCTCAAGGGAAATCTTGAGGTAATTAAACAAGCTCAAAACGGTGAAGGCCATATTCTGGTATTTGCGTATTCGCAGGTCCCAGGTAATATAAATATATGGTTAACGCCGTGGGAAAGGATATTTCTGAAGCTGAACGAGCATATTTAGCTGGATTTCTTGATGCCGATGGTGCTATTATGGCAACTATCGAGAAACACGCCGAAAAGAAATTTGGATATCGAGTGAGAATTGAGTTGAAAGTAACTCAAAGAGATAGAACGACTCTATCAGAGTTAAATGCTCTTTATAGAATTGGCAATCTACGTCAAAACCGCACCACCCACGATTGGGTAATTAGGGACAGGGCCGAAACTATGTTTTTACTCGGATTGATATCACCTTATCTGAAGGTAAAGAAAACTCAGGCGAAGATTGCGAGTACAATATTGTGCTCGACGATTGATAGTCGAGAAGATTTAATCAAAATTGCTCAGTTGGCAGATTCATTGTCTCGGTTTAACGTCCGATCCAAAAATCGACGAAAAAACTTTGCTTCAATGATCTAGGATATATTCTCCCCTAACGACTGATTACTATTGTTTTTGGCAGTAGTATGAGAATTCGAAGCAAGTTCGGATTCACACGGCTTGCACCTAAGTTTCTACTGGTGACAGTGGCAAATATGGTGATGGAATAGTCTGATATCCGCAGTAATGCGGGAAAACACAAATGAGCTCCCAAGGGTTCAGCTGTTCGCTGATTAAAAGGGTACGCGAGCTGGGTTCAGAACGTCGCGAGACAGTAGAGTGTGCTGTCTTAGGCAATGCTAAACTTTAATCCGCAGCAGGATCGAGAGTTAATTGCCCGACCAGAAACGGTCGTTAAAAATTTGGCTATATGCTGGAAACTCTCCAAAATTCCAATGAGCAATCGGTTGGACTAGGGAGACAATCAGCAGGAAAGACTTTTATCGCAATATAAGCGATATGAAGAATCCTCAGAGACTATACGCCAAACATTGAGAATTCGATGAAGATATATTCGCCCAGAATGGGCTCGTATCTCCACCTCGAGTACTCGGTGAAGATATAGTCCGGACTGCATAGCGATATGCAGACTCCACAGAAATGATGGAGCGCCACAGATATACACGACTTACGCACTAATAATTCCCTAACAGGTTTAATGTCGCGTCGTGTTTTCACGACTTACTTCATGAAATGCAAAAGTCGTGATATAACTCTAGTAACTGATGTGGTTTACAAGTAACAGATCGTCGGTCCTAATCTGCTGTAAGCGTTGAAGATTGAGAGGAGCGGCTCCTAGTATGAGAAGACCGGAGCGGACGAACCTCTGGTGTATCGGCTGTCCTGCCAAGGGCACTGTCGAGTAGCTACGTTCGGAACTGATAACCGCTGAAAGCATATAAGCGGGAAGCAGGCCTCAAGATTAATCTTCGTTAATAGACCCCCGGAAGACTACCGGGTAAAAACCAGTGCGAAGCACTGGCAGTTATCAATTAACAAGGCTCAATTATCAATTAATTTTCAATAAAACAATGATCAAGCGTTAACTGTTTGAAAATTGAATAATTGGTTATTAATTGAAAATTGAAAACTGAAAATTGGTACTTCCAATGCTTCGCATTGGCCGATAGGCGCTAGGTGTAAGCACAGTAATGTGTTGAGCCAAGGCGTACTAATAGGTCGAGAATTACTAACTTTGCGAAGCAAAGTTGGCTCCTAGCACGCTGAAACTATGTTTCAGCTTACAGCTCTCGGCTACTGGCAGATAATTTTATCTTGCTGATAGCTGACAGCTAGTTGCTGATTGCCGCCTTGCATCGCAAGGGGTTTGGCTGGATCCTTCAACCTTAGTTTGGACTACGCTCGTAATTTTTCGAGCGTCAAGAAACGAACTTTTCGCGACCGCTCGGCCGCTCCAGCGGCGACCTCGCTTGAGTTCTCGGCGATTTTCGGCCTACGGCCGATCCAAGCAAATTGCCTGCGTACGTCGCTACAAAGTTGTTTCTCGACATAGCTCTAAAAAGTTTCTCGCTCAAGATTTGGAGCTCGACGAAAAATCCGCCTGCTGGCGGAACCGTGCTTTTTCGTCTCCGCCACGGTCCGCATGAAACAAAATCCCTACTCACTGAAGAGCAGGGAACCGAGCAAATCGCCTGCGTATGCTCCTGCGGAATTGATTTTTGACACGGCTCTAAAATCAATTCCGTTGAAGAAGAAGATCTCCGCGTGGTTCGCCAGAAAAAAACCTCGATCAAGAAAAGGAACATCATTATATATACTTTTTAAAGCCAGAAGCCAGAAGCCAGAAGCCAGAAGCCAGAAGCCAGAAACTTCTTGCTATTGTTTGTGAATTTCGTGTTGGTGCTTTAAGCAGGGTGGGTACACCTCTTCCCACTGCGAAGAAGCGAGTAAAGATATCGTATTATTCACGCATTTCGCACTTACATTTAGACTTACCCTACTTCAAATATACCAACCAGTTAATAATATTAAACGAGAGTACCCGAAAAGAAATTTGTGAAAACACGCATTTAATATACCTCGCTAATTCATTAGTGCGAAATGCGTGTTATTTTGAACTTTTTGTCTTGGTGTCCTAAGCGATGGTGGTACACCTCTTCCCATACCGAACAGAGTAGTTAAGCCCATCAGCAGCGATGATACTCGGAGCTAACAGCTCCCGGGAAAGTAGCCCGACGCCAAGACAAAGTGTTCAAAAATTAGATGAAAATTCCGTTGACTTTCCCTATTAAGAAGTTAATAATTAAGACATAATGAAATTGAAAACGAAAATTGTCAGCGTTTCGTTGCCAACTGATATTAACGAGGGAATCAGTGAAATTGCCACCTCGCAGAATCGTTCCAAAAGCCAGGTTGTGACTGAAGCAGTCAAAAAGTATGAATTTGACATCCGTTGGGCGCCTATTCGAGAGTTCGGCGATCAAATCAGTGCCAAATTGGGCTTAAAGTCAGATGATGATGTTGAACAAATCTTCGGCCGAAAAGCTCCGCATAGTCGTTGATACTAGTGTTTACATCGCGGCGATCCTACGGCCTGGACTGTCCGAGGATGTTTTGCGACTCCTGAACCAGGGATACGCCGAGCTTTATCGATTGCGGCGAGAATACCCCGTCCGCTTGCGGCGGGGATGAAAGCCTAAAATCGACAATCGCCCCTCGATCATACCCCGTGGGCTTGCCCCGGGGTGCCGAGGGGCGATTGATTGTTCGGACGAAATTTTCCACGAGCTGACTAGCCGTCTATCAGACAAACCATTTAATATGGACTAGACAGAGCCGAACTGGCTCTTAAAAATATCAAGATAGTTGCCAACTTTGTGCGGAGCGAGCCGGTTACAGAAAGCCAACTGCGTGATCCAAGCGATTTGCACATTCTGGAGTGTGCCGTAGCGGCTCGGGCTAACTTAATTGTTACGCTCGATAAGGATTTACTAACTCTTAAGGAGTCGCACGGTATCGGCATAATCCACCCCCGAGATTTCCGTTGGATGGCAACCGAAAAAATGAACTAAAAATACAGTCTTTCGACTGTATTTTTAGTTTTGATCATTTAATAAGCGAGCAGTATTTACGGCCGACCACTATTGCCCTTTTTGTCACATCTAGGACAGATGGCAATGTTGCCGATCTTTATTCCATCGCTGGCAGTGCCAGCACACCAAATTTTAGTGCCCGGTAAGTTGATTAAGTACTCATACTTTGTTTTAGTGATGCTTACAAGCTCGGTAGTCATCTCTCCAGTAAATATGTCGTATCGTGCAGAATAGTACCGAGTGACGGGGCTGATATTGAGCGGGGTTGTCTTTGTGTTACAGCTAGGGTCTTTCCACAAAAGTACGATATCCGTGGCTTGGAGGGTTACTTTGATCGGGACCGCCCCCTTGAAAAATTGACTATCGGTTCCAGATTTGTTTACAACATAATCTGCCTTGTAACTTCCCGTTATCTGCGCACACTGACCTGCTCCACTAGGTAACCAATATGCTAGCGACTTTTTTATGGCGGCATTTGCAACATCAAGGCAACTGGCTGCTTGAGCTTCCTTGATAATCTTATCAATTAGGCCCGCAGTTGGAGCCGTTGCATTGGGGTTGTCTTGGACTGCTTGAGCTAAGCCAACAGCAATTCGATCGGTCATATCACTCATAACGGCAGTGACAAAGGCCTGACCGTTATCTGCCTCTAGTTCACCAGTCACTCCCGGAGAACCAATCGGAACCGTTGAAAGCGTTATTTTTTTCGCACTTGTCGGCGTACTAGTCGTCACCGCCGCATCAAGCGGTGATTTTCTTAAGATATATCCCAGCGAACTACCCACTACCGAGCCAACAATCAAACCAATCACTAACCCATAAATTAACAGTTTATTTCTCATTGTGACCTCCTCTTAACTCCAATCTACCCCCCCCCTAGATGCTGTCAAGCTTTTGCATTGCCTCGTTCAATATCTGTATCTAACCAATAATCGCACCCCAGGGGTGCGATATGGTTGGGTGATGTAAATATCAGCTTGATCATACTAATCGGTTGAGCCACAAAAAGACTGTTTATTGTAAATTGCAGTTTTTTGCTACACTAACAATAAGATGTCGAAAAGAACTCAAGTGGTGTTGGCGAGTGCCTTAATGGTAGTAGGGATTGGATTATTTACGGTCAACTTTGCCGGTGGGCCAGAATTAACCGCTTTGTCTCTCGAGGGGACAGGATTCGATCTAACCAAGTACTTTCTCTGGGGCG
>Ga0209542_10018997_pt1 | contig 11066 bp, 9 predicted proteins | sample RifCSPhighO2_01_FD_184028 | JGI IMG/M metagenome (GOLD analysis project Ga0209542, IMG submission 184028) | Soil microbial communities from Rifle, Colorado - Rifle CSP2_plank highO2_0.1 (SPAdes) (version 2) | ecosystem: Environmental > Terrestrial > Deep subsurface > Rock core/Sediment ...
TTCATTCGTTGCTCGGAATTTCAACGATCCTACTGTAACACTCTGCCCTGCAGCCGCCGCAATGTACGAAGGACTGGAAGGGTCGAGAGAAACAGTGAGAGATCCGCCTGCAGTCAATGTCATAAGTTGACCCATTGAGTCATTCTCGGTAACCGCCGCTGTTTGTCCTGATGTAAGTCCGGTTGCTGTTGATCTGTCATCAGCCCCAGAGTTGTCGTCAAAACCCCATGCGTATGAACCAGTTGAGCCGGCTGCAATATCGCACTTAAGAGCGAGAGTCTTCACTGTTCCTTTCTGAATGGTAACTCCACCAGAAATTGTGAACGTTGTTGAAGAAGCTGCCGCAGAAGGGTCTACCTTGTTTGAACTCGTTGAAAGGTCTGTTGCTCCGTCAAAGAGGCGGCAGTTCTTGATATTCGTTGCTGTGTTTCCGCCAATGTTGTATTCAAGCGGAAGCGAGTTGAATCGAATATCTTCTCCAGAAGCTGTTGCGTCAATTTGGTAGTTGGCAAACGTAAATCCTTGTGCCCCTGAAACTACCGTTTGTGCTACAGGGTTTGCAGAGACGCTAATCGTTGCCGATGCTGCCTTTGCAGTCATGGTGTTGCCGGCTACTGCTGTAGTAGGCGAAGGGGTAACGGTGTTTCCTGTTGTTTGACCTGTAACCGATGTCCAGTCTGAAGAAGGCGTTGTTGAAGCCGCGATTGTTACATCGTTCGTAAAATCTGTTCCGAGCTTTCCTTTCAAACTGTATACACCCTTTCCTACTGGGAAAGTAATAGTGTCAGTGAAAGTAAACTTTCCGTCGCCGGCTGTTGAAGCCGCGCTTCCGTCAACCGGACCTGCAACTACTGAACCATTGGCATCCACCAATGAAACACTTGTAATGTCGTCAACATCCGCTGAAGCGCCTTCGCTACCAAGTGTGACGTTGAAAACTATGGAAGCTACAGAGATTGGCTCGCCAAGTACTTCAACTTCAAACCCTCCAAGAGGCTGATTTGCGAGGTTGATTGCCACGTTTTGAGCCGCGACTGATGTTGCCTTTGAAACTACGAGTGATCCGCCTGAAACGGTAACGACCGAAGCGTCATACCAAGGATTCGTTGAAGCAAAACCAGTTCCGCTTGTAGGAGGGGTTATGCCAAAGCCATAGGTTTCTCCGCTTACGTTAAGATCTGTTGTTCGGTACAAGTCGAACGCGATTGTTCGTCCTGATCCTCCGGCAACATCTCCCTTAATGGAGATTTCCTTTGCGGCGCCTTTGTCAATAATAATTCCCCCGAAGTTTGATGTGTAGTACTTACCATCAGCTGAAACTGTAACCGGATACGCAACACCATCTACGTATGTAGTGAGGTTTGCAAAATCTCCTGCACCAGCTGAACCTGACTGATTCCATCGGATTGAATTTAGCTTAACTTTCTCTGCTGAACCCGCTGTTACGCGAATTGAAGAGAATGTATAACCTTTCGTTCCGACTTCTTTTGTTGCTGCGCCGTTAGGATCCTGTGGACCTCGAGCGTTGGTAACTGTTCCAATTGTAGGAGTAGCATTTGCGGTATGCATCGTGCCGGCTATCGGTAGTGATCCTGATACCGCTGCTGTCGTGTTTATTCCTACAACAGATATACCGACAACTTGTCCTGAATAGGTACCTGCGCTGTTATCAGCCATGTTACCTGCTACCCAAAAAGACTGGGTGGTGCCAGCTGGCACTGTAAACCCGCCGTCGCCAATTTGAGCCTGGTGATTTGAATTCAAAGTTTTTGAAATTCCGATCTGATTTCCATTCTCATCAAGAAGAAGTACTCCTGCCAATGATGCATCGGTGCTAAGACCTACTCGCTCTATGGTAACGCTGTCGATTTTCACGTCAGATGCTCCAGCGGTTATGCTGAATTTAGTGAATGGAATCCGAGCGGCCAATGAAGGAGCAAGGCTCGCTGATGGCTGTGTTCCGCCTGAAACCGATACTGACCCTCCTGCTGTTGGAGGAGTAATGACCGGAGGGGTAATCACCGGCGGGGTAATTACTGGAGGGGTTACTGGAGGGGTTGCCGACGTCAGCTGATTAAGCTTTGCGCGAGTTGAAGCTCCCACATAACCAGTGCCGTTTATAAGTCCAACCGGCGCCAAAATTTCAGCCGCGTATTTGTTTTGGAAACGAGTAACGCCGGCCTTTGTAAGTGCACCGAAGTATGTTGTCTCATTGCCCGGAGAACCTGCTCCCGATGAGGCGATGTTTACTCCATCTCCGTTTAGAACTATCTGGAGTTGTCGAACATCTTCTCCTGTGCTACCCACTGTAAGGTTTCTAGTAAATGTATATGAAGTTCCGACGCTACCACTTCCTGATGAAGAAAGTGCCGCACGGGCCGCCGCAGCTTTGTCAGCTGGGATTATGCCGAGGCTAATCAAAAGCTCAACAAGCTGTGAAGCTGTTAGCGCTTGAGCGTTAGCCGTCTGAACTCCTACTCCTGCAAAGAGCGAAAGAACCATCGAAAAACCGATGATCCCTGCAACAACTTTCGCAGTTTTAGATTTCTTTAAAATACTCATGATTGTAATAATTTATCACTCGTCACCACTGTTACTATTACTATTAATTTCGCTGTGGATCGGAGTTGCTACGCATTCATACAAGCTTTTGTTTCGACGAAAAACATCTCGTATGAAAAACGCGATCGAACTTGAGAAAAATACTTTCCGTGTGGAGCGCATCGTCTCAAAGTTCGCTTAAAAAAGATTTTCATCTTTTTTTCTTTACTATTTCGGATGACTCATTATGACCACCGTTCTTTCGATAGGCATCGACTTGAATCTCCGATCTAGTTGTGTGTGAGAACTGATTTTCTTTCATTAGCATCCATCGCGAAATAAATCGCCTGTCTTTATGAGACAGCAGAATTAAGAAATGCAGAATATATTGAATAAGCTTTTAAATCTCCGTATATAAAATTTTCAATGTTCTCTCGTTCAGAAACCTCATTATCGCCTCGCCAACTCTATAAAAAATCTTTATAGAAAAAGGCGTAAAAAAACCGATTTTGAGGAAGAGCTAACTGCGTGGAAGTGCAGACAATACCGGAAATCGGCATTCTCCGCACTTTGCAAGCAATTATAATGTCGCCATAGTTCGTCTGCAAAAAAAATGTGGATAACCAGGCCTTTTTTAGCAATTCAGACCCTCTCAAAATCGGCCTGCGCCTTATTGCTTCAACTCACCATTTTGACCAATGCTCGCACAAATAGCTTTATAAGTCAATTTAGGATAACGCCTAAAATGACTACGCGAGATGTGTATTTCATCTGTAAAGCTTCAATGACACTCACAAAAATGAAAATACCCCTAATAGCCTGATTATTTATCGTCCGTCAGCGAATACTTCTACCTCGCAATATAGAGACGCAAGTACAGACAAAGTGTGACAGCGAATCCTATTTTGTATTCAATGCATAGCGACTCCAGCGCCTATCACCCTCACGCACGATAACGCCATCCTCGACCATCTGGACGAGTTCTCGCTGTATTGTCTTCTCACTGCAATCTGAAATTTCCGGCGTAATGTCCTTTATGCCTATTTTCCCGATTTTTTTTATTATAGAGAGAATAACGTTTCTTCTTATTGAAACCTTGTCCTTATCACTCTTATCCGTAGCAGACTTAATAATCATGTGATTTCTGACAGAATCCGACTTATCGGACACTCCAATTGATTTATAGGACATTTTATCATGTCTAAACTCATGTCCTTTATAACTCTGTGTCTCATTCGATTGACCGAGAGGCGCCCCTTCTTTTGTATCATTAAAAAAATCCTCGTTCAACACGCGGGCATCGCGCCCATACGCATTCTTCACAGCATGAGTTTCTTTAGACAAAATCGAAAAATTTGTGTCTGATATTAGTTTCGCCATTCGAGCAACTTCTAAACAGGTCAATATCAGCTCTACTGTATCAAGAGTATTTTGCATGGAAACACTTCTTCGTTCGCACTTAAACACTTCGTCAATAAGCTCAAGACTCCTACGGCGGAGCATCATCCGTAAAGGATCATCAGGAGGAAAATGCTCGGTTACAAGGTGAATTGCGGCAGAAATTTTCTCCGTCTTTTTTATCAAAAATCGAGACGTAACTGCCGTCCTTTGATACGAACCAAATGGAGCATTTTCGATGTTATTTTCCATGGATACAGTGGATAAGATAGAAAACTTGAAATCGTTCGAGAGAGAATGTCCTATTAGCGTCCGATAGATAAACCTGCGTGTCTTTTAGTGAATTTGTAGTAAATTTGTCCTTGACTTAATGTCCATTATATATAAGACGCCCATCGCCGCAACTTGTCTCATGATGACTTTTATTTCGAAAATAAATTCTGCTCGTCCATATCAGTGCCACGCGCCAGAGGGAAAATCTGCTTGCAGATGCCAACTGCATTTAATTATTTATATTTATCAATATAGCCCGTGAAAATCACAGTAACCCTGCCCGGGAAATGTAGTTTATTTTTACGTCTTTAATTTCGACTTGTCCTTTACATTCAAGCGACTTGTTTAGTGCGTTATCTCTTTTTTTTATTTACAGAATCGCGCTATAATACGGCTACTTATGGCGAAAAAGAAAAAGGACAGCCGACCGATCTTTAGTACTGACGACACGATACAGGCGGTTCTTTCGGTCATATCTTTTGTCTTCGGAATTATACTCATTCTTGCCGCCTTCAATCTCTCGGGAGTCGCCGGCGACAAGGTCTACGGTGGGATACGCTACCTGGTTGGGCTTGGTTATTTCCTTTTACCGCTCGCATCTTTTGCTCTTGGCGCGGCTCTCCTCAAAAACCTGCGGCACCGCTTTAGAATCTCTAAAATAATAGTGGTTGGCCTTGCTCTGCTCTCAGGTCTCGCGCTCACTGAACTTTTTGCAACCGACCGGGGAGGCGTCATCGGTTCTATGGTCTCGGCACCCTTCATTAAATTTTTCGACATTTATGTATCTGTAATACTGTTGAGCGCGATAGTTGTTGTTTCGCTATTGATTGCGTTCGACGCAAGCCTCGCTCTCCCCTCCAGACGACGACTGAAAGAAGGTGAGATTGAGGAAGGCGAGGAAATACAAGGAGAGATGGCGGATATTAAACTAACCCCCGAATCGGAAGCTGTGCTAAAAAACGACTCGACCGACAAAAGAACACTGAAAAAAATCAAAAATTCGCCGGAGGAAGAACTTCCTATCGTCGGGAAACGATTGCCAAAAAAAGACGGGGCATACGAACCCTACCCCCTTTCCATTCTTGAAAGTGATAAAGGCAAACCTGGCGTGGGCGACATCAAGGCAAATGCAAATGTTATTAGACGTACGCTCGCCAACTTCGGCATTATCGTAGAAATGGACGAAATCTCGATCGGCCCGTCGGTAACACGTTATGCATTAAAACCGGCAGAGGGAGTTAAACTTTCTCGCATTGTCGGTCTCCAAAATGATCTTTCACTTGCTTTGGCGGCGCACCCGATTAGAATCGAAGCTCCTATTCCGGGAAAAGCGCTTGTTGGCGTTGAAATACCAAACAGCACAAAAACAACTGTCGGACTCGCCACACTTCTCTCGAGCGATGAGTATAAAGCTTCAGACAAGCCACTGAATATCGCCCTTGGAAAAGGCGTGTCCGGCAAACCACATTTCGCAAATCTTGCCAAAATGCCCCACATCTTGATTGCGGGCGCCACAGGTTCGGGCAAATCGGTGACAATTCACTCTATCGTCGCTTCACTTCTTTACAGAAACTCTCCGGATGACCTCAAATTCATAATGATTGATCCTAAGCGCGTCGAGCTCACCCTATACAACAAAATTCCCCATCTTCTTACGCCCGTTATTACTGAATCAAAAAAGGCGATCCTTGCTCTAAAATGGGCGGCAAAAGAGATGGATCGGCGATACGATATTCTGGAATCAGAGCAAGTGCGCGACATACAGTCCTATCACAAAAACATCGTCGAACCAGAACTTGCGAAGGAAAAATCTAAAAACACGACAGACGTGGCTGAAGAGAAGAAGCTTCCGGAAACTATGCCTTACATTGTCATTATTATCGACGAATTGGCGGACATTATGCAGGCATATCCTCGAGAACTTGAGTCGGCAATTGTTCGTCTCGCGCAAATGAGCCGAGCCGTCGGTATCCACCTCATTCTTTCCACACAGCGTCCCAGCGTCAACGTCATTACGGGTCTCATAAAAGCAAACATTCCGACTCGCATCGCTCTACAGGTTATTTCTCAAATAGACTCAAGGACAATACTTGACACGGGAGGAGCCGAGAAGCTCCTCGGTGCCGGGGACATGTTGTACCTTGGCGGAGAAATGTCGAAGCCTCAACGCATCCAGTCGCCCTACATTACCGAGACAGAAGTCAAAAAAATTACAAAATATCTCGCCGACAATTACGAAGCCGACGCTCTTGGTCCTACGATAGGCTTCACGGAGGAATCAAATAAAAACCTGACGATTGAGGAAAATCTCGACGCCGAATCCATCGAAGATGACGATGTGCTGTATGAGGAGGCAAAACAAATCGTAACGGACGCGGGCAAAGCATCAACCTCATACATTCAGAGAAAACTACGTGTCGGCTATTCAAGGGCGGCTCGACTCATGGATCTTTTGGAGGAGCGCGGAGTAATAGGGCCACAAGACGGGGCCAAAGCTCGTTCGGTCGTTGGTGCTTCACCCGAAAATTCTATAAGCGATGAGGAATTTCAATAACATGAAACGTTCGTTTTTATCTCAATTAAAAATTTCCCTTGTTGTGATTCTTTTCTTGGGAATTACGATCTTTAGCGCCTTTCAGAGTCGGAACATACTCGCTGGACCGCGCATTACTATCGTTCGGCCGGATGCTGAAAAAAGCGTCGATAACGCCCTTGTCGAAGTCGTTGGTATTGTGGAGCACGCGAATAATGTTACTCTGAACGGACGAAAAATATTTCTTGATGAGAAAAACCAGTTTGTAGAGAAACTTCTCGTCGCTGAAGGATACAATAGACTAAAAGTGGAAGCGACCGATAAATTCGGGCGTACAAAACAAAAGACGATAGAGATTGTTTACAACCCCACCGACAAAACCGCGCGTGCCGACACACGTTTCGACACCGCGGATTCTCCGTAGAAAATCCCTAAATATGACGCTTATAATTTTATATAAATAAATCACATGGTAAAGAAAACCACTGCGGTAAAGGAAAATAAAAAAGAAAAAGAGGAAGAAGAAAAGAAAGAGCGACCAAATATTGAGGACACACTCCGAGAAATAAAGACCAAGTTCGGGGAAGATGCCATTATGATGCTTGGTGAAAAACCAAAAGTTCATATAAACGCCATCCCGACAGGCTCTATTGGACTCGACGCGGCTCTTGGCGTCGGAGGAGTACCACGCGGGCGTATAATAGAGATTTTCGGACCGGAATCATCAGGTAAAACAACCCTTTCACTTCATATTGTTGCAGAAGCCCAAAAGAAAGGAGGCATTTGCGCGTTCGTGGACGCGGAACATGCGATGGATCCGGAATATTCAAGGAAGCTTGGTGTGAATCTTAACGAACTCCTTATCTCACAGCCGGACACTGGAGAGCAGGCGCTTGAGATAGTCGAATCGCTCGTTCGTTCTGGAAAAATCGATGTCATTGTGATTGACTCCGTGGCCGCGCTTACTCCGAAAGACGAAATCGAGGGTGAGATGGGGGCACATCACGTCGGAAAGCAAGCACGGCTTATGTCACAGGCTCTTCGCAAACTTACCGCAATTGTCGCAAAATCAAAGACAGTGGTGATTTTCATAAACCAAATCCGCATGCAAATCGGTGTCATGTTTGGAAATCCGGAAACCACTCCGGGAGGAAAAGCCCTCAAATTCTACACTTCGGTGCGCCTTGATATTCGTCGTATCGCGCAAATTAAAAAAGGAGAAGAGGTTGTTGGCGGACGATGTCGTGTGAAAGTAGTAAAAAACAAAGTTGCCGCCCCTTTCAAACAAACCGAATTTGACCTCATGTATAACGAAGGAATATCACGCGAGGGAGAAATCATTGCCCTTGGAGAAAAGTACGGAATTATCGCCAAGTCCGGTTCCTCTTACAAATACGGAGACATGCCTCTTGGACGAGGGTATGATGCGACACGACAATTCCTAAAGGAAGACAAGAAAATGTCCGGAGAAATTTTGAAGCAGATAAGGGCGAAATTGGATGAGGGATTATAGAACCACCTCTCGATAAATGGACTTTTTTAAGCGTATCGGCTCGAATTTTTTCGATTACAAATTAACTCGCAGGCATTCACTGCTCGCGCTAAATCAATGTTGGAATACAACGAAGTAAAGGAAAGAAAATATATCGTATTTGATGACGAACCATACGAAGTTTTGACATCGCACGTGTTTCGCAAACAACAGCGAAAACCAGTGAATGCCACCGAACTCCGCAATCTAATAAGCGGACGCGTCGTAGAGCACTCTTTTCAGGTGTCAGACAAAGTTGAGGAAGCAGAAATTGCAAAAAAGCCCGTTAAATTCATTTATCAGAGCAAGGGCGAATATTGGTTTTGTGATATAAAAAATCCAGCAGACCGCTTCAAACTGACACCCGAACAGATCGGCGACGTTCAAATAAAGTTCCTTAAACCAAATCTTGAAATAGATCTGCTTATGTTTGGAGACCCTAATGCCGAGGGCGGCACGGGCAAAGGAACAGTAATCGGCGTCAAACTCCCTATCAAAGTAGAGCTCAAGGTCACCGAAGCAGCCGACGCTGTAAAAGGAAACACTGTTTCCGGCGGATCAAAAGCGGTCACCCTTGAGACCGGAGCCGAGATATATGTGCCGATGTTTATTAATCAAGGAGATGTGCTACGGATTAATACAGAAACTGGAGAGTACGTGGAGAGAGTGGGAAAGTAGACGAGTAGTATGAGTATTTAGTATAAGTATAAGTACAAAAAAACGCCGAGAGGCGGTTTTTTTGTAATTGTACACTAGAAGCCTTGTGGTCCTGACTCTTGAGCAAAATCTGAACTAGTGCGTTTTCGGAGTTGTATATGGCCCGCCTCGAGATCATCCCACGTCACGAAATAATTCACGAGAAAAGTGGATGAGTCGAGAGTCACCCCTTCTTCGGTAACTGCTGCGATTCCGATATCCTGACCTTCTCTTATACCAAAGCCCATCGGCCGTCCACCTTGAACATTCGTTCCTTCAAGACTGGCATCTTTTGTTACAACAAAAAGACCTAACTTTGCATTTTCTTTTGTAAGTGTAAAACCTTCTTGTTTCTCAGGTTGTTCAAATGGCATACATTTATTATATCAATTCCTACTTATACAATAAAGACCTGGACATTTCATCCGGGTCTTTATTACTTTTACTTCGCTACAAACGGCAAGAGTGCCATGAATCGAGCGCGCTTGACGGCCTCTGCAAGTTTTCGCTGGTTCTTTGCTGTCACCCCCGTTTTCTTGCGAGACAAAAGGCGAGCGTGGGGATTCAAGAATTTCTTCAAGATATCGACATCCTTATAGTCAATGTATTTAATATTATTTTGGGTGAAAAAACATTGTTTCATATAATATATGTGGAATCTGGATTCCCTATGGCCGACCGAGCTCAGCTCGGGCTAGGCAAGATTCAGGATTCAAGAATAATAGAGAATTGTTCGTTATAAGTCAAACGTCAAAAAAATTACTGGTTTTTCATGAATCTTAAATCTAGATTCTTAAATCTACTCAAAAAGGAATGTCTTCCGAATTGATATTTTCTTCCGGATACTGAATAGCGTCGGCAGAATCCGCCTCATCTTTCGAAGGAGCGGCGCTCTTCGAAGCCGTTGATGAACTCGAAGATGCTCCTGTGTTGGGCCCGCCCGAACGAGGTCCAAACTGGACTCTTTCGGCCACAATTTCACTTCGGTACTTTTTCTGGCCATCCTGCTCCCATGAACGGTTCTGTATTCGACCCTCAACAAGCGCCGCCGCGCCTTTTCGCAAGTATTGCGCGACAAGCTCGCCCTGTTTTCCGAATGCCACGATATTGTGAAATTCTGCTTGTTCCTTTTTGCTTCCATCCTTGTCCTTGTAAACACGATTTGTCGCCAAACTAAAAGAACAAACTTGCGCCCCTGAAGGCAGAGCTCGGAGCTCCGGGTCGCGCGTAAGATTGCCGTACACAAATGCTTTGTTTAAATACATAGCTGATTTTTAGAAGCGAAGCGACTTAAAAATCGCTATCCCTCCCTATTTTCACTTAATTCAATAATCTACTTTGTATACTTCAAAGTAACAAAGTAGTCATAGGGTGTAAAGGTATAGTTTGATAAAAATGGGGAGGGATATATTGAAGCCACCCACTTTGCTAAAAATTACCCCTATTCGGCCACTAACGCGTCGATCTTTTTATCGATCTCTTCTGGATTGACTGGACCCGAAGATTCTTCTTTTCGTCTGACCTCCGGGGAGTCCGGTCGGCGAACGGGCCTTTGTTGCATAAGCGTACTTTCTCGTACAGTCTTCGAGAGGAGAAATCGAAGCACTTTTTGATTATCATCAAATATCTTTTTGACTGATGACGCCGCCGAAATAGCAAGCTCAAATTTAATCCAGCCAAAATACGCGCTCGTATATTTGGTATTTTTTCCCTCTCTCTTCTTTGTGATCGCATACGCCAAAGGTCGTAATTTGGGTGAATCTTCGGCTATCATTTCAGCGCCCATGGCAAGAACGGCCTCTCTCAATTCATCGGCTTCTTTTTGGGCATCTTCTTCGGAAAGAGTACCTATGAGGTGGTATCCAAGCTCGTATATATTTTTTTCTTCAGTATTCATGTCTATTATTTCATTCAACACTTTACCTTTAATTCGTTCAAATTTAGATACGTCCCAGCCTAACATAAGGCATTATCGTCTGCAACGTGTCCCTTTAGCTAATAAATACTGCCACCGACGGCAGAGCGGTTAGATAATAAATAGTGGTACCGTGGTCGATCATGACCATGGCAACAAAACATGAGATTGTCGGGGAG
>Ga0209542_10019001_pt1 | contig 11064 bp, 13 predicted proteins | sample RifCSPhighO2_01_FD_184028 | JGI IMG/M metagenome (GOLD analysis project Ga0209542, IMG submission 184028) | Soil microbial communities from Rifle, Colorado - Rifle CSP2_plank highO2_0.1 (SPAdes) (version 2) | ecosystem: Environmental > Terrestrial > Deep subsurface > Rock core/Sediment ...
ATATAAAGTATGTTCCGTTGGGAGAAGTGTTGTAGGCAGGGTCTAGTTGCTTTGGTAGCGAGTAGTGTTTTGGGTTGTGCTTCTCCATTATTTGATGAGAAGGGTAAGCCTTATTTGGCTTTTGATGCTGAAGATAGAGATATTAATGTTTTTGATCCTCGGTATAAAAGTATGGGTGGTGTGACGTCTGTTGAGGGTACGATTTGGTGTTGGTATAAGTGGTTTGGTGTGCGTGTTCTATTGAAACATCAGAAACGTGATGGTAGTGATGAGCGTGTGTTGATGATTGATGAGTGGTGTAAAAAGAGGTTTAATTATGTGTATCGTTGTTCTTCTCAGGATGAATTATTGATGATTGGTGGTGAAGATGAGACTCATGATGAAGAAAAGATTTTTTTGGCTCGTCAGCATATGGAAGATTTTACGCACATTTTTGATTTGTGGTCATATGTGAAAAGAGCTGAAGTTTTAACTGCGGAGAAGAATAAGTAAGTTATGAGTCTGGCCGGATTTGAACCGGCGACTTCTGACTTAGAAGGTCAGCACTCTATCCAAGCTGAGTTACAGACTCGTAATAATTGAGCAGAATTTTCGTTTTATAAATATGTTGTTCATTACCAGTTTTCTTGATTGCCAGCATAACTGTCAAGAAGGTGTAAAGTTGCTTGATAAGTTCTTTCAGGTTCTTGAGTAGGCTGTGTAAGTGCTAATCGGTAGCGAGTATGATTAATGGTTATAAGTATATTAGGGTCGCGCAATTGTTCTTTAGTGGGTGTAGGTCTGATGTGTCGTTCTCTGATAAGATCAGCGAGAACAAGGGCAATTAACCCCTCAGTAGTATGTAATTCTGCACTAAGCTGGACAATGTCCTCAGATACTCTTCGGCGAATAATAGCAAGTATACCTTTTTGTAGGCGTTGTTTTTCCGCAGCAGTTACTTGTGTTTTTGAGTCTTCTGTTGAGGTGTGCATAATGGCACGTGAGCGAAAGTCTTTAAAAGGTTTTATCTTTGGGTCTTTTATACGGCTAGGTAGCCAAGCCCGGTTAAGGCAACCGCCTGCAGAGCGGTCATTTGGGGGTTCAAATCCCTCCCTAGCCTTTTTTTATGAAAGAAGAAAGTAGCTGAAAAGTAGTCCCAAGTATAGAGAAAAAAATAGCAAGAGAAAGGTATATGCTTTTCTTTAACATCAATGATCTTTCTTTGTCAGCAACTTCACGTAACTTCATTACTACAGGTCCAGAAGAATAAGAATTTACTTCCGATTGTAACTGATTATAATCAAGGGTGTCCCAATAATTGTACAACGAGGGTTCTGGTCCTACTGAAGCAATAGTCTGAAGTTGTTTAAGTTGAGTTCTAAGAAGATTTTGTAGTTCCTCAAGGCCTGAAAGAAAATCAGGATCAGAAATATTGTAATAACCAAGTTTATTAAAAGATTTCATAATTCTAAAATCAAGAAGCGCAGTAAAAGAAGCTTGATTTGCGAGTATTCTACTGACATCAGCATTTCGAATAAATTCTTGTTGAAAACCAATATGCTTGTCTACAAGGGGTATACAAACAGAAAATAATATCAAGGCAATAATTTGAAAGAACATGCCTAGAATTAGAAATCGCTTATCTTTTTTCATAAGAAGAGCAAATAATAAGTACTATAAAAACCTAATCAGGAGTTAAGGTATTCAGGTTGATACAAGTTCTGCTCTCGGTTTTCGTGATTGTTTTGTGTTAGAACATGAAGATAGTAGTTTGAAAAGTTCTTGTTGTTTTGTTGATGCCCACATGGTTGGGTGTTCCAAGATGGCTCTTAATATTGTTGTGTCTTCTCGTTCTTCTATGTGATAAATAGGCCATGACAAGTATAGTTCAAGGTGTTGTCGTTCTGATATTCCGAGAACGTGTTCTGTGCTTCCTTCGGGTAGGATCAAGGGTAATTCTCCTATGGATTCTTTAATCATATCTGATAGGGTTGCGGTGTCTCGGAATCTTACTAACCCACAAAAAGATCTTCCTATGCCTGCTGTGGGTAAGCGGTGTTCTTCTCCTAAGTAATGTCGGTAACTTACTCCTGCTTGGATGTCTCGATAAGATTTAGCAGTCCCATAATATTCTTTGAGCCACTTATAACATACTCTATCTTTGCGTATGAGTGCAGGAATATTCATCCAGTAGTGTTCTCCTAAACATTCCAGAATTCTTGGTCCGTGAACAATAGTAATGAATGTTTGTGCTGGTTGCTGTACGAGTAAGCCATCTTTTTCTTCCACAGGTCCTGCAGGTAGTTCGATGATGCGTGTTCCTCGTGCGTAAAGTATGCGTGTGGTCATGGTTGTAAGAGTGCTAATGCTTGTTCGTAGGTTATGGGTTTTATTTTTTCTTTATGGTAGTCTGCATCTTTAAAGAGTTTGGTAGCCACGACTAATTCTGGGATGAAGGTTACGTGTTCTTTGGGGTGGCGGTAGTTTTTGCCGTAGAGTCGTAAAAAGTTGCTGAAACAGCATTGTCGGTATCCTCCGATGAAAATGCTCGTGGTTACGGGTCTTCTGAAGTGTCTTCGTAGTGCTCATTCTTGGGTGAAACAGGCAAGGTTATCTTTCCAGTCAATGGGTCGTACTTCGGGCGGTCTTTTGTTAGGTAGTGGGTAGCCGAAGCTATCAGTCACAATAGTGGTTAGTTCTGGTCGTTTTCTCCAGTCAAATCGTCGGTCGAGCACGAGTTCTTGTTCTGTTTGTAGTAATCCTAAAAATGCTACTTCACACCCGTTTCGGTAATAGAATACGTTATGGTCTGCACGCAATGCTGTTCGTACGAGTCTTCCAATGCTTAAGTCGCGTGTTCGTATTTCTTCAGGGGTTTTTCTTTCAAGTGCTTCTGCTGTTTTGTAGACGTAAGGATGGATAATATGTAAGGAGGTAGTCATTATAAAAAAGAAAAAAAGAAAAGAGAAGTTTTTATTCTTCTCGTTTTCTGAAGATAAACCACAAGATGACAATGACTGCTACGATGAGCAGGACATCAATCAGTACCCAGAATCCTGTGCTTCCTACGAAGTCTCCAGTTGCTGGTGTTGCTTGTGCTTGTCCTTCTACTTTTACCGTTACGGTTTCGCTTCCAACGATTTTTCCGCTGCTGGCAACGTTGATTGCCGCGCTGTATTCTCCCATGGTTGCGTCTTCTTTGAGTCGCACGTTGAGGAATACAGTGGATGTTTGTCCGCTGTTCAAGCTGACGGTTTTTTCAGTTACTGGTTGTGCAAAGTCTTCACCATTTTCGAAGCTTATCATGTAAGTTTTCATGCCCGTCATGGTATTGGTTATCTTGACAGGTATGCTTACTAAACTTCCTGGTTGGCTGGTGTAGCTTGTTTTGCTTACCATAACTGCTGGTTGGTCTGTGACTGCTGGTTCTTCTGCTTCTACAGTTCCACACAAATTATTTATTTGTATGATTTCGCTGTCGCTTGCTTTGGTGTTGTCGTAGAATGTTCGTACTTGGAGTACGTGTGCTCCTGCGGCTAGTCCGTCAGGCACAGGAATATCGAATACTTCTGTGCTGCTGTCGTCTTCATCCAATTCGAGGTTGCTGATTTTTTTGAGGAAGTTGAGGGTTCGTCCTTCTATTTCTACAGCTGCTTCGTCTTCGTTGGATGTTCCTAGGTTGAGCAAGTCTATGGCTACTTGGAAGCTTTTGTCGCTGCACGTGATGTCTTGTGGTGCTATGGTTACGTCGCGAACGCTGATATCATGGTTTTCTCGTTCGACTTTGAGGTCGAAGGTTATGAGGTTTCCATGGCGTGCTCCGTTGACATCGTCACCGTCTACGGCGAGTGTACATTTTATGCTTCCATCTTTTGCATCTTCGTTGAATTCTACTTCAAACGTATAAGTTTGTTTTTCGTCTTCAGAGATGTCTTGTTCATTGTCATCATCGTTGATGTCAATGTCGTCTTCATCGTCGCAGGTGAAGTCCATTTGTGCGTCGTTCACTTCAAGGTTGCTTTTCTTGCTTGCAGTGTTTTCTGCTTCAATGTCAAATGAGAGTATGTCACCGGGTTTGATGTTTTTTACGTCGTCGCTATCATCTAGGTTTTTTCTGTCTCTATTGTTGGTTTCCACTTTTGCATCGTTGATGTTGATAACATTTTCTCGTTGCATGTAAATATCAAATACTGTTGGTGTTGATGCATCAGTGTAGGTAATTGTTGCTGTTGCTACTTTGAATGCTATTTCATTAAAGTTGCTGTCTATTGCATCAAGTGTTTCTGGTATTCTTCCACTAATAGTAATTTGGAGTGTACTATTAGCTGTAGCTGTTGCTGCTGAAAGTGTCTTTCCGTTGGCATTTGATGTCAAATTAATGTCTGAAGAACTGAAGCCATTTGGACTAAAGGATATAGTATTAATAATATGGCTGGTCATATCAGAATTGACAAGTGTGATGACAACATCGTCGAGAACGTTTTGTTTATCTTCGTCATCGTGTTCTGGATTGCTTGATTCTTGGCTTTTTCCCCCAAGCGTTGGAGCGCTGCTGGAGAATGTTTCTTGTACGCTTACTGCTGTTACGGCAGTTGCGAACATGGCCACTACAAGCAAACAAAGTGCTATAAGTGCTAATTTTTTCATAGTGTTCGAACCCCCTATGGTTTGAATTTTATAGGTAACAAGACTTAGTTACTACTATTTAAAGGTTACGGTAGAGGGTAAAAATGGACATAAATGACCATTTTAGGGCGAAATAGAGTTCTATAAAAAGTAAAATGCTCTCCAAAAAAGAAGATATTCTAACGGGCTAAAGCCCAGACGAGTGCTACTAATGCTAAGATAATGACTGCGCCTAGGGCAATGATGAACCAAAGTGGTGCGTTGAGGATGCTGTCAAAGAATGATGCTTTTTCTTCTGGTTGGATATCAAAGTAGATGTCTTCACTTCCGATGACCATACCTTGTGTTTGTACAACAATATTACCACTGTTTCTAATGTGGAGTGCGTCTCGATTGATGGTCACGGTGAGGAAGATGGTTTGTGTTTGTTGTGGCCCTAAGGTTGCCATTTGGTCTATGCTTTGTGCATAATCTTCTGCGTTGGTGAGTGTTATGCTGAAGATGTTGGCAGTTGCCCCCATGTTCGTGACAGTTACAGGTATGATGACAGTTTCTCCTGTAGTTACGGTGTAACTGTTTTGTTGGAGTTTGAAGGGTTGTTCTTCTGCGGTGAAGAATGTTGGTGTGTTGGTGCAGCTGGTGATAATGAGGGGTAAGTTGAGAGTTCTCGTTTTTCCTGCGTAGTGTATTGCTGCATCGAAATTGTACGTCCCTGCCTTCACCGTTGTTGGTATAATAATAGGTACTCTTCGTGTAATAATATGGTTTTCATCAGATTCAAAGTCGTCAATGTCGAACATGCTGCTGCGTTGGCTTATGCCAAGCTGTTTATTGCTCAAGGTGAAGTAAGCGTCTTCTTGTTCTTCATCGCCAATGTTTGCTACGGTGAGTACTGCTGCTGTTGGTTCTCCGCAGGTCACTGCTGATGGGCTGAAGCTAGTTTCTTCTTCGTCAAAAATGACGTCGTTGCTGTCGAGTTTTATGTCAGTACTTACGGTTTCTTGGGTGCAGAGGTTGTCTTCTCCGTCGTCGTCAAATGCTTTTATGACGAGGACATAGTTTTTGTCTGATTCTATTTCTCTGCTGTCAATGGGTATGGTTAAGTCAAAGTCAAAGTCTTCTTTTTCTCCGTTGTCAACGTTCATGACGCGTGAGCTTGCTCCTTTTATTTCGTCTTGGTCGCCGAAGAGGAATGCTTCTACTTTGACGTCAATGTCTTGTGTTCCTTCGTTTTTGACGTTGGTTTTTATAGTAATAATTTCTCCAGGTTTGAAGTCATCTCCCGTATCTGGTTTCTCTATGGTAAGTACAAGATCGTCTCCTTGAATGCCGGAATCACAGGTGATGGGTGCAATAGTAATGGTTAAAGGTACGGTATCGCTTTCGCTTCCGCTGGTTGCGGTGATAGTTCCCTTATAGGTGTTAAAATCGATAAGGCTGTCCGTGTCAATGGTGAGGTGTACGTCTTCTGATGCTCCTGGATCAATGGTTCCAGGGTCGCTGAAGGTGAATATGATTTCGTCTTGGTCATTGTCAAGGAGTTTGATGTTATGGGTGAATTGGAAGTTGCTGAGTGCTGTTGTTCCTTCATTTTTTATTTTTATGTCGAGAGTGGTGGTGTCTCCTTGTTCTAGCATGATGCTGATGTTATCGTCAAGAATGTTGAGTTGTGCTGTTGCACTCATGGCGGATAGGCTTATCGCTAGGATAAAAAAGAGTAAAAGTGTGATGGATCGTGCTTTCATAGTATAACGTGAACCCCTAATTGTTATTATTATAGAGTTGTGACTAATTTATAAGGTTTTTGGTTGAGAAAAAGGTTTTTTAACGCGAGAATAGGTAAAAAGGAATGCACAAAGGGTTAGATATAATTATTCGTTACATATTTGCAGTTATGCTTGCTGCGAGTGCTTCATGGTTGCTCATAGTTATCAGCCCGTTGACATGGTGGTTTTCTGCAAGTATCACGAAGGTGATGTATGCAGTAACGTTGGTGGGTGACGGGTTATTAGTAAAAGATGTGGTTTTGCAGTTTATTCCTGCGTGTGCTGCTATTCCTGCGTATGTCTTATTGGGCTTGCTTGTACTGACAACTCGTGGTTTGTCATGGGGTAATCGCTGGTTATTGTTCTTGCTCGGTAGTTTTTGGGTTTTTGTTATTAATATCGTAAGAATTGTTGTTTTGATTATTGTTCGTATCGAGTTGGGTAAGAATTTTTTTAATGTGGTGCACTTGTTTTTTTGGCATATCGCTGCTTCAATAATTGTAGTGGGTATTTGGTGGTGGTTGGTGAAACGTTTTCATATACAAAGTACTCCTGTTATAGACGATGCGAAGGAATTATGGCTTCTTTTTTCTCGGTAAGTGTAAACTTTTCATGAAGTGCCACATCGCGTAAAGTTCTAGTGCGAAGGGTGGGTAGCCTAAGTATCCTAGGAGTGGCATTTCGAATAATTTTAAGAATCCTACGTAAGGTACATGGTAATACCATTTGATGGTTGCCCAGTAGTTCCAAAACTCCCAGAAGAAGCCGCAGATGAGTCCTGCTAGTCCTAGGAGGAGTATGAATTTCCATTTTCCTTGTTCTACATGTTTGAGGATGGATGGTACGCCGTGGAGGTAATTGATAGGGTCTAAGATAAGGAAAAATCCTAGCCATATGAGAGGGAATGCTATGCTAGGTAGGAGAAAGACGAGTGCGAAACTGATGATACCAGTGGTGATGCTCAAATAAATAATACTTCTCGTAATAGTATATTTTTGGTGGTAATAAATGTGTTTGAATGTTTGTAATGATTCTAAGAGGTGCATGGTTTCTACGATTGCGGGTAGGACGGTCGCGAATGCTAGGCTTGCTTTCCAGATATTAAGTCCTAACCCTGTTGCTCCTTCCGGGTTTCCATAATTCCAGTTGCCGACGTAATGATTAATAAATTCGAATACCCACCAGAATAGAGTGCTCAGCAATGCAAGGAATAAAAATCCTTTCTTGTCGTTCATGAGGAGTGATCGGTTCTTTATTTTGTAGACCAATGCGTCAATGACGAGGATGTAGGCTATCCAGATGAGGGGGAAGTAAAGGTTGGAGAAGGGTTGAAATTTGAAAAGAAAATTTAACTCTACGATTAGGATGATGAGTATGCCTATAAGTCCGTATTTGCGAAACATGTGTCACCTCTTATGGTGAGGGGGGCTATTATTGTTTATAATGTTTTTGAAGTTAGGTTTAAATAGGTGTAAGGCTAAATAAAAGTTGATGTACACTTATTTTTCAGGTGTTATTATTCTTTCGCTTGTTTGGGTGGTTTTATTCATTAAATGCCCATTATGGAGAAGAAGGATGACATTCAGCAGTTTTCTTTGCCTTGCTGTGCTTATCCCTTTATTTTTTATCACGAAAGCTCTTTCTTATGTGTTTCTGATAACCTGGAAATATGTGCCTGATTATTATAATCCTGATACATTATTTGATCTTAGTAGAATAACAGGTGGAGCGGCACTTGAAGATGTAGTATTTATATTCCTAATGGGAGGGATTGCTGCTGTAATCTACCAAATGATGACGAAAAATAAAAAGATAAGGGCACAACCACATATTATTGCGATTTTTTTATTTGTAATAAGCTACATAATTATCGGTCTGTTATATCAATTTAATCCTATCTATAATCTTTCTTTGTCAAGTGTTATTGGCTTTTTAGTGATAAGTCTGCAAAGACATGATCTTTGTAAGCCTGCTGTTTATGGGGGTATTCTTTTCGGAATAGTATGGTTAATGGCAGCTATAGTATTTGCTAATGTCTTTTTAGAGGGTGCGGGTACGTTTTGGGCTTTACAAAACCTTACAGGAGTGCTTATTCTTGGTGCGCCGTTGGAAGAGTTCATATGGGGTTTTACTTTTGGTTTAATGTGGGTCCCTATATATGCATATATCAAGGGTGTATGATCATTAAAAAATGATTACTACACCATAAGTAATAAGCAGTACTAATAGTCCGTTAATGATCATGCCTAGTGTTATCGCAAAGAATGATTTTTTCTTGTTGAGTTTGAAGAGCCATGATAAGAATGATCCTGCGTAGGCTCCTGTTCCTGGTCCCGGGAGCATGACGAAGATGAGGAGTGTCCAGTATTCCCATGCTGTTCCTATTTTGTGTTCTATTTTTCTTTTGTAGCGTTCTTCGAAGTGTTGGAATAGTTGTTCGTATTTTCGGAATTTGAGGAAGTGTTTGTGGAGGTAGTTAAGAAATAAGTAGGTTATAGGGAATGCTAAGGTATTGAACGCTATGGAGATAATAAACGCCCACCAGAGTGGTATGCCTCCATGGTATAGTAAGGGTATGCCTGCTTGCATTTCAAAGATGGGTGTGAAACTAAGGATGATTCCTAAAAGTATTTCATTCATGGTGTTCCTTGGAGTGCTATGAGGTCTTCAGTGGTCAGTTTTTTTCCTTGTTTCCATTTTTCTTCTACTGTTTTTGCTTTTTCTTCTAGGAGTACTTTCTTTTTTTGTTTGCTAGTTGTTTGCGATTGGTGTTCTTTTTGTTCTTGTTCTCGTCGTTTGTTTTGTTGTTGTGTTCTGAATACCTCTAGTTTTTCTTTGTAGAGTGGTAATAATTCATAGTAGTATTTTCTTTGTTCAATAAAGTTCTTGAATGCTAGTGTTTGTTCTTTTCGTAACTTTTTGAGTTGGTTGATGAGATAAATGAATCGTTGGTGTTGTTCTTTGTTGCCTTGTAATGCTCGTGCGATACTTGCGTAGACATGTTCCTTGTCTCCGTGTTCATGGAGTTGTATAGCTCGGGTGCGTATTTCTTTGCTGACGTCGGAAACGTGTTTGTAATGTCCATAAATTGCTTTGAGTTTTTTTATTTCCACAGTTACTTTTTTTTCTTTGGTGTAGTCGTAGCCTTCTGTTTCTATGCTAGTTTCTAGTCGTTCTATTCTTTCTTTGAGTGCGTGAATGTTGATGCGGTCTGCTTGTGGTGGGAGGAGTTTTTCTTTTTCTTGTTTGAGCGTTTTTATTTCTTCGTGGAGGTGTTTGGTTGCTTCTCGGTGTTGGTCTCGTTCTGCTCGTGCTTCTTTTAGTCCTGTAGAGTTTTTTGCTTGTTCAGTTTGTATCTTTTTTACTTCTTGAATGACTGCGTGTAGTTCATTTTTTAGTTTTTCTTTCTTTTGGAATGCTGCTTCTTTTGCTATTTTTAGTAGGTTGAGCTGTTCGGTGAGTTCTTTGAGTGATAAGTTTTTATTTTCTAATGGTATAATTTCTTGTAAAAGTTCTGGAAATGCCTCTGTTTTCATGTCTTCTAAGGTGTAATGTCCGTGTTCTTTGAGTTCAATGATTTTTCCACCTAATTGTTCATGAAAGAGTTGTATACTTTTTTTCCCATCCTCTTCTTCATCATCAGAAGTAAACATGATAATCTCGTGAACGCGTTCTTTAATGGTGGTGTCAATGTCGTATGTGTAGAATGTTTCTTTTTCTTTATTGTTCGGATCAGGTATGGTCCATGGTGCTACTAAGATAAGCTTTTTGATGATTTTTTTTGTTTCTCCTAACCATCGTACGAGAAATGCTGCTCCGCAACTATGCCCGATAAGAATGGTGTGTTCATGAATCGTTTCTTTTTCGAAAAGTTCTTTATTCTTGGTGTAATCAGGTTTCCATGGTTCTGGAAAAGTCGGGGTACTTGTAGGTATGTTTTTTGCTTGGAGTTGTTTTTGTAACCAGGGCATCCAGTGTTTATTGTAGGTTGTTTCTTGTTCGTTGTCGGTGCAGCCGTGGATGATGATGCAGTTAATAGGTTCTTTCATGTGAACTAATCAGAGAATGGTTGAATTATAAAGCTTTATGTTAAAAAAATAAAAAGAGAATAAAGAAGAAATTGTTTCTTCATTTATCCGAATAAGCTGCTTAAGCCTGCTGCTGCTTCTTCCGCTGATTTCTTTTCTTCTTTTGGTGCTGCGGGTGCGGCTGCTGCATGTGTTGCGGCTGCGGGTGCGGCTGCTACGGGCATGGCTGCTTCTTTGATAGCTTTGTCAATGTCGACTCCGTTGAGTGCTGCACATAATGCTTTTATTTGTGCATCATCTGCTTTGAGTCCTGCTGCATCGGCAACTTTCTTGACGTTCGCTTCGTTGATTGTGTTTCCTGCTTTGTGTAAAAGCATTGCTGCATAGACGAGTTCCATGGTTCTTTTGACCCCCTGTGGTTTTTTTGTTTTATTTTGTTTTTAAGTGTTGTGGTTTATAGTTTCGCTTCTGTTTGTATATTTTCTGCTTGTGCTGCTGCGAGTGCGAGTGTTTCTCCTGCTGTTTCTGGTGTGAGGAGTTTTGCTTCTTTGCTGACTTGTCGTGCTTGGGTGTATGCTTTCTTGATGAAGAGTTCTGCTGTTTCTGGTACGATGTAGCCTGCGTAGACTGCTAGGTTCATGCTTTCTGTTGCTGCTTGTGTTATT
>Ga0209542_10019002_pt1 | contig 11064 bp, 11 predicted proteins | sample RifCSPhighO2_01_FD_184028 | JGI IMG/M metagenome (GOLD analysis project Ga0209542, IMG submission 184028) | Soil microbial communities from Rifle, Colorado - Rifle CSP2_plank highO2_0.1 (SPAdes) (version 2) | ecosystem: Environmental > Terrestrial > Deep subsurface > Rock core/Sediment ...
CACCAAAGATTTTGGTGTGGGGGCTTGGTTCTGCGCCGAAGCGAGAGCGTAGGATGTGTTTTGCCGCAGGAGCAAAACAACATCCGGTGCCGGTAGAACAAAACCGCGGGGCTAACAAAGTTATAGTGCCGTCTAATTTTCTTATATTTAATAAATGGAATTTAAGAATAAAAAGGTATTGGTAATGGGATTGGGAACATTGGGCGGTGGAGTGGCTACGACGAGGTGGTTTGTAAAACATGGCGCCATGGTAACCGTGACCGATTTGCGGGACGCGGCTGCTTTGAAGTCGGCCGTTAAAGCTCTCGGAAAAATTTCTAAGAAAGTTAAATTTGTTTTGGGGCGGCACGACGAGCGGGATTTTAAAGAAAACGACGTTGTCTCCGTAAATCCAGCGGTGCCCAGAGAAAGTAAATTTTTGGATATTGCAAAAAAAGCCGGTAAGACCCTGACTAACGACGCACAGATATTTTTTAACGAAGTAAAAAATCCCGTTATTGCGATTACGGGCACCCGCGGAAAAACGACCACTGCCAATTGGACTGCGCATTTTTTGGGGTCTGGCGGGATGATGGGAGGCAATACTCCGGAGGCGCCACTTTTATATTTATTGGATAAGGCCAAAAATAAAAAAACGGTGGTTGTTGAATTATCGTCCTGGCAGCTGGAACTTTTGCCTGGGGCAAGACGTGCTCCGGATGTGGCTCTTATTACTAATCTATATCCGGACCACTTAAACCGCTATAAATCCATTAGGGACTACGCTCTGGCCAAATCCAATATTTTTGCATCACAGAACGCGAATCAAGCGCTTATTTTAAACGCCGATAGCCAGTGGACGGGTTTCTTTTTGGGCCAAAAGCCGAAATCACGGATCTATTTCTTCTCACTTAAGCCGCTCCCCAAAAACCAGAACGGCATCTTTATAAGAAGTGGTCGGATATATTTTGGTGAAAACAAAAAATACGAGGTCGTGTTGCTTGCTGATAAGCTGCGCGATTTTTACAAAAGAGGGGAACATAGCGTGCAAAATTTACTCTCCGCAATGCTTGCCGCTCATCTGGTCGGATTAAGCTGGAAGAAAATCAGGCCAAAAATAAGTTCTCTTCCGGACGTATCTTTTCGTGAGGAGATTGTTACAAACCGCAAAAATCTGCTTGTGGTTAACGACTCGGCGGCGACTTCGCCTGACGCGACGATTGCTGCCGTGAAACGTTTTGGTACACCGCATACTTTTTTGATTTCCGGCGGAACCGACAAAAAACTGGAATTTAAGGAATTTGCCACGGCAATCAAAAAATATATAAAACCGGCAAATCTCTTCTTATTAAACGGCAGCGCGACTCAAAAACTCGTCCAAAGTTTAAAGAAAATCCATTATGCTGGCGAATTTAAAATCTATGAAGACTTGGAAGGGATTCTAAAAGATATTAAAACCGCCGTAGCCGCTTACAGAAAAGCCGTCGTTCTGTTTTCGCCCGGTGCCGCCAGTTTTGAAAAATTCAAAAACGAATTTGACAGGGGAATGAGGTTCAATCTGCTGGTGTCTAAAATTTTGAAATCTTGACAGGCTTTCTCTGCGGATGTAAAATCTTTTTAGTAGATAGCCATTTTAACCGCGGAGGCAAAACGTGGCTGTCGAGAAAGCTAAGTTGGTGGCGCGGAAAGAAGCCGAGCTTGAGGCACGCAGAGTGTATGAAAAAACGGTGAAAGAATTTGAGGATTACATAGATAATTTTCTAGAAACGCGGTACGAACCTCACTGGCCCATAGAAGTGTCATTTGGCGAGGTTTTAAATTCAAAGATGACTCCCAATGTCCGAGCGGAGTTGGTGCACAGATATGGTAAGGCCGGATGGATGGTGACTGTATGTCATTGCAACATTCTTTTAAATTAACGGTTCTCGTTTCATTCCGGACATTGTCCGGATTTGTTTTTTTGGGAATATATTGAAATTTTTAAATAACCATGTTAGGATTTATTTAGCTTTTTGGGCTTTGTTATTATGGGAAGCGGAGCAGAAACCTTGGAAAAGGAATTGATGGAGCAGATTGCTAAATATATTATGGAACTGAGCGAAGGATTTCCGGAAATCGTGGCTTGTGGATGGGGGATCGATGAAAACAGAAGGGAAGAAAGAGGCATTCAATTTATGATATTTTTGGAAAAGGATTTGACCGAAAGCCAAAAACAGGACATATTGAGACGTTTCAGTGACAGATTCATTGGATTTAAAGTTATAGGTAGGCCAATACTCTGTTAGGCGATAACTGAAGTAACCGGCCAAAATCTCTGGCCTTTTGTTTTTATTGAGCGATTCTCTCTTGCGTAAGTGTTATAAAATTGCAATAATCTAAATTATGAGTTCCGTGGGAGATAATCAAACTATGATTTTAAAGTGCTTGTTTTACCTCGGATTTAAAAAGTCGATTGCTGTTAAAGCGGCCAAGTTACGGTTGTCTAAGGATGACCCGTTTATAACGGAATGAAAAAAACCGATTTTTTCAGATTAACAATCGCAATACTGGTTATGGCGCTTCTTTTTGGCGGGGCTTATTATCTGGAGAGTGCCTACAAACTAACCGATAAATGGTCGGTATTAAGCCAGGGCAACAATAACGACAACCAAATGACGATACAAAACGCGGAACCTAACCTGCAAAAAGATGACATTGTTGTCGGTACCGGAGAAGAAGCCAGAGTTGGTGATACGGTAACCGTTGACTATATGGGTACGCTTACGGACGGCAAGAAATTTGATAGCTCAAAAGACCATGGCCAGCCGTTCAGTTTTACCTTGGGAGAGGGGAGTGTTATCAAGGGCTGGGAGGAGGGCGTCCCCGGCATGAAAGTTGGCGGCAAGCGTACGCTAGTGATACCGCCGGATTTGGCTTATGGCAACAATGCTGCGGGGCCGATACCTGCTAACTCCACGCTTATTTTCGAGATAGAACTCCTAAAAGTTACAAAGCCGTCTCTTAATATTTTGCCGGGCGCGAAAGCTGGCCAATAGTTTACGGTGGTTTAAGAACCTATTGTCTGTGGGCTGGTTTTGTGGTATCCCGTTATAGAATGCCCTCGCGAAGCGAGTGGCGTGAGCCACCTTGGGGCGACTTTTCTCTAACGGGATGGTATAATTAAAACGTAAGAGAATGCGTGATTATAGCGAGGAGATAACTTTGGGAAAAAGGCGCCGGCGGATAAAAAGATTTTTCTTGCTCTTTTTCCCAGGCGTTTTTTTGCTAACGGGAGCTTTCATTTATCTGTTTTTTTATACTAGCTTTTTTACTTTTCGCTATATCAACATAAGCGGGTTGACCGGTCTCACGCGCGAGGATTTATTTCATCCCGGAAAACGGGTGAGTCTTTTTGAAAACATAAGTATCAGCAATCCGCAGATAGCTTCTTTCGTGGTAAGTAAGGATATTTTTTCGCGCACCTTGTCTGTTGCGGTTCACGAAAGACGGCCCTACGCAATCTGGTGCGAAACAGCGGAGAGCAGCACTAATTGTTTGTGGTTTGACGAAGTTGGCGTTCTTTTCGCAAGGGCGCCCGCGACGGAGGGTTCGCTTTTGAATAGCGTTTATGACGGCTCCGGCAGAAACCTAAGCACGGGCGATAAGGTACTGGACGACGACTCAATTCTCAATATGATGAAGATTTTTGAAACTACCGATTTAGCCGGCGTTGAGGTGTCAAAATTCCGGCTGGAGCCGCTTGAAAAGGAGGAGCTGACCGCTATAACCAAAGGTGGTGCCGAGATACATTTCAGTTTGCGTCTTGACCCGGGTTTCGCGATTGAACCCTTGAAGGTACTCAAAGACCAGCTTGGTTCATTGCGGTATATAGACCTACGCTCCGAAAACAGAGTGTTTTACAAGTGAAGTTCCGTAAGTGGGCTTGCTCCCAATCTTTCATTGTGATAATGCTTAATCAGCGTATTAAACTCGGAAGTTTTATATAAACTGATGGTAGGGGGCTTGCGACATGACACTTGGGGAGCGCGTTGAATTTATCAGGGGAGCGTGCGATGCGGCTAAAGGTAGAAGCGGCAGAGACCCTTTTCATAAGTTGGATTTTGAGGTCTTGGCCAAATATGCCGGTGATACCAATTTAGGTCCGGAATTAAGCCAGAAAGAAATAGCGCTTGCTATCAGAATGGCTATCCGTGAAAAGATGGTAGGCTGCGGCAAATTGGACAGCGGTGGCGTTTCACGCAGCCTGATCTTAACCGAACACATTCTCTTTGCTTTTTACTGCGCAAAGAAAGAAAAAGATATTTTTGGCCATATTTCGTAGCTCCGGAAAATCCCGGAGCGTTTGTTTTTGTCTTATTTTGCTTAGAGTGAGGCGAGTAGGCGGGTCCGCAATTTCAGCCCAGACGTAACGTTGGGGCTGTTCTGTGGTGTTGGTAGGAAATCCCGACGAGCCTCTTGGCGCTTGAAGGCGGCGAGCTAGAAAATGTTTTGACGCGCAGTTGACTTTTATGGAGTTGTGCCCTATAATAACTATTGAATGAGTGTCAGATAGCCGTAAACGATGATATCGACTTACGGATGTCCCACTGATCTGTTTGGCTAAAACCCCCGCAAGGGGGTTTTAGTTTGCGCACTTGCCTGGTTTGCTCCGTTTCATTAACTGACAGCTAATTTAGGGCGCAGGATACACAAGACTCGGGGGAGCTATCCGGGTCTTTTTGTTTTTGTCGTTTTTTTGATATGCTATAATTGTGTAAAAAAGAGGTCTTTCTCGGTGGCCGTGAGTAGGCACTCATTTATAAATTAAAATCAATCTGCTGCTTGGGTGGCCACCAGTAGCGCACTCATTCATAACAAACAGAATTGGAGGTCACCTACTGTGGCCACCCAAGCAGCGCATTTATGGGTCACATCTCGTGCAGGAAGCCCCGATTTTGAAGTCGGGTGCGAGTGCGCGAGAAGGGAAGGGGGTCGGGGAAACGGGAGTTTACCCGCGTAGGAGAGAGCGAGTCTTCGCGTGTTGAGAACCTCTCGGTTCTCAAAGTGAAACCGTAGGTTTCATTTACTGTGGCCACTAAGGGAGGTCTTTAAGTTTTTATGATGCAAGAAAATATTCCACTAGCCTGCCACACAAGTTATAAGATAGGCGGGCAAGCCAGCTATTTTTTTGAAGCAAAAAAACACGAGGAAGTCGCTGATATTTTGGCGCGCAAAAAAGATTTTGCGGACATCTTTGTTTTGGGAGGAGGCACGAACGTTTTATTTGACGATGAGGTGTATAACGGCCTGGTTTTAAAAGTTAGCGTTAATTCTCTACGCCAAAACGGAAACGATATCATAGCCGGTGCCGGCGTGCCGATGTCCGATTTATTGGAATTTGCCGCAATGAAGGGCTTGTCCGGCCTTGAGTGGGCGGGAGGATTGCCAGGCGCTTTGGGTGGAGCCGTGCGGGGGAATGCAGGTGCTTTTGCCGGTGAGATTCAAGACAGCGTTAAAGAAGTCGTGAGTTTGGATTTCAGAGGTGAAAAACCCAAAGCTATGAAACGAACGGCGAAAGAATGCGAATTCGGATACCGCGACAGTATTTTTAAAAAGAATGATAATGAGGCCATAACCGAGGTGACTCTTCGTCTTAAGCCGGGAAATAAGAAGGACATAAGAAGCGCGGTTGAAGACAAAATTAAAATCAGAAAACAAAGACATCCTCTGGAATATCCCAACGCCGGCAGTGTTTTTAAAAACGTGCCGGTAGAAAATTTTGGAACGGTAACTTTGGCGGCGCTAAAACAAAAATCCGCGCCCATAAAAAACGACCCGTTTCCGGTGGTGCCAGCGGCTTATTTGATTAGCGGGGCCGGACTCAAGGGTGTTTCCTGCGGCGGCGCGATGGTTTCTCCCATGCACGCTAATTTTATCGTGAACGTTTTGGATGCTACCGCAAGCGACGTAAGACAACTGATGTCCTTCGTCCAGGCCGAAGTCAATAAAAAATTCCAAGTAGAACTTACGCCAGAGATAAGGATTTTTAAGTATTGACACGGAGTGAGTTTTGGATTTTAATTTGACTAGTAAATTATCGGCCTACATAAAGGAGGTAACGATGAAGTTAGGCGAGTTTGTTGTGGTTGCTCGCGATGCTAGGAATCTGCTTACGAAGATTCAGAAGGAAAATAATTGTTGCGTCGCGGATTTCGATGTGACGCGTGATCAAGGGGTCAATCAGATTCTTGAACGCCTAAACGTAGTGCTTTCTGATGTACACGCGCACCCTCTAAATCACCACGAGTTGGTTTATGGGAGACGGCTTGCTGCCGGAGAAGAAATCAGACATGGCGATGTGTGCGACGGAAAGTCCGGTGTTTGGGTAGATGCGGGTATTCTCGGAAGACCAAGTGAGAAAAACACTTATTATTATGTAAGGCCGGACAAACAAATTATCTAACCTTGCCCAATCAGGGCTCGTGAGACATCTCCGGGCTCTTTTTTTTATCCGCCGTTAAAGCGAGGAGTATTTTTGCAGTAAGCATTGCCGTAGAGTGTAAAAATTCATTTGTAAGTAAGGTTCTGCTCAAAGCGAGTCGTAGTTTTCCTGTCTGCCGGCAGGCAGATGTACGGCACCTTTTCTTTTCCACCCACCCTATCTAGCAGCTACCTTTTCTTTTGCACGGCAATTCTTGGGGCCTGCCTAAAACGAGGAGAGGTGTTCGTACAGCACCCATCGAAATTGTCCGTAATTTCAGCCGAGCACAAAAATATTTTTGTGCTCGGCTGCTCTGTGGTGCTGGTAGAAAACCTCTCCGAGTATTTGCCGCTGGAGCAAAATAATATCCGATGCCGGTAAAAAGAAAAAGTAGTTGCGCCCTACCATCGCTTACCCCGCACCTATTGGTCAGCGACTTAATTTTATCAAATATTTTGTGGTGTATGCCGCCTGGCGGCTCTTTAGTTTGGATATTCAATACTATTTCTCCAATAGTGCGGGGTGCTCAATTTTGTAGATAAATTTTGTTTTTAGAAAATTTATACAAAATTGGCACTTATCCACAGATTTTCATCTCTTCTTCATAATCAATATGTTATTCTTATTGTAGATTCTTGATCAAGGAGTCTTAAAAAATTAACGAGGTTGTCCAGTCGGCAATTTGTCGTTAATAGAAATTAATTTGTGCAAACAAATGGCTAAGAAAGCCAAAAAAGCAAAGAAGAGGAAATAGTTTTCTCTTTTCATTGCGCCGTCCTCGATTCAACCCGGGGGCGGCTTTGTTTTTTGTCGGTGAACAGCACCGACAAAAACACTAATGGACACTAATCAAAGCTCGCGGACAAGTTTCACGAAATTATACGAATCAATCACCCCGCGGCAAGCCGCGGGGTATGAATCGGTAATCCCTCGTCGCTGACTCGCTCGGGATTATTTTAGCCCTCAATGCCTCGCCCATATGGGGCGAGATTACCGAATGGAGGCTAAAATAAACATAACCAGAACCTATAATACCTTCCCCCTCGTTGATTTATTGGTTCTATGATAAAATGAACCCATGAAAATAACCATAAAAGCTACCGGCTTGTATTTGACCCCTGCTTTCAAGGAGTATGTAGAAAACAAACTGAAGCCGCTTCACAAGTTTTTTACAAGAGTAAAGAAAAATGGCGATCCTGTTGTATTGAAGCTGGAGGTCGCGAGGACGACCAAGCATCACCAAAAAGGCGAAGTCTATTACGCGGAGGCAACTTTGGATATGCCTGGCGCGGTATTGAGAGCCGAGGCGCCGTCTGACGACGTGCGTCTCGCGGTAAACGAAATGAAAAAGAAACTCACGGCGGAAATAAAAAAGCATCAAACCAAGCACAAAGACAAGAAGCGAGAGACCCTCAGGCACGAATAATCTTTTATTTCATTACCAATAGTTACTACCCCATCTTATGGCGGGTTTTTTGTAATTGGAAACCATTTGAGATTTTGCTGGTTTAGTCATATAATACGCAACATGCCAGGTAGTGAAAATTCGATCATTTCCCGAAAAATTTTACGGGGAATTTAGCTATCTGGGCAAATAAAATGGGCTAATGTAGTTGGTGGAATGAATTATTATTTATCGAATTTCTACTACCTGGCATGTTTGGTATTTTATCAAAAATATTCGGAAGTACTGCCAATCTACAAAAAACAGTGGAGCTTATTAATGCTTCGGAGGAAGATTTCAAGAAACTCACTGATGAAGATTTAAAAGAAAAAACCTATTACTTCAGAAACGAACTGCAAAAAGGGAGAACGCTTGACGACATTCTGCCGGAGGCTTTCGCGGCAGTTCGTGAATCCGCGCGGCGCACCTTGGGCCAGCGCCATTTTGACGTTCAACTGATGGGCGGTGCGGTGCTTCACTCCGGCGGCATAGCGGAAATGTTGACCGGTGAAGGCAAAACACTTGCGGCCACGGCCCCGGTTTACCTGAACGCGCTCGCGGGGAAAGGGGTTCATATCGTAACCGTAAACGAATATCTGGCAAAAAGAGACACTGTTTGGATGAGCGAGGTTTACCACGCGCTTGGACTGCGGGTGGCGTGTTTGGTTCACGAAGGCGCCCTTATGTATGACCCTGCTTATGTGGGCGAATCAGCGCTCTTAGACAAAGAACGTGATATGACCGGAAGTTTTAGGATTCAGGAAGAATTTTTGCGTCCGGTCACGCGCCGCGAAGCATACCTTGCCGATATCACTTACGGCACCAATCACGAGTTCGGTTTTGATTATCTCCGCGACAATCTTGTTTACGAGCTTGATAGGCAGGTACAGCGCGGACATTATTTCGCGATTATAGACGAGGTGGATAGCATTCTGATAGACGAATCAAGGACGCCGCTTATTATTTCCATGGCGGATCAGGAGTCCAGCTCATTTTATAAATCATTTGCTAGAGTGGTTGATAAGCTTGTTAGAGACGATGACTATGCGATTGATGAAAAACTAAAGACCGCGAGCATTACCGATTCCGGCATCAACAAAGTGGAAAGAATGATCGGCGTAAGAAATATTTACGCGCCGGAAAATTTGCGGCTGGTTCATTATATGGAAGAAAGTTTGAAAGCCAAAGCGCTTTATTTAAGAGACCGCGATTATTTGGTCAAAGACGGCGAGGTGATAATCGTGGACCAGTTTACGGGGAGAATGATGCTTGGGCGCAGATACTCCGGCGGTTTGCATCAGGCGATTGAAGCTAAAGAGGGCGTGCTTGTGAAAGAAGAATCCCAGACTTACGCGAGAATTACCATACAAAATTATTTCAGGAAGTACGAGAAGCTTGCGGGCATGACCGGAACTGCGCAGACTTCGGCCGAGGAATTCCACAAGGTTTACAACCTAGAAGTCGTGAGCATTCCGCCAAACAAGCCGCTCGTCCGGGACGACATGCAGGACGCGATTTACAGGAGTCTTGATGAAAAGTATCGTGCTGTAGCCAGGGAAATAAAAGAGCGCCGCGAAAAGGGCCAGCCGGTTCTTTTGGGTACTCCGTCTATCGAAAAAAACGAGATTATTTCTGGCTATTTAAAAAGAGCCGGAATACCGCACGAAGTGCTTAACGCCAAGAATAACGAACGGGAAGGCGCGATTATTGCCCAGGCGGGAAAACCGGGCGCGGTTACGGTCGCGACGAACATGGCCGGCCGCGGCGTGGATATCATTCTGGGAGGAAATCCGGGAAGTCCGGCGGATGCGCAAAAGGTGCGCGCTGCTGGGGGATTGCATGTTATCGGCACCGAGCGTCACGAAGCGCGCCGTATTGATAATCAGCTTCGTGGTAGGGCTGGCAGGCAGGGAGATCCGGGCTCCAGCCAGTTTTTTCTGTCTCTTGAGGATGACTTGCTCCGGATCTTCGGAGGCGACCGCATACAGGGTCTGATGCGCACGCTTAACGTGCCCGAAGATACTCCTATTCAGGCGGGGATGCTCTCAAGGGCAGTTTCGCAGGCGCAAGCCAAGATAGAAGGCCATAATTTTGATGCTCGCAAGCACTTGCTTGAATATGACGATGTTTTGAATAAGCAGAGAGAGGGATTTTATAAAAGGCGTTCCGATATTATCGTGAGTATTAATAAGGAAGACTTGGAAAAGCGTGTTTATGATGCCGCGACTGGGGCATTGGATAAGTTAAGCGGCCAGTTTTTCGGCGCCGTTGAGGTAGAGACCGAATCGGGGCCGGTTGTTCCTTCGTATGAAAGCTTTAAGACTATGATTGTGGACTCCAAAATTGTTAAGGATGAGGTGGCACTTAAAGATGTATTTGAGAAAATAAAAGAACTGCCGGCCGATGAAGCCGAGATTGAATTTAAGCTGTTTATGGACGGGGTTTTGGGTGAACGCGTGAAAGATGCGGCGAATGACCCGCAGATAATTATGAAATTGCTGGGTATTTCGGACATGCTTTGGGTGAGTCACTTGGAAAATATAGATGGCCTTTCGGAGTCCGTGCGTTTGCGCGCTTACGCCCAGCATGACCCGCTGGTTGAATTCCGCCGCGAATCTCATCGCTTGTATCTGGAATTGTTCGAGAACTTTGATATGTGGGTGTTTATGAATATTTTCAGGTCACTTTCCACCGAACCGGCCGCTGTTCAAGGTCCGGCTATTTCCATTGGAGCTTCTCCCAAAAATTTACCGGAAGTAAAAAATATCGGACGAAATGATCCGTGCCCGTGCGGAAGCGGCAAAAAGTATAAAAAGTGTCATGGGGCGTAGGGGAAAGAAAAAAGCTCGGGCATTAGCAGAGCTTGGACAAGAGGATTGGGTGCTATTTCTTCTGATCTAGCAGAGCAAGCAGAAATTCGATATCTTTCAGGGCATGGGATATTAACTTCCGAACCGCATCGATTTCTTCAGGATAGTATGGATAAGGGTCATTCTCGTGCTTATGATACCCTTGGACACGCTTACGGATTTCAGCGATTCTGGCTTGCAATTTGGTTTTTTTCACGATAACCCCCTTGATGTTAAGCGGTTCTGATTCAAAGATAACAGACAAGAAATTAAAGCGCAAGGAGCCCGCATGACATTTTCAATATTTTGACAAATTCAGCAGATACGAAAAT
>Ga0209542_10019003_pt1 | contig 11064 bp, 11 predicted proteins | sample RifCSPhighO2_01_FD_184028 | JGI IMG/M metagenome (GOLD analysis project Ga0209542, IMG submission 184028) | Soil microbial communities from Rifle, Colorado - Rifle CSP2_plank highO2_0.1 (SPAdes) (version 2) | ecosystem: Environmental > Terrestrial > Deep subsurface > Rock core/Sediment ...
GTTTCCAACTTAAACACTCTGGAAAAGCTGGTTGACGAAAAGAAAATCAACACCATTATTATCAGCAACGAAATTTATCAAACACCCCAAATCATTCAATCGTTTTACAAGTTAATCCGCAAAAAAATAAATTTTTACCACCTCTCCAATTTTTACGAGCAGATCAGTCGAAAAATTATCTTGAGTCACATTAACCAAATCTGGTTTTTGGAAAACCTTTCCGAAGGAGGAAAAAACTTTTACGAAGTTTCCAAAAGAATTTTAGATATTGTTTTTGCTGTATTTTTTGGCGTCGTGGCTCTCGTCCTTGCTCCTTTTATCGCTTTAGCCATTAAAATCTCTTCCCCGGGCCCCATCTTTTTCCGCCAAACCAGAGTCGGGCAGTTAGGACAAAACTTTTCTATTATTAAATTCCGCACCATGATTGCCAATGCGCCCGACGGCAGCGCCGAAGGCGCCACCGGAGCCACTTGGGCCCAGGAAGATGATCCGCGTATTACCAAAGTAGGAAAGTTTTTAAGAAAAACCCGCCTGGATGAACTGCCCCAGCTTTGGAACATTCTTAAAGGAGAAATGTCTTTTGTCGGCCCACGAGCCGAACGGCCGGAATTTCACGATCAATTAAAAAACAAAATCCCCTTTTATGAGGAGAGATATTTAATTAAACCCGGACTAACCGGCTGGGCGCAAGTGCAATATCGCTATGGCGCCTCGATCAAAGACGCCGCCGAAAAATTGCAATACGACCTCTTCTATATTAAGCACCGCTCTTTGGTTTGGGATTTTTCTATTGCCTTAAAAACTATCAATATAGTTGTTAGACAATCAGGTAGATAATTGCTACGATTTGAGTAACTTTGAACCTTAAAAAAAGCTGGAGGAAAACAATGTCTCTTAATCCTAATCTCAAACCTCCGGCTGAACAAGAAGTGGAGGATTTTCTAGGAAGGTATATCAAGGGCCAACCGCAAGCTATCGCCGCTCTGACCAAAGCTTATGCCGCCTTCAAAAACGGAGTCGGTAAATATAGTGAGCGGGACAGCAAAAAACCAATTGGCGTCTTTCTTTTTCTGGGGCCATCTTGCACCGGAAAAACACAAATCGGCCGCGCCTTAGCTCAAAAAATCCATGGCACCCCAAATGCTGTTACTCTGATCGATTGCGTTAGCTTTCAAGAAAAACACGAAATTTCCAAGCTGATCGGTGCTCCCCCGGGCTATATCGGACACGGAGATAAACCCATTCTTTCCAAAGAGAAACTTTACGCCACAATTCCCAGCTATCAAACCAAAGCGCCTACTAGTCAGTTAAAAAGCGACAAAAAGGAGGTGCGGAGCAAAAGCGAAAATGAAGATATAGATGCCGGCGACGTTTTTTCTTTCTGGCTTAGCCAACTTGATCTAATTGATCAGGGTTTTAGAAATTTAAACCGAGATTTTACCAAACTAAAAAGATTGGAACCTACACTGAGTCCGGCCGAATCGGCTGAAATCAGAAAAAACATAAAAATCCAGCAAGAAATCCTAGAGACCCAGCGCAATTATATTTTGGCCTCCTACACCAAACTGGCCCAAGAATTTTTGCAAAATTTGTCAGGCCATAAAATACCGCCGCTTCCCAAAAGTAATGACCATAAGCCAAAAAAGATAAGAACACAAGAACAAACAGTTGCTCCCAAAAATATCCCTGTTACAATGTTGGCCAAAGAAGAACCCATCTTGATCATCATCTTTGATGAAATAGAAAAAGCCAATGAATCAATTTGGAAATATCTTTTACAGTTAATGCGGGAGGGGCGCGCTCCTTTGGGAGACGGAACAGAAGCAGATTTAAGCCACGCTTTTATTATTCTGACCTCCAATATCGGCAGTAAACTAATCGACAAAGCCACTAAAGGCATATCCCATATCGGTTATTATTCCAGCGCCAGTCAAATAAATCTGGAAAAGTTTATCAAAATGGAACTAAAAAAAACTTTCAGTCGGGAATTCTTGAACCGTTTAGACGCGGTCGTCACTTTTAATATTCTTTCTCCGCAAGACTTTCGAGAAATTTTAGACTTAGAAATAGAAGGCTTCTCCCTTTTTCTTCAAAAGAGATCCTTGGAATTAACCATCAGTCAGCCGGTAAAAGATTTTATTTTAGAAGAAGCTCTTAAAAATCCGGAAGAACAGGTAAAATCACTCCAAGATTGTTTTAAAAAATACTTCGCTCAGCCCATCGGCAACCTAATAGCCACTAATCAACTGGCCGGCAAGAAAAAATTAATCGCCGATTTCGATCCGCAGAAAAAACAAGTTATTTTCTCCACCAAATAACAACGCCCGCATTTCGCGGGCATTTTTTCTGCCGAGGTTTATGAAACGCTCGGCTCTGATGTCACTGGCTTTCCCTCGATGGCGAGGGAGGCTAGGACATAGCGCCGAATGATCTTGGGGTCAATTTGTAGCAAATCTAGGGCTCCAAAGTCAAGACTTTGACTCTCGGCCTATTTTGTTTTATTATCCCAATTAGCTATTTTAATAACTAGGAGTAAACTGTGGCCAAAAAAGCCCTCATCACCGGCATTACCGGACAGGATGGAAGTTATCTAGCCGAATTTCTTTTAGAAAAAGGGTACGAAGTTTATGGGCTTGTTCGCAGAAGCAGCAATGATCCTTTTGCCAGAATTCCTTCGGAAACAAAACAACAAATTAAACCGATCAAGGGTTGTTTGCGTGATAGATCGGCCGTACAAAATGCCGTTGAAGAAGCGGCTCCGGATGAAATTTATAATTTAGGAGCTCAGTCAGATGTAGCCGATTCTTTTAAAATTCCGGAAGAAACCTGGGAAACCAACTATGATGGCTTCAGAAGATTGGTACGAGTAGCCATGGACGTGAATCCTAATGTCAAAATTTATCAGGCCTCTACTAGTGAGATGTTTGGGACTACCCCAGCACCGCAAAACGAAAACTCGCCTTTTAATCCTGTCAGCCCCTATGCCAAGGCCAAAACTGCCGCACATGAAGATATTGTGCTCAAATACAGAGAAAGATATGGTCTTTTTATCTGTTCCGGGATTTTGTTTAATCACGAATCTCCTCGCCGTGGTCTACATTTTGTAACTCGCAAGATCACCCACTCTTTAGCCAAAATCAAACTTGGACTCCAAGATTGTTTGGAACTAGGAAATTTAGAAGCTCGGCGTGATTGGGGCTTTGCTGGTGATTATGTCAAGGCCATGTGGATGATGCTACAGCAGTCCGAACCGGAAGATTTTGTCATTGCCACTGGCGACAGTCACACTGTGCAATACTTCGTTGAGTTGGCCGCTAACTTTCTGGGGATGCCGGTTCATTGGTCTGGGGTCGGAATTAATAAAATTGGATACAATAATCTTGACGAAATGATTACCAAAGTTAATAAATCATTTTTCAGAGAGAATGAGGTCAACGATCTTAGAGGTGACGCCAGAAAAGCCAAGGAAAAATTAGGCTGGCAACCACAAGTTAATTTCAACAATTTAGTCACCATGATGGTCAACAGCGATATGGAGTTGGTCCGCAAAGGTGTGACCTAGCCCTCTTTTTGTGGGTTTTATTTTTTGAACTTCAATTTCCAAGGAAGCCAAATGGACTCCCAGATTACTTTTGAGGACATCTTTGATTTTCCCTCCCGTCTTTCCCGAAAAATAATGGGGTGCTCTGCAAACTTAAATCCATTTTTATGCAAGCGATATTTTAACTCCACCAAAAAAGCATAGCCGTCGGAATGAATGGAATTTAAATCAAGAGAACGCAAAATATCTTTTCTCAAACAAATAAAACCGGTGGTCATGTCTTTAATCGGTGTTCCTAAAATTTTTCGCACATAAAAGTTGGCAAACCGGCTTAAAATTTTTCTTTTCCAACTCCAGTTCTCAATTTTTCCTCCCTCCACATAGCGAGAACCGTTAACCACATCGACTTGAGAAAGTTTTTTGACCATCTCCCCTATTTCTTTGGGATTATGAGAAAAATCCGCGTCCATCATCACCACATACTCATAGCGGTCATCATTTAAGACCTTAGAAAATCCATCCAAGTAAGACCGCCCAAACCCCCGCGGTCCGGAACGCCGATGGACCAAAAAATTAGGAAATTGAGCCCGTATTTTCTCCACCGCCTCGGCCGTGCCGTCCGGAGACTGATCATCTAAAACCAAAACGGAGGTTTTGGGATACAAGCTAAATATCGCCTCCCCCAAAGAAGCGATATTTTCTTTTTCATTATAAGTTGGGATTAGTTTTATAGTTTTTTCAAAGGATTCCATGTTCTTGACTTTTTTACTAAAGTATATTATAAGTTTTTAGACCTTTGTCAAATTGAAAGGGGAATTGTGCCACAAAAAAGCGCTATTGTTGTTCATGCCTGTGGCTTTGGAAGTAAAGAAGAAATCTGTGAAATAGCCAAATTACGACTAGATTTAGCTACGGATTGTGCCGGAGCAGAAGAAGAATCTGACATCATTATTAGTGGCGGAGTCCCCTACCAAAAAGGTTCAAGACTTTTGGCACACCTCATGGGTGAATGGCTAAAAAACCATATGTTAAACTACCGGAGCATAAATTATGCCATAGACGGTTTTGATTCCAGTACTGATGTTCAGAACATTATAAGGATAGCCCAAAATAGGCAATTTGCCAATCTAATAATCATAAGCTCTACTTGGCATCTTTGGGTTTTAAAACCTCTTTATCGTTACTGGGCTAAAAAATTAGATTATCTGGGCCAAATTAGTTTTCGTGCTTTAAACGACGAGATAGACCTGTGTTATACAAGCAAAAAGACAGTTTGGTTTTATTCTTTTTATGGTCTTCTGGTTGAAATGGCAATTGAATTTCGCTTATTTAAACCCCTGGACAAATTTTTAAGCTCCATCTTCTCCAAAAGAAAAAACGGTTATCCCGTCACCGGCTGCTCCTAAGCGCCGGTTTTTATTTACTTCTAGTTGCACCTACTGATGCGGCCGCACCAATAGGTGCAACTAGAGTTTGTAGTGTTTTTTAACTTTTTCTTCTAATAAACTATCTAGCCTGTCTACTAGACACACGTAAATCCCAGAGGTCCTTAAAATTTTGGCAACTTTTATTATCTCTTCTTCGCAGGGATATGGATAAACAAAAACACTGTGCTGGATTTTATAACAATTCCACTTTTTTAATTTACTCCGCAAAACATTTCTACTTGTTCTAATCGCTTCCGGAATGTCAAAAATAATCAATCTCCATTTTTTATCCCATTTCTTTTGTCGACCCAATTCTATTTTTCCTAACTTGTAAAAGTTAATTTTAATTCTACCTTTTGGAGTTAAATGCAATCGGCCACTTTTGTTTTTTAAATATTTGTTTTTCTCAAATATTTTTAAACCTTTATTGATTTCCCACGGTTTGCAGCCAAATTCCATTAAGACTGATTTTTCATAAAAGCTTTTTCTGGAAAAAACCGTGCTGGTAATAAAAGTGGCTTCAGATAAAATCTGTAAGATTGTTTCGGTTATTCCTTTTAAACTAGGCATAAATTATTGCACCTACTGATGCGGCCGCACCAATAGGTGCAAGTTATTAAGTAGTTGTCTTAAAACTTTTTGTTTTTCTGCGGGTTAATTCTAAGACTATAAAAATTATAAAGACCAAAAACAAGGGAAAAAGATAAAGATAAAAGCTGGGCCAGAAGTTATGGCCGAAGTGATCGAAAATCGGTTTAAAGACAAAAAATGAATCTATAATAACCAAAATTCTCAACCAAAAATATTTCATTAAATAAGGCATTGCCGCTAAAGCAAACAAAGCAACCATCGGCAAAAGATATTTGGGAAAAGAAAAAGTTAAACTACCAACTAGAAAAAAGTTTAAAATAATAGATAAAATAATTTCTTTTCTTAATTTTAAACTTTTACCAAACCACAACGACAAAACTCCTAAAATAATCACCAAAGGCGAAATAAGAATTTTTCTAAAAGACAAAAACAGGTTAGCTCCCACCCGTAGATACCCTTTGATACTCGGCACAAAACTTTCTTCTAAAGGAGGCGGGTTACCGGTATCAAAGTTGCCTTGATAAGAGTTGATCGCCGCATTGTTTACCAAGTGGCCGGTTTGATAGTAGCTAGTTCCAAGATAAACAGCGCCGATTAATAAGGCAAGCGCAATCCAAATGATTCTTTTTCGGTTTAAAATTTTTTTCAACCACAAAGGAAATAGAGCCAAAGCAAAGGGTTTGACGATGCCACCAATCGCCCAAGTTAAAGGCGTCCAGTTTTTATTTTGAAAACTGCCATAAAGAATTAAAAGGATAAAGAAAAGCAAGGCGGACTCCTGAAATCCTCGAAACATGGTGGTGTAGGGATAAGGTATTAACAAGAACAAAGACAAAAAGTACCAACCCGCCTTATCTGAACCATAATAAGCTCGCCCCACCAAAAAAGCCAAAGGAATGGAAAGTAAGGAAAAAATTACTGAGGCAATAATTATAGAATTATGAGAACCGGTCAGCCAAAAAATAGGCACCGCAAAAAAAGACAGTCCCTGAAAACCGTAAAAAGATTTAAAATCCAATTTACCTTTGGCTAAACTTTCCGTAAAACCCTCATAATAAAAACCGTCGTCATTCATGGCGGGAGTAGCCAGCAGAAAATAAACCAGCATCAAGAGCACCACTCCACAAATTAACCAAAAGTTTTTAGACATAATCTCAAGCGCCTCAGAAGGCACTAACTACTACACACTTTACACTTTTAGTTTTCTTATTAAGTAGAAAAACGATATTAAATGTGAGACCGTGAACCAAATAGTGACCATCACCACTGCTCCCCAAAGGCCGTAATTTTTGATTAGCCAAAGTCCCAAGGGGATACCGCCAGCCAAAATTAGAGAGTTGATTAAAATAGAAACTTTCACTTTATTGGTCGCCCGCCACATCGGGCCAAGTCCCACGCCGATCCCCATAACCGCGCCATAAATTAAAAGCCCAGCCACATATTTTACGCTTGGCAAAAAATTCACGCCATAAAGAATCTTAAAGGCTAGCGGAGAAACAATAATCGCGCCAACGGTCAGCAGGGTCGAAAGCCCCAAGGAGTAAAGAGAGACTTTGCGAAAGTTAAAATACAGTCTGGCTTTATCTTCTATTTGGATTTTGGGAAACTCCACATTCAAAAGAACAGAGATGGGGCCGAGTAAGCTCAACACCAGACTAATATAACCAAATGCTAATTTAAAAAAAGCAATTTCAGAAGATGTCACATAAATGCCGGTAAGAATCACCGGCAAAGCCATATAGACATTGCCCATGTTGCGGTCCAAAGCCACCCAAAAAGTAAAACGGAAATATTTTTTTAAATCCGTCTTTCTGGCGGCCGTCATTAAACGACGCAGGCTTGGGAAAAGCGCTTCTTCCCGACTTACTTTTTTGTACCATAAGAACGATAAAATAAAAACGGCCACTGCTCCGGCCAGTTGGCCACTAATCGCTCCGGCCACTCCCAGTCCGGCTACGACCAAAATTAAAGATAAGCCATATCTTAAAACCTGATCAGAAATAATTAGAACCGATAAAGACTTTATTCGTCCAAGAACCTGAAAAGAGGAATAGGAAACGGTGTAAAAAAGAGAAGAAAAAATAACGGCCACCACCACAATTGCCGCATAAATTCCAATCAGAGAATTATCATATAGCCGGCCGGCAATAGTCGGCAAAAAAGCCGAGATGATAAGTACGGCCGCCGCCGCCAAAAAAGTAATCTTGAGCATAAAACCCAAAACATTTTCTATTTCATTTTTGTCATTTTGCGCATAAGCTCGGCCTAACAGACTAGAAACTGCCTCCTGAACACCCATGCCAATAATCAAAGTGGTCATACTGGCCATCCCCAAAGCCAAAGCATAAACACCAAAAAGTTCCGGCTGTAAAAGCCGGGCAATAATCACCCCGATACCAGCCTGCAGCACGCTTCCGGCAAAACTGCCGGCCTGCAAAGTCACCGCCCGCCGCACAAACCAGTGTTGGCGGAAGTATGCGATTTTGTTTTTGAGAAATTGCATTGTTATAAAGCATAACATTACGCTTTATAAATTTTAGACCAAGTTTGAAAAAATAACAATAATGTGTTATTAGATTTCTAAAGCTTTTTCTAAAACAAGGAGATAAAGTGGACCTTAAAAATAAGCACGTTGTTGTTACTGGGGGAAACGGTTTTTTGGGCAAATATGTTGTTAAAAAGTTAGAAGAAAAAAATCCCAAAGAAATCTTTGTTCCAAGGTCAGAAACAATAGATTTACGAGAATGGAAACAATGTAATTGGATAACTCAAAATACTGATCTTGTAATTCACTTAGCTGGGCGTGTTGGTGGAATTGGCTATAACCAAGAAAATCCCGCCACTCTGGTTTACGACAACTTAATTATGGGCATTCAATTAATGGAAGCGGCCCGTTTAAACGGAGTGCAAAAGTTTGTGACTATCGGCACGGTTTGCGCCTACCCCAAATTTACTCCCACACCTTTCAAAGAAGAAGATCTCTGGAACGGCTATCCGGAAGAAACCAACGCACCTTATGGTCTAGCCAAAAAAATGCTTTTAGTCCAAGCCCAAGCTTATCGCCAGCAATATGGGTTCAACGCCATTTATCTTCTGCCGGTTAACTTATATGGTCCGGGAGATAATTTTGATCCAAATTCTTCTCATGTCATCCCAGCTCTTATCCGAAAAGTGGCTAAGGCTAAAAAAGCGGAAGAAGAATATGTTGGTGTCTGGGGAACAGGAAAACCCACCCGAGAGTTTTTGTATGTAGAAGACGCCGCTGAAGCGATTGTTTTAGCCGCTGAAAAATATGATAAACCAGAGCCAATAAATCTTGGCTCGGGTGCGGAAATATCAATGAGCGACCTGGCTCTATTAATATGTAAAACGATGAATTTCTCCGGAGAAATTCTTTGGAATACCATCAAACCGGACGGCCAGCCACGTCGCTTACTGGATGTGAGCCGCGCCGAAAAAGAATTCGGCTTTCGCGCCAAAACTCAATTTAAGGAAGGCCTCCAAAAAACCATCGACTGGTATATAAAACATGTAGAAAACGCAGACAAATACAAATAAAAACTCTCCGTTTAGTAAAACAAAACCGCCTTATGCGGTTTTTATATTTTTAGAGGATTATTCATCAATATCATGGGCTCTTCCCAAATCGTGACTACTTTGCTGTTTTGATAACAAAACAAGAATTTCACCTCTCAGTTGCTGAATGACCCTTGCCGCATCCAGTTGTTCCAAAATCGTTGAGATCTGCCCAAGTTGAACGGTCTCCAATGAGCTGTCCGCCCCTCCGGACTGGAGGGTCCCCGTCCGAAGATCCACCTGCAACCCATGTAAAAACTGGGGGGAAATCGGCCAAAGAAAACAATCATGAGCCATTTGAAAACGACCCAAAGTAAAATTCTTAAATTTATTCACTTTCTTAGCCAACGCCGGCACTTGCTGCCAAAGTTCTTTTTGGCTTCTGGAAAAATCGTCTAACAAATCCAGCAAAACTACTTTTTTGGAGATAATTTCGTCTTTTCGAAATTGAATGTTGTTGGCGTCCTTTGAGTTCATTTTTTCCTCTTCTTTCCCTAAATTTTAAAAAGCTTTCTAAAAAGTTACACAAATAAAAAACTTTGTCAATATTGACTTAAGAAACTTTAAAGGATAAAAACCAGACAGTCTTATAAGTTTTTTAAAAAGGAGCTCTATGAGAATTTTAGTCACCGGCGCGGCGGGCTATATCGGTTCGATTTTAACCCCAATGCTTCTGAAATCAGGGCACGAAGTCATTGCTCTGGATAATTTGATGTATGACCAGGAAGCCCCCCTCCACAGTTGCTGTCATTATTCCGGATTTGAGTCAGTGCGAGGGGATGCCAGAAATAAAGACGTGGTTTCCAAATTAATTAAACAGGTTGATTGTATTATTCCCTTAGCCGCCATCGTTGGAGAACCGGCCTGTAATCAGGATCATCTCACCACTACCGCCACCAATCTCGAAGCCGTTTTGTTAATTTTGAAACTCCGCTCAAAAAATCAGATCATCATTTACCCTAATTCAAATAGCGGTTACGGCATCGGCCAAGAAGGCATCTATTGCACGGAAGAAACTCCTCTCCGTCCGATTTCTCATTATGGCCGGACCAAAGTGTGGGCGGAAGAAGCGGTCTTGGTATCGGATAATACGCTAGCCTTCCGATTGGGCACGGTCGCCGGACTTAGTCCAAGATTGCGCTTAGATTTGATGGTCAATGAATTCGTCTACCGGGCCTTGACTGACCGCTGTATCGTTTTGTACGAAGCCAGTTTTAAGAGAAATTTCCTGCATGTCAGAGATGCCGCCAAGGCTTTCCTTCATGCCATAGCTAACTTTGAAAAAATGAAAGGCCAAGTTTACAATGTTGGCCAAAGCGAAGCCAATCTGAGTAAACTGGAAATTTGCCAAGAAATAAAAAAACAGCTCCCAGAATTTTATATCCATGAATCGCCCATCGGCCAAGATCCGGACAAACGCAATTACATCGTCAGCAATGCCAAGATAGAAAGAACCGGTTTTAAGGCCAAAATCACTCTACAAGAAACAATCACTGAACTGATTAAGGGCCTGCGGTTTGTCCGTCAAAAAAGATATCGAAACGCCTGAGAAGCCCAAAATAGGGCTTTTTTTATTTGACACCTTTTGACACTTGTTGATACAATTGAATTAATAAGCTAACATCAAATCAATGGGCCAAATCAAACCTAACGAAATTTACACCACTACCGAAGCGCAAGAAATGCTTAAAGTGAGCAATAGCACCATTAAACGTCTTCTCAAAGGCGGTATTATACGCGCCAACAAGGTAGGGGGGCAATACCGCATCTTTGGAAAAGAATTACTAAGAGTGCTCTCTCCGCATATCGAAAGAAAAGCCGTCCGCACCTATCAAAAGCTGAAAAGAAAAATAAAAGAAAGAATAAAGAATTGGTAATTTCTTATGAGTATCGTAAACACTGATAAATTTTCCTATGCCCTCCAACTGC
>Ga0209542_10019006_pt1 | contig 11063 bp, 9 predicted proteins | sample RifCSPhighO2_01_FD_184028 | JGI IMG/M metagenome (GOLD analysis project Ga0209542, IMG submission 184028) | Soil microbial communities from Rifle, Colorado - Rifle CSP2_plank highO2_0.1 (SPAdes) (version 2) | ecosystem: Environmental > Terrestrial > Deep subsurface > Rock core/Sediment ...
TGGGACGTATGATACATTAATAGTCGGGGCGTTGCCGATAAATGACACTACGAGCCCGTACTCGACCACAGTGACGACTGTAAGAACGGGGAATTCGGCGGCATGGGCGACAGCGACATTGGTTAACGCCAATACATGTTCTGCTCCAGGAGCAAATGATACGAATATAATTGTGGAGCCGTTGTTGCCGACGCCTACCGGAACTTTGCCGACGGCAACGCCGTTTCCACCGACCCCCACCCTTTCCGGTCCGACCCCAGCGTCCGGAGGATGCACGGTTACGACTTCGTCTGGAGCCAATTCGTATGAGGTGGTGGTAATCGACCAGGCAACCACTAACATTGTGTACGTGAGCAACAATCAGCCGGCGCAGCCAAGTTCGGTGGGCAACGGGTTTGAGCCGGCGGCTAATTACGGGACGGGGTGTCCGGCGGTGGGCGGATTGTGCCAGCGGGCGACGGCATTGCCGGCAGGGGGGACGTATTACGCGCAGGTGCGGGGAACTTACAGCGTCGGTAACGCCCAATGTTCGGTGGGGGGCATATCGCCGTGGGGAAATTCGACAAATACGGCATTGCCTTGTCCGACCCCGATACCGACAGCGACGCCGACGATTACACCGACGCCGGCGGCATTTCCCTGGTGGCAGGTGCGGGGAGGAGGAAACGCCACGGCGGCAAACGGGGGAGTCCAGTCATTGGTACCGTCTGTGCCGTTGCAACAGTACGCGTGCGAGGTGACTACGGCGCCGGTATGCGCGGTTGTGGCCGGGACGTCGTATATCGGGTTTGACCAGAGTTTGTGGGTCTCGGCGAATCCGAAGTACTACGTGGCGGATGCAACTTCTAATTATGTGTATAGGACTGGACTGGCCAATAAGTATAACTATGCGGCTATGCTGGCCCGGGTGCGATCGGCTGTAAATCCGGCAGTAATCGGTTCCGTGAATTTGGGTGACTCTCCTGTGGGTTGGACGAGCGCTTCGGGGGCGTACTGGGCGTGGGTGCAGGGGCCGGTATCGATTACCGGGGGAACGATTACGAACTCGAAGCTAATATTACTGGTGGACGGGGCAGTGACTATTTCGGGAAATATAACTGTGGGGACGTGGAATACCGGGAGCGTGGTTATAATTTCCGGCGGGAATATAACACTTGGGAGCGGGGTGACCAGGCTGGACGGGATATATATGACGGACGGAAGATTTGTTACGGGTTCCGGTGGTCCCTTGACTGTAAACGGATCAGTGACCGCGTGGACGGATTTCACACTGTCGAGGAGCGCCGTAGATAACAGCGTTGACCCGGCGGAAATATTCAATTTCGTCCCGGATTTTGTGGTCAATTTGCCGGCTCCGGTACAGCGGAGACACATAATACAGGAACTGGAGAATCCTTAGGAGTAACTGTAAGTGTAACTGTAACAGGATTAGAATAAGCTCATGTTCAAGTTTCAAACTTTGGAGGTGTGGAAGAAGTCAGTGGAATTTGCGGACTTGATGATCGGGATTGCGGAAGATTTGCCTCAAAAATACCAATTTTCGTTCGCAGATCAGTTGTGCCGGGCGGGATTATCGGTCCCGAACAATATTGCCGAGGGAAATGGCAGGAAAACAAGGAGAGAATCAAGCAATTTCTATAATATGTCGAAGGGGTCGGTGTATGAATGTGTCAACATTTTGGTGATCTTGAGCAAGAGAGGGCTTATTGATTGGAAGAGGTTTGACAGGGAGAAGATTTACAGGTTAGCGGAGGATATTGCCAGGATGTTGCATGGGTTAATGAAGTAGTTTTCCAGTTACAGTTACTGTTACACTTACTTTTGTGGTACAATGGCTGTGACCCAAGGAGAACGAGTCATCTGGTTTAGGTTCCCAGAATGACAGATCCGGGGATTTTAAACCAGAGAGAAGGTGATATTAGTGCAAGATCAGACATTAACTTGTATAGATTGCGGAAAGCAGTTTACGTGGACCGTTGGTGAACAACAGTTCTACAAAGATAAGGGATTTTCCAATCCTCCCAGCCGGTGTCCGGAAGACAGGGCCAAGAGAAAGGCCGCTAATATGGGCATGGGGCAGAGGAAGGATTACCCCATCACGTGCAGCAACTGCGGAAAGCAGGATACCGTGCCATTTGAGCCGAAAGGCGATAAGCCGGTACTGTGCCGTGATTGTTTCAAGAAACAGAGAATGGGAGCGTAAGCTTTCAACTGACTGGGGGTCGTTACTGAACAGTGATGGCCCCCGTTTGGGAGGGGATGAGGTGATTGTGGTATTTGTAGGTACCCGGGGTAGTAAAAGTCAGGGAGACGGATCCGCTGGAGCTGAAATCGCCGAGGTTTAGGAGGGGAAAGTCGGTATGAACCGGGTGTGGGGCGGAGGAGACATTGCCGGTGACGCCGGATTGGTTAGCCCAGATGACGCGGGTGCCGGCTTTGATAGTCAGGTCGGCGGGGACGAAACCGGAGGGAGTGAGAAAGACGGAAACTTCCTCGCCTTTTTTCTGTTTTTCTATAGTGGTGGGATTAGGAGTAGGTTGGACTTTATATTGCTGTTCTGTTGTTGGGGTTGCCTGGGTATTGGTATACGGGGTTTTCTTGGCCAGGAAGAAATAGTAGACGGCGCCGTAGACGACAGCTCCTATAACAGCGTAAACGGCGATCCACTGCCAGACGGGGCGTTTGGGATAGTGGATGATTTGGCCCTGATTTTCCATGACTGGTATTAGTTAAACACAGTTGAACGGGGGAGTCAAGAATTGTTGTGGACCTGAGGGGTAACGCTCCCCTTTCTTCTCGATGCCATCGAGATATTCTACTTGTGAACTACAGGCCCTCAACCGAAATTCTAAGCACTAAATACTAAATTCTAAACGATTATATCTTACGTTTTAGGATTTAGAAATTAGGATTTAGGATTTTGGGGATGTGTGGACCTAGCCAGAATCGAACTGGCGACTCGTCGATGCGAACGACGCGGTATACCACTTACCTATAGGCCCCTGCAATGCGATCCTCCTTCGCTTAAAGCTTCGGAAGGACACAGTGCGGCACACTACCACTATGCTAACGGCCCTTGAGGCTATTTTACCAGAGGGAGTTACTGGGGGGTGAGGGAGACGTTGTCGAAGTAATATTTGTCTCCGGCGGCGGCGTGGTTACCCATAAAGAACATGATTCTGGCGTCGGTTGTGGCGGAAGAGTTGGAGGTGAATTGATATTGGTGCTTTGTCCACGCGGTGTTGATGGGAACGACTGTGTATTTAAGGCCGTAGTTGGTGTAAGGAGAGCCGTGTTTGATGACCTGGGTCCACAGGTCGTGGCCGGTAGTCGAGCGGGCGTAGAAGACCAGGAGATAGTTTCGGTTGGGTTCCATGGGGACGGTGATTTGAAAAAGCTGGAGGTTTTTGTCTGTCGGTACAGTGGTAACGGTAACGACCCCCGATCTGGGGGCTGAATAAACCAGGGACGTGTTGGTGGTGGTAGAAAACGTGGCAACGCCGCCGGTTCCCGGGGAGGCGAAGAAATACCAGTTGGCTGTACCGGATTCGAAACCGGGGTTTTTGGTGATGTTGGTTCCAGCCGGGATTGGGGTAGGTGTGGGAGGAACGGGGGTGGGAGTAGGAGGAGCGCAGGTGAAGATAAAAACTTTGTTGCGGGTGGTCTGGAATGTGGTACCTCCGCTGGGATCTATGGCATAGATTTTGTCCGCGGAATCTACGGCCACGTCGGCTAGGGTGAGAAATTGGCCATCACCCGATCCGTATGTCCCGAATTTGGCGACAAAGACGCCGTCTGGTGAGAATTTTTGAATCCTTCTGTTACCCGAATCGGCTACGTATACGTAGCCTTGTGAATCGACCGCAATGCCGAAGGGATTTAAAAATTGTCCGTTTCCAGAACCCGAGGAACCCCACTGCTTGACTATGGTTCCCGATGTGATGTCGAATTTAAGGACGCTCTGATTTTGGAGGTTAGTAACATATATGTTATTTCCAAAGATTGCCATACGGCCCGGACTTCCTACAGTGTTCCAGGAAGTGATGAGATTGCCGGCGGAGGAGAACTTTTTAACAAGACTTGCGATTTGATCGCTTACATAGATATTGCCCTGACTGTCGACGACGACTCCAAGAGGTTGGGAAATGCCGGTTATTTGGGCGGGAGTGGAGGGAGTTCCGTCGAAATTAAATTTTAGTACCCGGTTGTTATAAATGTCCGTGATATAGATTTTATTGGCTGAATCGACAAAAACATCTCCAGCTTGATTGGTCTGGCCGGCGGCAAAACTTCTGACAAAAGAACCGGCGAGCGTGAGTTGCTGGACGCGGTTTTGAGTGGCGTCGGCTATATAAATGTAGTTGCCTTTGATGAAGGCTCCACCGGGGTTGGAAAATTGGCCGTTGGCTGTGCCGTAGGTGCCCCATTTGGAGGAATATTGGTAGGCGGTGCAGACGGAGGTGGCGGCGCGGACGGAGGTTTGCCGGGGAGTGCGGGTGGAGATGACTAGGAAAGAGAGGGTGATGACCAGGGTGCCCGTAAGGATGATGGGAAAGACGGGAACCGACTTGGATTTAGAACCCATGTAATAAATGTAAAGGATAACGGTGAGTTTGTCTAGGGGGTAGGAGTCGGGGTTGGTTGGGGACCTAGTTCGGAGGGAAGCTCGATGGGACTGATTTGGGGAGAGGGAAGGGCTTGGGGGGCGACGAGTTCGGATTCGGCCGGTTCGGCAGTTGCCGGAGGGACGGGTGTGGGAGTGACGGTGACTTTCTTTTGTAGTTCAGTCAGTTCGGCATTTGCCTTGGCGTAGTCGGTGGAGGTGCGGTCCAGAAGATTGAGGATATTTTGCATGGCGGCCAGAGCCCGCGGGTAGTCGCCTTTTTCCCTGTAAGCGGCGGCCAGGTTGTACTGGGCGTTGGCCAAATCGGGTTTGAGATCGACGGCCTGTTGGAAGAGGCGGATGGCTTCATCGTAGTTCTTGCCGGCGTAGTACAGTCCCCCCAGGGCGATGCGCAGGTTGGGATTGGTGGGATCGAGCTGGATGGCCTGCTGATAAGAAGCCAGGGTCCATTGGTCCGCCCCTTGGGCAAGATTTAAGAGGTTGCGGTAGACGGCGGCCAGGTTTTCGACATTGGCAGCTTTGGCGGGGTTTAAGGTAACGGCGTTTTTGGCCTCGCGGATGGCTTGCTGGACCAGTTGGGTGATGGTGTTTCTGTCGTCGTCGGTAAGGTCTTTTTTGGCAGCGAGTGAGTTGGCGATGAGCAGGTTGGTCTGGGAGTAGGCAAGTCGGTAGGAGTCGACGTAGGGGTTGACGGCGATGGCTTTGATGAGGGTGTCATAGGTGGTTTTGCCGTCGTTTTTGGCGGCCGCCGTTAGAGCTTGCTGGAAAAGAACTTCGGCCCAGTAAGCCCGGGCGCCCAGATAAAGGGTTGGCAGGGCCAGGGAGAGGACGACAAGTAAGGCAATGCCGGGCAGAAGCGGAGAGCGCCGACCGGTTTCACCGGAAGCAACAATGTCAATATTGGCTTCGTGGACGAGAGAGGAGCCGAGGTGTTTTAAGGAGAGCGTAGTGAGGATGAGCAGGGTGAAGAAGACGGCGGAGGTAATAAACGACAGCGGAAGGAAGATTTGGCTGACAAAGATAAGAATGAGGCTGATCAGACAGGCCAGAACTTGGGGATACAGCGGGGATTCGGAGGGGAAATGGACGGTTTTGACTAAGAGGGAAAGGGTTTTGTAAGCAAGGAAGAGATAGGTGATGAGTCCGGCCAGGCCGACAGTAGTTAAGAGATGAAAGTAAAAATTGCTGCTGGTGCCAAAGCGGATGTTCCAGGCAGGGTTGAGGTTGAAGGTGACCGGGCGGAAGTGGGTAAAGTCGGAAATGAAGGTTGCGGGTCCGGTGCCGAGCAGGGGCGAAGTTTTCATGGCCTCAAGGGCGATGGACCAGGCGGTGGATTGGGGGAGAAAGACGGGAGCTATACTGCCCGGGCCGAATAGGCGGTAGCCCAGGACGCCAGCGCCGATCAGGTTGAAAAAGAGACAAATTGCAAAGAACAGAGTTCTGGGAGAGCCGGCTTTATCTTTGATGATAGAGATAGTCAGAAAGGGAAGGGTTATGAGAAGGGTGACCATGGTTCCCACGGGAGTTCCGGTGGGGTTCCAGGTGGGGAGTTTGAGAAAGGCGACGGGCATGATTTTGTCGACCAGGCCCGAGCCCCAGACAATGGAGATCAAGGCAAGGAGTGAGAGCGAGCCGAGAAAAGCGGAGGTGAGCCAGTTGAGCTCTTTTCTGGACCGGACCAGGTTGACTGCGGAAAAGAAGAAGAGGGTGAAAGCTATAATAGTGGAAGTGTTTCCGGGTTGAAGGAGCGCGTCGACGCGATTGGGGGTTTTGAGGATAGTGGAAATGATCCAAGCCGCAGCAAACGCTAAAAGAGGCAGGCCGAAGGGAGAGCGCAAAACTCTGACTTGGCGTTCACTGACATAGAGAACAGTCAACAAGATCAGGAGAATCAGGGTAGCGGCGATGAGCAGGGCAAGTTTATTGAATTCGTAAAATTCGGAAGTAACAGGCAGGAAGAATAGGGGGAGCAAAACTACGGTGGTCAGGACAATCCAGAAACCGAGCCTTTGCAAAAAAGTTGAAAGTTGCATGAAGATATATTTAAATAGTATTTGACTTTGGTCAAGAGGTAAACCGCAAAAGGTTTATCCTATTGTACTACAGGTCAAACCTATGCCAGTGAAGTTCAGAGTTAAAGATTACCAACCCGGAGGCATTTACCATATATATAGTAGGGCGTGGGAGGGGAGGGAGGTGTTTAGAGATAACTCTGACTATAAGATGTTTTTGGATTGGATACGGAAATATTTGCTGCCGGTGCAAATGGAGACAACTGTGGGTTACAAAGCAGATCGGCCATATAGGCGGAAGAGGAAAGTGGAAATGAACCTGGCTGAGAGCGTCGAGATGTGGGCTTACTGCCTGATGCCGGATCATGTTCACCTGTTGGTGAAACAGAATGACGAGCGGGGGATAGCCAAATTTATGAGGCGGGTGATGACGGGGTTTGTCATGGACTATAACCGGAAGTATAGGAGGCGGGGGATGTTGTGGGACGGGACTTACCGGGCGGCGGGGGTTGGAGAGGAAGAAGTTGTTTTGGTGACACGGTTTATTCACTTAAACCCGGTATTCAGGACGGTCAGGCGGTTTGGTCCAGTGGAGACGGTGACGGGATCGGCCCCCGGGGAATATTTGTACTCAAGTTATAAAAGTTATATTGGTGAGGAAAAAGAGGAATGGGTGAAGACAGAAAAGGTATTGGAATTGGCGGGGGGGGTGGAAAAATACCGGGAGCTGGTGGAGAAAGGAAAGGGCGATGGACAGAAGCACAAATGGGAAATCGATTGAATCTGTTACATAAACTCTAAGCACCAAATCCTAAATTCTAAACAATGTTCCAAATTCTAATGTTGCAAATGTTCAAAAATTGGAAATTGGGTAATTGAGATCTGTTTAGAGTTTAGATATTAGTATTTAGAATTTAAACTGTTGGTGTTAGCAGTTGGAGGGGGGGAGTGAGAAGGAAGACAACGAGGAGAGAGAGGATGAAGACGATGATTGGTATTATGAATAGTAGTAGTTGGGATAGGGAATATTTCTTTCTCTTGGTTTTGCCGGCCGTAGCGTCCGGGTGAGGTGAGGTCAGCACCGCAGCAGACGTTTTGACGGGCAAATCAACGGGTGAGGAAGGTGCTGGGGCGACAGACTCTAGGTTAGCGGCCTGGAGTATGGTGGGATCGGGGTGCCGGTTATCAGAGAAATTCGGAATTTCGTGAAGGAGGTGATAGGACGGCGGTAGGACGTTTGGCAGGTTGTTTGCGGAATTTGTGACAGTATAATTTTGGTCATGCAGAAACTGACAAAACTTGCGGACAGACGATAATCTCCGGTTGGCAGTCTTAAGAGGTAGATCGCCAGTCAAATGGTGATGAAATAAATTTAATGTCTGGGGCGTTATTTGCTGATCAATGGTTAGGGAAGAGGAGTTGTCAAAATTGGTGACGTACCAGTCGATGAAGTAGCGGATGTCCGAAAGGTAGTTTTTGATGGTGACGGAAGAGAGTTGTTGACCGGTGAGGTATGCGGAAAAGTTTGATAGCAGTTCGGGGGTGGAAATATTCATCGGGGTGATTATACCAAAGCAGATTATATACATTATTGATAGTAGTGGGGATTAGACGTAAAATTTGTGCATGGATAAATACAACCCCGGAGATATCGAAAAAAAGTGGCAGGAAAAATGGGATAAGGAGAAAGTCTTCCAAACGGATTTAATGAGCAGAAAGCAACATTTTTATAATTTGTGGATGTTTCCATATCCATCGGGAGAAGGATTACATTCCGGGCACGCTTACGCTTCGACGGGAAGCGATATTTATGGCCGGTTTATGAGGATGCATGGCAAAGAGGTGTTTCAGCCCATAGGGTACGATTCTTTCGGAATCCATTCAGAAAATTTTGCCATAAAGATAGGTGAACAGCCGCAGACAATGTTGGCACGAACTACCAAGAACTATGAGCGTCAGTTACGTACTTTGGGGCATGGATATGACTGGAGCCGGACAGTGACCACTTCTGATGTAGATTATTATAGATGGACACAATGGCTGTTTGTACAAATATATAAGGCAGGATTGGCTTATCGTAAGTCCGCTAAAGTTAACTGGTGTCCGTCGTGTAAAACGGTATTGGCAGATGAGCAGGTAATAGACGGAGGATGCGAAAGATGCGGAACTGGAGTTGTAAAGAAGGAGTTGATGCAGTGGTTTTTCCGGATCACCAGATACGCGGACAGATTGCTCGCTAATTTGGATAAGATAGATTGGCCGGAGAAGATAAAAACGACACAAAGAAATTGGATAGGTCGGTCGGAAGGGATGAAGCTGAAGTTTGATAACATCGAGGTGTTTACGACCAGACCAGATACAGTGCATGGGGCAACTTTCATTGCTGTAGCTGATAAAGAAACAAGAAACAAGAAACAAGAAACAAAAGAGAAAGTGGGGGAGTTTACAAGGGGGTATGTGGTGAATCCGGCGACGAAGAAGAAGATTCCGGTGTGGAAGGTAAATTATGTGGATGAAAGTTACGGGACCGGGGCGATCATGGGTGTGCCGGCGCACGATGAACGTGACAGGGAATTTGCTATTAAGTATGGGATTGATATAGTGGAGATGGAATCAGATGAAAGTTGGTGGAAAAGAGCGGAAGAAGAAGGGTGGGGGAAGAGAGAGACCCATTACCACTTGCGGGACTGGTTGATAAGCAGGCAGAGGTATTGGGGTCCGCCGATCCCGATGATTTACTGTGAGGCTTGTGCGGCAAAAGGGGATTGCTGGTTTGCCAAAAATAAGGGCGAGTGTCCGGCTGACTGGGACAGTCCGGGGTGGTATCCGGTCCCGGAGGAGGATTTGCCCGTAGAATTGCCTTATATTAAGGATTATCAGCCGGAAGGGACCGGACGGGGGCCGCTGGCTAAGCACAAAGAGTTTTATGAAACCAAATGCCCTGGATGCGGCGGCTTGGCGCGAAGGGAGACGGATGTATCTGATACGTTTTTGGATTCGGCTTGGTATTTTTTAAGGTACCCATGCGTTGATCACAATAATGTTCCGTGGGATAAAATGACAACTAATGATTGGTTGCCGGTGAGCCTATATTTTGGAGGCGCGGAGCACGCGGTGTTGCATTTGATGTATGCCAGGTTTGTGACAATGGTTCTTTTTGATCTGGAGTTTGTGAGTTTTGAGGAGCCGTTTCCCAGGTTTTTTGCGCATGGGCTGATGATCAAAGATGGAGCGAAGATGAGTAAATCGCGGGGGAATGTGGTTAGTCCTGACCAGTATATCGAGAAGTTCGGAGCTGACGCCTTCAGATTATATTTGATGTTTATCGGGCCGATGGATGGGAGTCCAGACTTTCGAGATTCAGGAATAGAGGGGATGGTGAGGTGGGTGCGTAGATTGTGGAAGTTGATTGTCGGGACCGAAGAAAATAAGGAAATTTCTGACGGACTGAATAAATTGGTTTTGAAGGTGACAGGGGATGTGGAGCAGTACCACTACAACACGGCCATCGCGGCAATGATGAGCTTCGTTAATTTGGTGGAGAGAGAGGGGGGAAAATTGAATCAGAAGCAAATGAGCGTGTTTGTCAGATTGCTGGCGCCGTTCGCGCCGCACTTGGCCGAGGAGATATGGGAGAGGCTGGGAGGGCAGTTTAGTGTGCATCAGCAGGCGTGGCCGGAGTATGATCCGAAGCTGATTTCGGATAAAAAGATTACGATCGTGGTTCAAGTGAATGGGAAAGTTAGAGATAGGTTTGAGATAAATAAAGAGATGAGTGGCGATGAGATAGAAAAAATGGCTTTGAAAAGTGATAAAGTGATTAATTACGTTGGGGGCAGGAAGTACAGGGTTGTATTTGTGCCGGGGAAGATCTTAAATCTAGTGGTAGATGCCTAAAAAAGAGGTTGTTTTGGCGCTGGTTGGCTTGGCTTTGATCGGCGCGGGGGTGTTTTGGTGGAGGAGTGGAGGAGCGGAGGAAGACAAGATTGAAATTATAAATGACATAGAAGTAAAATCCGGAAAAATAATGGTTGATGTAGGAGGAGCGGTGGCAAAACCAGGGTTGTATGAAGCCCAGGTTGGTTCGAGAATAGGAGAAGTATTGGGAATGGCGGGGGGGTTGAGTAACGATGCTGATACAAAATGGATAGATATATATCTTAATCGTGCTGAAGTAGTCAAGGACGGGATGAAGATCTTCATCCCGTCCAAATCCCAAACCACAAATCCCAATGACCAAACAAGTTCCAATAATCAAGCTACAAGCTCCAAAATAAATATAAATAGTGCGACTCAGGCAGAATTGGAGGAGTTGCCGGGGATCGGGCCGGTGACGGCGAAGAAAATAATTGACGGGAGACCATATGGAAGAATAGAGGAGTTAGCGGAGAAGAAGATTGTCGGCCAAAAAGTATGGGAGCAAATAC
>Ga0209542_10019007_pt1 | contig 11063 bp, 12 predicted proteins | sample RifCSPhighO2_01_FD_184028 | JGI IMG/M metagenome (GOLD analysis project Ga0209542, IMG submission 184028) | Soil microbial communities from Rifle, Colorado - Rifle CSP2_plank highO2_0.1 (SPAdes) (version 2) | ecosystem: Environmental > Terrestrial > Deep subsurface > Rock core/Sediment ...
CATTCTCTCCTTTATCTCCTGGTAACTTAGCTTAAACATGCAGACATTATCTCACATATTAGACGATATTCCTTGACGAGTTGTCCACAATTAGCTGGTCAGGATGATGAGGGGTGTGAGGGGTTACGTAAGAAAGTGCCCCTATCTTTTTAAGGAGAAGTGAGCTAACTCTTTCCATATTATTTTCGAAACCATTGCGGGAGGGATAGTAACCTGCCTACCGGCAGGCAGGCAAACAAGGCTTTAAAACTGACAGGAAAGCCGAAACTGACTAAATTCTAATGAAGGAATTTCGGATGGCCTTCCGGAGGTTTTAAAGCCATTACTTGTCTAGCCCGGAGCATAGGTTGAGAAAATGATGAGGAAAGGGTTACGAGTGGATAATTTTTGTTGTTTTGTTAGCTATAATATTCTAGACTTAGCTATTATGGCAAGAATGAAATTTGAAGTTGGGCGTATTAATAATCTAGGAACTAGTCAGGAAAGTGAAAAAACCGAAGAAAAAGTGGCCGAAAAAAGGCCGATAGGTTTTTGGCTCCTGAAATTAAATCCGAGACTGGCCACAAATTAGATAAAATTGGCTTTGCTCCTCCATCGAAAGTTAAAGAAATGGAGGAGGAGGCTGAAGAAAAATAGTGTGGATTTAGTAACTGATTTATTATCGAAAATTGATTTTGATACTTTTGATCGGCTTTTGATTGCCGCATTGCTTGGTGGAATTGTTGGTTTTGAAAGGGAGAGGTCAGGCAAGGTTGCCGGTTTGAGAACTCATACTATGGTTGCCCTTGGTGCGGCTTTGTTATCTTTATTATCAATCCGACTTTTCGAAGACTATCCGTCCGTAAATGGCTTAAAAGGATTTGATTACCATTTAATTGCTAATGTGATTGTCGGTATCGGTTTTATCGGTGCGGGTACAATATTGAAAAGAGAAAATAAGATCGAAGGAACAACCACAGCTGCAAGTCTCTGGGTTGTTGCGGCGGTCGGGCTTACCTCTGGTATGGGGTATTACGGGGAAGCAATAATGACCACTTTAATAGCATATGTGGTTTTGGCTGGGCTTTGGATGATCGAGAAGTATCTCACTAAAGAATTTCGGTATCGAGGAGAGGGGATTTTTGGTGAACTTAAGAACGGCAATCATCATATTGATTCAGGGGCTGAAAAGTGATTATGTTATCTCTTATCAAAGACAAGCCGTTTCTCCGTGCCACCGCGGTATTAATAGGAACGATGGTTGGGGTCGGGGTTTTCGGTATTCCATTCTCTTTTGCTAAGGCCGGCTTTTGGATCGGCCTTTCTTTTTTATTGGGTATCGGAGCAGTTACCTTACTGCTTGACCTGATGTACGGGGAGATAGTTCTAAGGACCCATAAAGTCCATCAATTAGTCGGTTATACGGAAACTTATCTGGGAACTTTTTGGAAGCGTCTGATTTTTTTCTCTGTAATTTTAAATACTTATGCCGCTCTTTTGGCTTATATTATTATTGCCGGAGATTTTCTGAATAATATTTCTTCCCCTCTTTTTTATAACTCTTCCGGCAATTTGAGTATTTGGTTTTTTGCAGTTGTATCTCTTCTGATATTATTCGGGATAAGAACAGTTTCTTGGGTTGAGCTTGTACTGGCCTGCCTGTTTACGGTTGTTATTTTTTTAATTTTTGGATTTGGAATATCGAAAATAGAACTTGTCAACTATTCTTTCGTTAATCTTGAATTATGGATCTTGCCCTACGGTATTCTTCTGTTTGCTTTCGGCGGGCTATCGTCTATCCCTATTCAACGGCAATTACTTGTTAATAACGAAGGTAAATTTAAGCGTTCCATATTTACTGCCATGGCAGTAGTTGCTATTCTGTATTTTATATTTGGTTTTACCGTTCTTGGCATATCCGGCGAAACGACTTCTGCCGACGCTATCAGCGGGTTGATAGATTTTATGGGCGGTAGAATAATTTTCTTGGGTTCTTTATTTGGTATTCTTGCGGTTAGTACGTCTTATCTTATGCTGGGGACGGCCATGCTTGAAATCTTTCATCTTGATTACGGAATTCCCAGAAAATGGGCGTGGTTTTTGGTAATAATTCCACCTATGACTCTATTTTTGGGAGGATTGAGGAATTTTATCGATGTTATCAGTCTGGCCGGGGCGGTTGCGGTAGGACTTGAAGCATTCGTTCTGATCTTTGTCTATATGAAAGCAAAATCAAAGGGCGATCGTATTCCTGAATACAGTATGTTTATTCCAGCTTGGCTACTATATCTCATCGGGGCGGTATTTCTAGGGGGGATTGGGTATACACTCTTTACTAGGTAGAAATTCCTTTTTTACAAACAAAAACCCCGCTCTGTAAAAGCGGGGGAGCTGGTTCTAGGATTTTTCCGGAATTTTGGGAGTTTGTTCTATCGCCTTAAGTTTTTCTTCAAGCATGTATATTCTGAAATATCCACTTAAAAAAACTAGTGCCAACAATCCAAGAATAAAAAATAAAAGTACTGCTGCCCGTGGCGCATCATATCCCATAAGAGCACCGATAAGCAGTATGAGTCCTATTGCTACAGAAGTTGCACCCGATATGGTAGCCAACGCCGCAAAAAGACCAACCATGATCAGCCCCCCTTTTTTTTGGATATCAAGTCTGGATAAGTATAACAGTATCATAAATACATGTCAAGGTTTTGGGATAGTAACCAAAGAGATATAGTAAAAGAGTTGGGTGTAGCGGAACGAATTTTTGATCAAATTCCGTTTAGGCTATTGCCTTTCGGGACGCGTTCGTCTTGCTCCAGCGGCAAGACTCACTCGATCGTCTCCGGATTTTGTTAAGGAAAGACCAATTGACAAACCAGGCAACCTGCCTGCCGGTAGGCAGGTCCGGCGACTAGATGGTCCCGAAAGGCAATAGCCCAAACTCAAACTGTTATGAGTAAGCTCAAAGACTATATCCTAGGGAGGAAATTCGCAGGCAAAATTGGCTTGGTTCCGCTCTAGGCGGACAATTTTGCCGAGTACTTAAGATTCGGTTTCCGCAGGAAGAAACCGAATGTGGCCTGCCTGCCGGTAGGCGGGTCCGAGTCTGGGTATAGTCTTTGGGTTACTATGTTTAATAAATTAGAACAATATATCTTTTATCTCTTTTTATTCTCCATTCCGTTTCAGACGCGGAAAATTTTATATTTTGACGGATGGCGGTTTAACGAATGGACGTCGGTGTCGGTATATTTTACCGACATGTTGTTGCTGGTTTTGTTATTGTTCTGGTTTTATGATAGTTTTTTATCCTCGACACCTAAATTAAAAATTAAAAATGAAAAATTTAAAATTATCCCGATTTTATCGAGGATCCTCGATTGTAAAACAATCGGGACAATTAAAAATTTAAAATCTCAATTTCAAAACCCTAATTTTTATCTATTTTTATTTATAATTATCTCGGCCATATCCATTAAAAATTCAGATAACTATCTTATAAGTTGGTTCCAGTGGGTCAAACTAGTCGAATTTAGTGTTTTCTATTGGTATTTATCGCATTACGCTTTTAAGAAATTTGGATTATCCAACTCTTTTTTGGTAATATTTTTGAGTGGTATTTTCCAGGCTATTGTAGCTATAATTCAGTTCCTAAAACAATCAAATATCGGACTTAAATATTTAGGAGAGAGCGTAATTAACAACGATTTTTCCGGAGTAGCTTCTTTTTATATTTCAGATACTGAAAAAATAATCAGAGCATACGGAACAACGCCTCACCCCAATGTTGTTGCAGTTTTTCTCCTACTATCCCTATTCGCCTTCTATTACCTATTTTTAAATCGGGATTACTCTGTTAATAATTATCGTTTACTAATTACCGCTTATGCGCTTAGCCTTTTCGGATTATTTACTACCTTTTCCAGAACGGTTATTTTAGCTTGGCTTATTATTTTTTGTATTCAAATAGTTGCTAGAGTTAAAAATTCTCCTAGGGCTAGGGAAATTTTTATAGTTAGTCTCTTCGCCACTCTTTTATTTGGATCTCTATATTTCCATGAATCTATAAGCCGTTTGACTATCGGCGGGGATGATCAGGCAATAGAGCTTAGGTCTTTTTATACAAAAGAGGCGTTAAGAACTAATATTAGTCTCTTCGGTGTGGGATATGGTAACTTTATAGCCTGGCTTATAAGGGAAAACCCGTTTTTGCCGGCCTATGCTTACCAGCCGGTTCATAATATTTTCTTATTAGTATATTCAGAGACGGGCATTCTAGGTATTTCTACTTTTATTTTATTCCTGGTTTTTTTGGTCAAGGATTTTATTGTAAAAACGAAACTACAAAAATCTCATCATCTTTCCTTTCTTTTGCTTTTTGCCTCATTTATTTTTATCGGATTTTTTGATCATATGTTTTGGACTCTCCAGCCGGGTAGATTAACCTTTTGGTTTTCGTTAGGCTATATCAATTCACAACTTTTAACAGACTATCAATCTTAGTAAAGGGGGAGTACCTATTCTTAAACAAAAAACTACCTTCAGGTAGTTTTAAATTTTATGCATTTTGATTAAGTTGATCAATCTCTTGCGGGGTAAAACGATAGAAATCATTTAAGATTGCGAACATCTCATCTAGATTCTGCATGAAAAGATCATCATCAGCATCAATAGATAGGCGTACGCCGGCTCTTAAGAGTTTACGAAGCTTTAGCATCTCAACATTATGAATTAATTTTGTAAATAGCAAAGACCCGGGGCAGACCGTGATACTGATGTTTCTTTTGACTACTTCATCTATCAGGTCATCATGATCCGGCAATGAAAAAGCATGATCAATATGCGTAGCTTCGAGTTTGAATATCGCCGTCTCAAGATTTTTACGCAATTGGATTTTATCTTCTTCATAGTTTCTTTGTATTTTATCTGGCGTATTTTTTTCTTCCACGGTTCTATCCTTTACCCACTCAACATGGCATCTCCTCTCAATTCCCAACCTTTTAGCTAATTGGAAAGCTGCGAGATGCTTTTCGGGCGGATTTGATGGTTCGTGGCAGACAAGAGTAATACCGAATACATGTTCGCGGTCACAGTTTGCTGCAGTCCTTACTAATTGTTCAGATTCTTCGGATGAAATCTCCCTGCCAATTCCAAAATAAAGCCCTGCTTTAACTTCATGGCCAGTTTCTATTTTTGCCCGTCTCACTCCTTCCTTAGTGCCGGAAATAAAAATTTCCATAACATCTTTTTCTTTAAGCAGACCCTTAGGAGTATATTTATCGCCGAAGACATGATATTGGGGAGCAACAGTGGCTTTCATGTCCTCAAAACCCTTTCTGGCATAGTAAACGACGTACTCTTCCGCGGATTTAAAAATAGTAATAGGGCTTTGCATTACCCCGGTAGTTATAGAAAACTTTTCAACAATATCCCTATGGACATCGCTGAACCAATTGATTATTTGCTCGCGGTGATTTGCCCATTGGTTAAAAGGATATTGTTTACCGCTGAGAACATGTTGATTTTGGAGAATAGTTAACTGCGATCTAGATCCATCTAGGTGATTATGGCTACTTCTGTTAATTCCGCAACGGGGTGCTGATTCTAACACGTAGAAAACCTCTTTTTAAAAGATCGTTTTAGTAAGTATGTCCGAAAATCTAAAAGAAAGCAATCTTCTTCACACGCAATCTCTATTTGCATCTTTTCTACAAGAAGAGTAAAATAATCAAGTTCAGCCCGCTCTTTTAGGGAGATATGATGAAATTGCTTTTATTTTTTAAATCTCGCCGCAGGATAATCGAAAGGTATCTGGCCATAAAGAAGGAAAATAATTCTCTTCGAGATAAAATAGCTAAGCTGGAACAGCAAGTAGCTCTTTATAAGTTACATGAGATAGCCGTGCGGAAAAAACTTTCGCCACAATAGTATGCCCCGATCCGCCTCCGTCAACTGACGGATGGCGGACGGGCTTTTTGTTTATGGAAATTAAAAAGACAGCTTTTTGGCTGTCTTAAATAAGCGGCTTAATTTTGTTTAAAGTTTCTATAAATACCTCGTCTTCGTTCAAAAATGTAGTATCTATAACAATATCAAAGGCACCCTTGTCGAGATAATCAACAATGTGGGGATATAATATTCTGTACCGCTTTCTTTCTTCGCTGGTTCTTTCTTGAGAGAGTTTCAGCATCTCTTCTAATTTTTTGCCTTCATTTTCTTTGCGTTTAAGTTGTCGTCTTGCCCCTTCTTCATCTGAAACTCCGAAGAATAGGTTTATCTTTTTATAACTGTGGTTCCAAGATAGAAAGGGCGCTATTCTACCCTGGACAACAAGATTGTCCTCGGCTAGCATAAGTTTTTCTTGCCGATTATCTATCTCCTTTTCCAATTCAGGACTATTAACCATTTGTTTATAGAATACCTCAATGCTTAATCCCTTCTCCTCCGCCAATTGTCGAAAAATGTCACCAGTATAATGATTTTTATAACCCAGGGCTTCGGAAAGCTTTTTGCATACAGTCGTTTTGCCCGCACCAAGGTGTCCGCTTACTCTTATAATTGCCATGGTTTTACCTTTTAGTTTTGAAGGTACTATTACTAATTAAACAAAAAACTTTTAGTATGTCCACTATATATGGGAATATGGCTTGTAATTAAAGTGATATTAATTTATCTCGTAACCAATATTCATAATTGGTATGTAGTATATAACGTAATGACGGCTTTAAAATAGGCCGTTTTTGTTTCCAGGAAGTGAATATTCGAGATGCAATTTTCTAAAGAAAATTGCCACGGAGGAGCCAACTCGAATATCTACTTCCTGGTTTGAAAAATTAAGTTTTTCTGTTATATTATCCATTATGACCCATAAAGAAATCCGAGGGCAATTCCTAAAATTCTTTGAAGAGAGAGGACACAAGATAGTGCCCTCCTCTTCATTATTGCCCGATGATCCGTCGGTACTCTTGACTACGGCCGGTATGCAGCAATTTAAAAAATATTTTACTGGCGAGCTTGATCCTATAAAAGATTTTGGAAGTAGAAATACAGCATCGATTCAGAAAGCTTTTAGGACTTCCGATATTGATGAGGTAGGTGATGAGACCCATTTGACCTTTTTTCAGATGCTAGGTCACTTTTCTTTCGGCGATTATTTTAAAGAAGAAACAATAGGATGGACTTACGAACTACTGACCGAGGTATTTAAAATTACCCCTGACCGGATTTCAGCAACTGTTTTTGAGGGTGACGAGATTATTCCTTTTGATAATGAATCTTTTAAAGCATGGTCCAAGCTATTGTCATCCGCTCAGATTAGAAAAGGTCAGCGTGCTGATAATGTTTGGGGACCAGCCGGTACCGAAGGTCCTTGCGGTGCTTGCAATGAAGTTTATGTGGATGACGTGGAGGTTGCAACTCTGGTTTTTATGGAATACTACTGTCGTGCAGATAAAAAACTGACAAGACTTTCACAGAAGGGAGTGGATGTTGGCTGGGGTTTTGAGCGAATAGTAACTAAGTTTCAGAAAAAGCATAATATTTTTGAGACAGATTTGTTTGAACCCATAATGAGTGGATTACCCAATCATTATGACCTGCGAACAAAAAGAATAATTGCCGATCATTCAAGAGCAGTTGTTTTCCTTGCTTCAGAAGGAGTGGTTCCGTCCAATAAAGAACAAGGATATGTGATGCGAAGATTAATGCGAAGAATTATGGCAATAAATATATCTGGCCGTGATATTTTAGATACCGTTATTAATACCTATTCTGATCAATATCCCGAGTTGCAGGTAAGGAGAAACGAGATATTGAATGTGTATTCCGAGGAGCTTAATAAATTCAACAAAACTCTTCGGAATGGCTTAAATGAGATGAAGCGTTTAGAAACTATCGATGCTCCGGCAGCTTTTAAATTATATGAGAGCTTCGGTTTGCCTTATGAGCTAATTAAAGATATTGCAAAAGATAAAGCCAAGAATCTAACCCGTGAAGCATTTGACGAAGAATTCAAAAAACACCAGGAAAAGTCCCGCGCCGGGGCAGAAAAGAAATTCGGGGGGCATGGCCTACTGCTTGATACGGGAGAATTAAAGGCAGGGGATGAAGAGGAATTAAAGAAGGCTACTAGATTACATACTGCCACTCATCTACTCCACGCTTCACTAAGAAAAGTACTTGGTAATGAAGTTCATCAAGCCGGTTCGGATATAACCGCTGAACGTCTAAGATTTGATTTTAATTTTGCACGCAAGTTAACACCCGAAGAAATACAAAGCATTGAAGACTTGGCTAATGAAGCGGTTAAAAAAGATTACAAAGTGACAAAAGAAGAGATGGTCTATGAAGGTGCTATAAAATCAGGTGCTTTGGCCTTTTTCAAACTTAAATATCCCAATCGTGTAAATGTTTACACGATTGGCCCTGAGCTAGTCGAAGGGCACCCTTTGAGTTCCCTGGGGTCGGTTTTTAGCCGGGAGTTGTGTGGTGGTCCCCATGTGTCTCATACGGCTGAAATCGGTAAAATTAAAATTACTAAAGAAGAAGCTGTATCCGCTGGCGTCAGAAGAATCAGGGCAACCGTATCGTATTTGACAATTAGATGAGTTATAATTAAGATATCACCAGTTTCTTAATTATTTGTGGAGCTTAGGTGGCTGAATTAACACTTTTTGGAACGTTGGGTTGGTTTGGTATTTTAATTGCTTTAGTCGTATTTATTATACCGTGTCTTAGACGGATTGTTATTGCGCTTGAAAGAATTGCCGATGTGTTTGAGGAAGGGGGTGATGAGGATGACGGCGGAGGTAGAAGGTTGACCGTCTCAAATACCAGACCGAAAGATCTTAGGGGCAATAGACTCAAGCGGGTTTTGAGTATGGCAGAATACAAAAAGCATGCTGCTGACTCAGTTTCGAATAGTAATCTAGGTGAGTTGAATGACTGAGTTGAATGACAATATCCGCTCTTAGTAGGCGGATTTTATTATATCAATTGAAATTTATACTGTAATTGTCTCAATGAATCAAGGATTTTGGAAAAAACTAAAGAAGCCTATTATGATATTGGCACCGATGGCCAATGTAACTGATTGGGCTTTTCGTGATATTGTAGCCGGCTGTGGAAAGCCAGATGTTTTTTATACGGAATTTTTGTCATGCGACGGGATTCTTCATGATAAAAAAAGATTCGAAAAGGACTTATATTTTAAAAAGAAAGAAAAACCTATAGTCGTCCAATTCTTCGGTTCAAAACCGGACAACTTTTATAAATGTGCTCAACTGGCGCAAGAGCTGGGTTTTGACGGAATAGATATAAATATGGGTTGTCCTGACCATTCAGTTGAAAAACAGGGAGGCGGAGCGTCGTTGATTAAAAATCCAGAATTAGCAGTAAAGATAATAAAAGAAACTATTCGTGGAGCAGGAAAACTACCCGTATCTGTTAAAACTCGCCTCGGCTATAATAAAATTGAAATTAAAGAATGGATACCTTTACTTTTAAAGACTGGTATTGTGGCGTTGACTATTCATGGAAGAATCAGGAAAGAAATGTCTTCGGTACCAGCGCAATGGGACAAAATAGGAGAAGTTGCTGAAATGGCAAAGGATTCAGGTGTTCTGATAATCGGAAATGGCGATGTTATGTCGCTTGCCGAAGCAAAAGAAAAAGCAGAAAAATATAACCTAGACGGAATTATGGTTGGAAGAGGAATTTTTACTAATCCCTGGTTATTTTCCGGAAAAGAAGTAAGCGACCCCGGGGAAAGAATAAAATTGCTAAAAAAGCATGTTGAGAATTTTGATAAACTCTGGGGTCATCCGCCGGCTAGTGGAAAAAATTTCAACACCCTTAAAAGATTTTTTAAAGTTTACATCCAGGGTTGGCCCGGCGCCAAAGATCTACGCACCGAACTTATGATGACTAAGAATAAAGAAGAAGTACTGAAAATTTTAAACTAAATCTCGCTCTCGGCTACTGCCTTTCGGGACACGTTCGTCCCATTCCAGCGACGGTACTCACTAACTTTGTTGCCGGATTTTGTCAAGGAAAGACCTTTGACAAACCAAGCAACCTGCCTGCCGGTAGGCAGGTCCGGCAACTCTATTGTCCCGAGAAGGCAGATAGCCTGCGCGAGATTTTTAATAAAAAAGTCCCCATAGATGTGAAGTCCGTGGGGACTTTTCTGTGGGGACGGGTTATGCTTCGCATACTTTCACACACTCGGGAGTGTTGTAAGGATAGGCGTCGCATGTCGGGATGATGAATTGATGTTCTGCCACGATCCTCTTGGCCGTCAGGAGTTTTGGTCCCGTAAAGTGTTCGGCCACATAGAGATCGCCAGGCCTGATTTCTTCTTCTTGTCCGTCCGGTCCGATGACCATCTTGAGCTTGATGCCCTCGAGGTCGATGACTTCACCTCGGCGAAGCGAATGGATTGTTTTGCGTCCTGCCCAAACCATAGCAAACCTCCTTCTGTTAGGGCCGATGGTATTTAATCATTGTATCATGATTTTATCTTTTTGTAAAGAGATATTTAATAACATCTTATAGTAAGCCCAACAACTATACTCTAGGGAGGAAATACACAGGAAAAATTGGCTTGATACCCGACTGGGGCGGGGCAATTTTTTCGAGTACTTAAGATTCGGTTTTCGCAGGAAGAAACCGAATGTGGCCTGCCTGCCGGTAGGCGGGTCCGAGTCTGGGTATAGTTGTTGGGCAACATTGTTGATTTTGTTTTTAAAAATCAGTGGTATAATAAATACATAATGAACTCATAGCGAGTAGAGCCTAGTTCTTTCCAATAAACCATCGAAGATTAATCATGGAATAAGCAAGACATTTAAATCCCAGATGAGTAGCCTGCAATCGTTCATAGCGGATAACCAGCTTCCGGTAAACATCTTCCCAGGCAAAACAACGTTCAATCTTGTAACGTTCCCGATAAGTCTGTTCATCAAAATTATCTTGTAAGGCTCTGAGCTTTTGCTCATCTTTAGTATTCCTGGGATTAGGTTTAATGACCGGTCTTAATCCATAACGGCTGATCATTCTGCGATTAGGCTGAGAATCAAAGCCTGAGT
>Ga0209542_10019010_pt1 | contig 11062 bp, 10 predicted proteins | sample RifCSPhighO2_01_FD_184028 | JGI IMG/M metagenome (GOLD analysis project Ga0209542, IMG submission 184028) | Soil microbial communities from Rifle, Colorado - Rifle CSP2_plank highO2_0.1 (SPAdes) (version 2) | ecosystem: Environmental > Terrestrial > Deep subsurface > Rock core/Sediment ...
CTCGAGATTTTCACCGACCTTAGCCGACGCTACGATAGACGGATCGGGATTTACCGTGGGATTGCCGAGGTCCAGCCGCAGCATCTGTATTTCCCGAAAGAGTTGCGTTCCCTTGCTTATCCCCGCGAGTTCGCGAATTTTTGTCTCTTCACTGCGATGTCGCAACGGGGAGGCTTGAATAGCGACGATTCGATACGCTTCATGGGATACGTTTGGACACGCGCTCGGCATCTGTTTGCGATAGATTCTGTCGCAGACGCCAACGCCGCAGATGTTGTGGCGACCCTACAGCAACTGGCCGAAGAGTTTTACAGCGGCGGTTCCAACGGAATCCGCCGCGCGGGTTCTCTGTCTTTTAAGGTTCACGAGTTGGCCGCGCATTGGGTTCTAAATGCCCGAACACTCCGCGATTGCTGGCGGGGAGACATTCGACTGCTCTTTGAGAATGTCAAAGACTTCGAGGATGCGTTCGCGCTCGCCGATCGCAAGCGCCAAGGCAACCACGGAGGTTTCTACGGGATGCGAAGGAAGATCTTTTCGCTTCTCGTATCCTGGCTGATCGAGTTCGGTTTGATTGGCCAGTTCCATATCCCGTTGATTGTGGACTTTCATGTCTTGCGGGCGCTGTTGCAATTGGGGATTCTCAATGTCTCTTGGCGGCCGCTTGGCAAGGGCAATCCAAAGATCGAGGCACGACGGCGCCCGCGAGCGCTATGGAAGTGCCCGTCCGTTCGCATAAGCGAGACCTTGGTAAACGAGGTGATCCACTGGTCCTACGAGTTCTTGCTGGAAAACAACTTATCGCCGTTCCATGTGCATAATGCCCTCTGGAATCTGTCTCGAGTTCTCTGCGCGCAGTATTACGGCAATAAGTCTTTCAGCGTTGCCCGCAAAGACAAAAAGCAGGGCAAGCGCTACGGCATCACGGCGAGCTTGGTTGACGCAAACGCACTGGCGCGCGGTATCGGCTGGCCAAAGGGTTATCGCGATCGATGCCGTTCCTGCCCGCAAGAGAAATACTGCGAACTTGCGATTGCAGCCGGTCCGTACTATGACTGGGGGGCGTTGCTGATTTCGGGTCGGCATGTAATCTATCCCTACCGTAATGGTGTCCTGCCGGGGATGACCATCCCGGAAAATGAAGAATCCATCGGTTTGACGCGGCGGCAGAAGAACTTCGCCGTTATCGAACCTAGCGTGGAAGCGCCGGAGACACCAATATCAGAGGCCACGATGAAACAGTTGCCCCTGGCGTGGAAGCGTCAAAAACGCCGCGTTCGCAGATAAGCACTCTGCGGGCGCGGCGCCTTTTCTTTTTCGCATAGATTTTCCATACTATCATGGATGATTTCAATCGAAGATTTTAAAAAGGTGGAGCTTAAGGTTGGCCGGGTGTTGTCAACAGAGTCTGTTGAGGGATCAGAAAAATTGCTTAAACTCCGTGTCCAAATTGGCGATGAAGAACGGCAGATTATTGCCGGAATCGCAAAACAGTATTCAATTGAAGAACTCGTTGGGCGGTTAATTATTGTGGTTGCCAATCTGGAGCCGCGGATTCTGATGGGGTTTGAAAGCCAGGGCATGATCCTTGCGGCGGGCGATGGCGAGACGATTGCGCTACTTATGCCCGATAAGGATATTCCATCCGGCACGACTATACGTTAAACTTAAAATTATGTTTTCACAAAAGACTATAATTATTCTTCTTGGCTTTATTATAATTCTTGCGGTTGGAACGCATGCCGTTCTTCGTTACTTGAATAATAGTGAAAATCTCCCGGACCCTAAAACAAGTGAACCCGCAGGCGGTGTTCGTGTGATAGACGAAGTTAATATTGATAATAAAGATATAGCCCTAGTGCGTTACGGAGAGGGAGGTTTCGAACCGTTGGTGCTTTCCATTTCTGTTGATCGCGGCCTGGGATGCGCGGTTAAATTGATAAATCAGAGTAAGGTGCCTCTTAAATTTGGGCTAAGCCCGCATAAAGCCTCCGGGGATCCAGGTATAGACTACCCGCCGATTCAACAGGGGGAAACATTCTTATTCGATCCGCGCTTCAAGGGATTCACAGAACTTTCTTTCCACGATCACGAGCGGCCGGAATTAGAATTTTTAGTTAAATTCGAGCCGTCTTGTCGTTAGGTTAGGCCTCGTTGGAAGACGGGGACAACGCCAACTTTTATTGAAATCTGGTGTTTTTGCCTCATACACACATCATACACGATCGTGTATGATGTGTGTATTTGGTATAAAATAACCACACAGTGAACCGCAAGCATCATAAAATTGTAAAGCTATTAAATCATTACGAACGATTGACCCCGTTAGAAGTTTAAGATTAACTTGTGTCAAAAATAGCGATAAGGCGTTAGCCGCTTTCGCTTCACGTCCTCCTGAAAACTGCGGATAACTTTTGACTTCTAACGGGGTTGACTAAAATTTAAAAGAGTATATCTTAGCTCTAAGACAGGACCCCCAACTTAACTCGCCATAAACAAGAAGGGAGGACGCTTTGGGAAGATTGAGAGGATACCCCTTGCGGTCTAGTGGGGAAGTGATCGATATCATCAACCGCCGCGGTAGGGCGCACCCCCAACGGATCGTAGTCCGTGGGCGTATGCGCTCTAGGCGTATAGTCGTCTGGGTCGCGGTGGTTCTTCTTCTGGGTCTGACTGCGGTGTTTGGCCTCTTCGTCGGTGCCTCGCTGAAGCAGAATTCTAGTGCCGTGCAGGACGAGAGCAGAAAACCGCAGACAGCCCTCGACGAAAACGCGGAACACCAACAGAACATCCAGCGAATGAAGAAAGACCCTTCGTTCCTTCGGATGTTCGAGCTTTTCCATATTGCTCGCGCGGATGCGGAGATGTATCGCCAGGTTCTGGCGGCTCTCTTCAAGTTAAATCCGGAAGAGGTGAGACGCACGGGTGGGGTTCTCCGGGAACTACGTCCGCTCTACCACAAAATCCTGGAGTATGAGGATCGCGTCGAAAGTGGGGACGTAGATGAAGCTCTTTTCAACGGGTTGAAGGCGCTGATGCAAACCGCCCTTGCTCAAACCATGGCGCGAATTTGCGGCCAGCCGCTGACGGCTTGCCGGAAGTGGGTCGAGCCCTTTGTCAAACCGCCCGCGCCGCCGCGCCAGTCCTCTAAGCCGGACGTTGAGATCTAAAAATCTCGGCGCCCGGCGCTTTTAATTACTCTAATTTATTCGCTGTCGCAGAGTGCAGTAAGGTCGTGGAGCTTCGCCTATAGTGCACCTCAACCACGCTATTACTAATCACACTATTATTAAGAGAGCATGAACAATAATTCCAGAACGGACATACTTCGCGCGCCCTACCTGATATACTCTATCCTATATTGCAAAAAATAAATTTAGTAATTTAGTACTGATAGGCGTCCACTATAAGTCCTTGATCGTCGCGCAAAATAATTTTGTCGTGAAGCCCGCGCCACAGTTTTTGTGTTCGCTGAAGATACGCATGCCATGTGGGGCGCGCGAAGTCAGTGGCGTTTCGGAAATTTTTCACACAGCCGTTGTAATTTAAATTCTGACTTATGAAAGTGCTACAATCGTCGTTTGTTTCATTCAAAACTCCCGATTCTATGCCGCTAATTTGGGGAACGCGGCATCCGTTTTGAGCGTTTTCAATATAGCGGATGCAGGCATCAGAAAATTGAAGCATTTTTGAAACATCGTACTGGGGGCAGCTCCCGGATAAAGACGGTATAAAGTTACGCGCTTCGTTGAAATAGCCCGTGCATCTGTTTTCGCGAAAACTCATTCCTATGGGGCTTGAACCACTGTGGATATATACTCCATCTCCGGGGCGCAAGCGAATCGAGATTGCCGTAGCGTCAAAAAATGGAATCGTATAACCGTTGCCTATGGCGTAATGATTTCCGCGCGAATTTTCTACTGTCCAGCCGCTGATAGAAATTGGTACCTCTTTGCTGGAATTGGCATTGTATAAATATATGTATTCGCTGGCGAGTGTGCCGGAATCAGAATAAGCTACATTTCCAATGCGAATATCCTGGCTGTAAACCGAGTATCCAGCGGGTATGGCTGGTTCAGACGCAGGTGCAGTCGCGCTGGAATTCCCCGAAGAGTACTGTGGGCTTGAGATTTGCGAGTCGCTGATATAACCGCCAGGTCCCGATGCGCGAGGCCCGCCGGATCCGAAAAAATCTCCGCCGAATCCGAATTCTCCCTGAAGTAGCCCAAAACCACCAGTAAAAATGATTGCAATTGCAACGCCAAGCCCTATAAGTACGAGTATTGTGTCCATCATACCGTGTAGTAGAACTTCGGGTATTGAATTTTAACTTTTCCAATATTCATAAGTTTTTTAAATTCTCTCAAGATTCGGTGCGGCATCCGAAGTTTCACTACCCGGTATACCGTTGATATAAATTATAACAGCTCGGTGCCAATGATATCCGGGTATCCGTTGACAAACTCTTCCGCCGGCATTGATCGCGCACCCTCAAGACGCAAAACATCAATCGCGAGAGAACCCTCGGTAGTCTGAACCGCAATCGCCGCGTCCGCCGATTGCCAAGTTGCTCCATATGAGCGTTCTGCCGCACTACCCAGAACCACATGCGCCTTTTCAATTTTGAGACGCAGAATATCGTTATTTCTTTGCCAGAGAGCGTAGGAATCGGGCCAGCCGAGAAAGGCCCGTACTCGGCGCTCAATAACGGCCGCGGGGATATTCCAAAAAATCCTGCCTTCGTCGCGTTCAAATCTTTTGGTATATGAAGCGTGAGTGTCGTCTTGTGGCAAGGCTTCTAATTCTCTGGAGGTCCATTGGGGCAGAATTTTCATCAAAAGGCGCGCCCCGTCGTTAGCGAGCCGCCGCGATAGCGTAATCCGATCGTCATCAGTTTCAATCGGCGCCGATTCCCGCGCCACAATCGGACCATGATCCATTTCTTCATCAAGCAAAATGATACTTACGCCTGTCTGACTGTCGCCGTTTGCGATAGCGTGCTCAATCGGCGTTGGTCCTCGATAAAGCGGAAGCAAAGATGGATGAATATTCAGCGCTCCTAGCTGCGGGATGCTCAAAATGTTGGCGGGAATAATTTTGCCGTATGCGGCAACGATAAAAATATCTGGATGGAAATCCTTAAGTTTTTGAGCAATGTCCGGCTCTTTCAAATTAGCTGGTTCTAGAATTGCAATGCCTAGTTTAGTTGCAAGCGTTTTTATGGGAGTTGGAGTGAGATCTTGAGAACGGCCGACGGGCTTATCGGGATTGGTTACGGCAAGTAAAGAAACACTCTTGATTTTTGCCAGAGCTTCCAGCGTTGGTACGGCGAATTCCGGATTGCCCCAGAAAACGATTCGCAATGATTCCTTCTGCTTCATCCCGTTAGAAATAGGACGCGGACGAAACAATTCCACACCCTATTTTATACTTATTGATAAAATTAAACTTGTTTTCAAAAATCATAAATTTTATTGTGCGTCAGCGATTTCTAACGGGATTCATCCCGTTAGAAATTAAACCGAATCTAAAAAGAAAATAATTGTCATTCGAGCAAAACAATGTCAGTAGACTCATTAAAGTTAAATGGGTTAATTTTCTAACGGGATTCATCCCGTTAGAAATTAAACCGAATCTAAAAAGAAAATAATTGTCATTCGAGCAAAACAATGTCAGTAGACTCATTAAAGTTAAATGGGTTAATTTTCTAACGGGATTCATAGTTTTCCGTTATTGCCATCGCCGGTTGTGACATCAACAAACCGCCGCACCTTATCAATAAACAGCACCCCATCCAAATGGTCAGACTCATGTTGCAGAACTCGCGCAAAAAATTTAGCGGCGCCATGGGTAATACTTTTGCCATTTTCATCATAGGCTTTGATTACGATTTTCTGGTGCCGGCTTACAATACCGAACTTCCCCGGGACAGAGAGACAGCCTTCAACGCCATCGCCCATAGTTTTCGAGCGCTTAATTATAGCTGGGTTGATATAAACTAAACTCGCCCAGTCTTTTTCTTTAACTCTCGGCTCTTCGAGACCAATGAATTTGGCTTCTTCGGAAACGATAAAAATACGCCGCCCAATTCCAATTTGAGGTGCGGCAATCCCTATACCGTCTTCACTGTTTTTTAGAGTGTCTTTTAGGTCCCGTATGATTTTTCGCAATTCAGCCGAACAAATTTTTTCTCTTGGGACTTCCAGAGAACGGGAGCGTAAAACCGGATGTGGATCAGTAACGATTAGTCTCTGCATATTTCCATTAGAGAAGAGTTGCTGGGTCTGCGTCAATACTAGCATGGGGGGGTATAGCCGAGGCCAACGCTGCCTTTAATTCATCCGCGCGTTCAAGATCCAGGACTTTGACAAGAATATGGAAAATGAAATTGTTCTTCTGTTTTTCAACATAAGCCGGGTAAGGTTGGCTTACCTCGATGGCCTCGGGCCCAAGTTTGGTTTGGAGAAAATTAAGATTGCGGTAAACGTCTTTAACGTCGCGCAAGGCCACCGCGCGATTTAGGTTACGCACGGTTAGCTTTACTAATTGGCTGTGGGGCGGGTAGCCGAAACGCTTGCGGTCTTTTAATTCTTTCTCGAGAAAGTGCTCAAAGGTTCCGTGGAAAAGATCGCGGAGCATTTCTGGTTCTTTAACATAGCTTTGGAGTATGAAGAATTTCTTTGCGAGCCCACGGATCAAGGCAAGCAATCGATATAAGCGCTCGTTTTGAGCGTAGTCCGGCAGTGAAAGGGCTGTATCGAGACTTACTGCGGCCGCTAACTCCATCTGTGGCAAGCCGGCTCCCGAAAGGGCAAGTTCGGTGCCGATGGCAATGTAGGAAGAGAGCTGATGGAGCCTTCCTATGATGCGTGGGGTTTCGCGAGATGAAATTTTTATAGTATCAGAACTTAAAGTCAAAACAGGAACACCAGGGAAAATTTTTCGCATTTCTTTAGCAACGCGTTCAACGCCGATGCCGTAGGGTTTCAGGCGATGCGAACCGCAATGAGGACAGGTATCCGGCGCCAAATTTTTAGAACTGCAATGATGACAGAGGAGTGTCGGGGAGCTGAAACTTTCCTGACTATGATAAACCAACGGCACACTGCATTGCAGACAGCGAATAGCTTCACCGCAGTCTTGGCAAAGAATAAATGGCGCAAAACCCCGGCGATTGACAAATAAGAACGCCCGCCCTCCCTCAAGGACTACGCTTCGAAGTTTATCTTTCAGGACCTGCGAAATGATAACAAACAAGCCTTCCTGTTTTATCTCTTTTTCCATCTCGACGAGAAGCGCTACGGGAGGAGAATGCAAAATGGCGGGCCGCACTATATTAAAGTTTTCGCTTGTGCTTCTGAAATACTGGTAAGCCTCAATTGATGGCGGAGTTCCAGTAATAATCAGGCGCCCGTTGTGCAGTTCGTGGAGTTTACGGACTACAGTTCGTGCCTGATATCTAGGTTCCTGTTCCCAGGATTTATGCCCGGGAGCGCCGTCGTCATCAAGAATAATCGTATGCAGACGCAGGAATGGATAAAATAGTGGGAGGCGTGCGCCAATTAAGACCAGCGGTTTTCCGGTCCGGGTATGATGCCAAGTGTGGCGAAGCATGGGCTGCGAAGCGGCGCTATGGATTAAATGAACAGTATTCGGAGGGCAATGCGTTTGCAAATCCTCGGCGATCTTTTGTCCGCGAAGGATATCTGGAACAATAATCAGAGTTTGTGCTTCTGCCTCGAGCGCTCGAGTCGCTGCTTCGCGATAATCCGAAAGCGGGGGAGCGCCGAGATAAAGATCGTGGCTAGGCGATTCTCCAGAAATAATTTCACTGCGCGCTTCCCAGCCGATAGGTGGCGCACGCCGAAAGACAAAAGACGGCAGCATCATTCGCATAACCGTTGCGGGAGGAACGAGGTGGTATAAAGAAAACCAGCGCAGAAACGCCCAGTCGCGTTGGTTGAAAATTGGTCGGTCCGATAGAATGCGGCCAACCTTTTTTAACATAAAAGATGCCGTTCGCAGTTCCTGCTTGGATTCTTTGACGGTTTGAGATGAAAGCACAATACCAAAGAGTTTGCGCTGTTTGACTTCAATTTCAACAACAACCCCCTTGGAAATTGGCGTGGCGCTGAAATAGCTGAACGTATCCGGCAGTAAACGGGGAAGACGCGCCAATGGAACCACTTCAATTAGATACATACCGGGTAGTAAACTAGACGAATGTTTTGTGGAGCAAAACATTTGATGCTACGGGCAGTCGAGTTTTCACTACCCGGCATAGACAGCTGATTATGGGTATCATACCATTACCGTCAAAAGAAACTTATGCCACGCAGAATCGCGAAAAAAGTCAGCCACGTCAAGCCCCGAAAGTTAATCTACTGCATCGGCATTGGGGGAATCGGCGTCTCTGCTTTAGCGCAGTGGTATTTGGCGCACGGCTGGGATGTATCAGGATCGGATACGACGCATTCGGTTGTGACTGACCAACTAAAAAAACGTGGCGCTATTGTTCATATTGGTCGGCATCGAGCTTCTTGGGTACCTAGGGATACCAAACTGCTTATCTATACTGCCGCGATTCAGGCTGATAACCCCGAGCGACAACGAGCTACAAAATTAAAAATCCCTCAATTTGCATATGCCGAAGCTTTGGGCGAGATATCCAAACGCTATAAAACAATTGCGATTTCTGGCGCGCACGGAAAGTCAACCACGACGGCTATGGTGTCACTCATGCTCATCAAAGCTGGCCTTAACCCGACCGTTATTATAGGCACCCGGATGCGCGAATTTGGAAACACGAATTTTCACAAAGGACGTTCAGAGTGGCTGGTCATCGAAGCTGATGAATTCCATCATTCGTTCCTACAGTATTATCCGTACGCGGCGATAACAACAAACGTTGATCGCGAACATCTCGATTACTATAAGAACTTTTCTAACATCAAAAAAGCCTTTCAGAAATTTTTCTCCCACATTGATCCTTCCGGCTTTTTGGTTATCAACCGCGAGGACCCAATACTTAAAAATTTAGCATTGGTCTCGCATTGTCGAGTCTTGTTGTACGACACGATAAACTCCCGCGCAAAACAAATTCGCCGCGTTCTTCGCGTTCCGGGAAAACATAATCTCTCAAATGCAATGGCGTGCGACACGTTTGGCGCCGCACTACAAATCCCTGCATCAACGCGGTTGAAAGCACTAGCTGCATTCCGCGGCACTTGGCGACGGTTTGAATTTCGTGGAATGTGGCATGGCGCGCGAATCTATGACGACTATGCGCATCACCCAACTGAAATTAAAGCAACGCTCGCCGGCGCCCGCGAGCAATTCCCCAAGAAGCACATATGGTGCGTCTTCCAACCGCACCACAATGCGCGGCTACGTTTGCTCTTCACTGACTTTATAAAATCGTTCACCGTCGCCGATAGGCTAACTATTCTTGAAACGTACAAGGTGGAGGGACGGGATACGGAAGAACGCGACAAGCGCCGGAATGCTGCCGCACTAGCGCATAAAATTGGCGATGATTTCATCAGAGATCGATCTGGCGCAGTTGCGCTCTTAAAAAGGGACGTCAGTCGCGGAGATGTCATTATCTGCATGGGCGCGGGGGATATCGGGGCTTTAGCGACTGAAATACTCCGTTCCTAAAGTCTAAAAGTGTCCCCCTTATCCACTTCATTGACGCCACGGGTCCAATTTGAGAAAATGTTACAGATAGATCCCGTGATGGGGGGTGATACTAAATTAAATTTTTAAAGTGGTGGAATGGTCGCGATCTAAAAAATATCTCTCGGTCGCCGTTGCGCTGTTCGTTGTCAGCGCTTCGTTCTTTCTCGGCATCGGTGTCGGGTACATCAATCGTCCGGCGATAGAAAAAGTTGCGAATGTTCTAAACAAGGAAACCGCTAAACCCGCGGAGGTTGATTTCAGTCTGTTTTGGGATGTTTGGCATAGACTCGAATCTCAATACGTTGATAAATCGAAAATCGATCGCGAAAAACTTGTGGAGGGCGCCATCAGCGGTATGGTGCAAGCGGTGGAAGACCCTTATACAATTTTTCTTCCGCCGCAGGAAGCTAAAGATTTTCAAGCCGATATCAAGGGGAGGTTTGAGGGTATCGGCACGGAAATTGGTATTCGCAAGGGCGTCCTGACTGTGATTGCTCCACTAAGAGATTCTCCCGCCGAGCGCGCGGGTATTAAGGCGGGGGATAAAATTTTAAAGATTGATGAAACCATCACCGCTGATCTTTCGGTGGAAGAGGCGGTGCGAAAAATCCGCGGCGAAAAAGGAACGCGTGTTAAGCTGACTATACTTCGCGATATCGAGAGTGATCCCCGTGAAATAGCGGTAATACGTGATACAATCGTTGTTCCAAATATCAAAACCAATTCAAAACCCGGAGGAATCTTTGTCATACAGCTAGCGCACTTCTCCGAGAATTCTCCAGAGGATTTCCGCAAGGCTATCGGCGAATTCGCAAAATCCGGGAATAAGAAACTTGTGCTTGACCTCCGAAACGACCCGGGCGGTTACTTAAACGCCGCGGTTGATATCGCAAGCTGGTTTTTGCCAGCTGGCGAAACTGTTGTTACTGAACGGCGCGCTGATGGAAGTGAAGAAATTTATCGCAGCAGCGGTTACAACTTCCTTGAAAAAACTCCGACAGTAGTTTTAGTCAACCAAGGTTCAGCATCCGCTTCCGAGATTTTGGCGGGAGCCCTTCGCGACCAGCGCGACATCACACTAGTGGGTGAAAAGACCTTCGGCAAAGGATCGGTGCAAGAATTGCAGGAACTGTCAAAGGGCGCCTCGCTTAAAATCACTATCGCCAAGTGGTTCACGCCTTCAGGTGAGTCTATTAATGAAAACGGCTTGGAACCGGATATTATCGTCAAGGCCGCAACTTCTACCGAGGCAGCCGATCCGGTGCTGGAAAAAGCGCTTGAGCTGCTTAGATAAAATCAAAGATAATTACTCACTTGGAAACTGGGTTTCCAAGTGAGTTGGGATGGATACATTAGAACCGCGTCTGATACAACGAAGCGA
>Ga0209542_10019011_pt1 | contig 11061 bp, 13 predicted proteins | sample RifCSPhighO2_01_FD_184028 | JGI IMG/M metagenome (GOLD analysis project Ga0209542, IMG submission 184028) | Soil microbial communities from Rifle, Colorado - Rifle CSP2_plank highO2_0.1 (SPAdes) (version 2) | ecosystem: Environmental > Terrestrial > Deep subsurface > Rock core/Sediment ...
TCCATGGCGGACAAGATTCCTGCCGGCGGTTTAACGAATATTAGTTAGCGGAAAAAGAGATAAGTCGTATGAAAAACACGACATTTCTATTTTGCCGAAAACACGACATTTCTAAATTGCCTTGACACCTTAAGGCTTTATGATCATAATAAATCTGTGATTAAAAAAACAGTTTTAGTTTTTCTAATCTTAATACTTTTTGTTGTATTTCTCCCAGTATCTTCTTATGCGGGGCCGCAAATCCCTCCAATAGCCGAAGGTCCAGGGATTATTCTTCCAGACAGTTCTTTGTTTTTCCTAGATAAAATAAAGCAGGAAGTGCGTCTCTTCTTTGCATTTACCCCGCAGGGGAAAGCCAAAACATACAATGCCATCGCAGGAGAAAGACTTGCCGAACTACGTTTTATGCTTTTGCGAAATAATAAAAATGGAATAGAGACCGACCTTGCGGGAGTAAAGGAGAATCTAGAAAATGCAGCAAATAGTCTAGCTGAGGCGAAGTTTAAGGGAGAAAACATAGAACTACTTTCTGAGAATATTAATAACGATATTAAAAGAAAACAGGATTCTCTAGATATACTTTTGTCCCAAGCAACAGGAGAACTTAAAACAATGGTTTTGGGGGTCCAGACTTCGATCTATCAGTCAAAAGCCAAAGTTGTTTCAGGACTTCCTTTACAGAAATTGGAAAATGAGACAAAAGAGGACCTGATGAAACAAATTGAAACAAAGATTAAATATTCTTCTGATTCCTCGGCGGATATCTTAACTAAGATTGAAATACTCCGAAAGCAGGCAAATGAGTCATCTGCAAAAGCGATTATGATGCGGGGAGATGAAGTTAAAGCGGCGGCAATTTTCAAAAACGCGGCTCTTATTAAAGAAAAGCAAGCCCGCTTAGAACTTGAAAAGAAAAGACAAGAGAAAATTCTTGCTGCGTACCAAAAACTTTTAGATGCAGCGAAAAAAGCAAGAGAAGCAGCGGTAGCTTACCAAAATGCTGCGCAAGAACTTAAACAATTGCTAAATCAATCCACAAGTCCTACTGCCAATACTCAAAAGTAAAAAAATCCTCTGATTGTTGTATAATATTTGGCATGATTAATCCCGCACCAAAAAGCGATACTAGAAAATCAATTGCAATGCCTATAAATAAATGGTGCGGGATTAAGCTTGATGCGAGAAATCTAAGGACTGCTGCTCCGTCAGAAAAAGATCTTAAAAAAATCAAGAAAAATCCAATATATATAATCGTAGATAATGTTTTGGATACTTATAATGTAGGCGGAATCTTCAGGCTTGCCGATGCAGTTGGGGCTTCGAAAGTTTATCTTTGCGGAGAAACAGAAACACCACCTCATACTCGTATCAAGAAAGCTTCGATTAATACTACAGAATGGGTGGATTGGCAGTACTTGCCTTCGGGCAAGTCTGCCATTGACCATTTACGATCTGCCATTGACGATATTCAGATTGTTGCGATTGAGCAAAGTCTAAAAAGTATTCCTTATACAGAAATTGAATATAAATTCCCCATGGCTTTTGTTGTAGGGCATGAAAGTACGGGTGTGTCAAAAGAAGTTCTTAAGATGGCAGATTACATCGCCGAGGTTCCTATGTGGGGAGTAAATAAATCTCTAAATGTAATAGTTTCTTTAGGTATCGTTTTATATAGAGCAATAGGAAGAATGGAGGATTATGTCGGAGAATAAAGATTCAGATCAACAAGAAACAAAGAAGACTAAATTCTGGACAAGAAGATCGTTGGGTGCAATTTCGCAGATGAGACCTAATAAAGAGGCGGGTTTATTTCCTAAATCCGAAGGGTGGAGAAATGTAGTTGAGCACGAATTAGTTGAAGCAGAAGCGGCGGATATTCTAGGGGAAAAACTCGGTTTATCCTTAGAAGAAAGGCAGAATCTAAGAACCGCAGCACTTCTTCACGATGTTTTTAAAAGAAGAGAAATAGAGAAAGCCCGAAAAGAAGGCCCACAAAGTTTTGACGAGTCAGCAGCTGAACAAGTTGAGTGGATAAGATCTTTGGGATATTCAGAGGAGATTATTGAGCTTATTGAATCAGTTGCTCATACTTCTTTTGAGGAATTCAGTAAGAATTTTAATACTATTTCAACAGCAAGGAAGATAATACATTACGTTGATGATATAACATTGGGCAATGATATTGTGGCTCTTGATAAGAGAATTGATTTCTTAGAAAGAAAACCTGAGTACAAAGAGCTAAATGAGAGTGGTAGAGCCGTATTTAATGGGAGGACATATCTCGAAATTCAGCGTGAAATAAGTAAAAAAATCGAAGAAGAATTAGCTCCAAGACTTGGTGTTTCTGATCCTTCGGCAATCCCTGAGTTTATAAAAAATTGTATTGGAACTCGCATTGCACAGAGTGAATAAATGAAAAAAACCGATAACTATAGAAAACACACAAGCGGTAATCCACTTCAGAAATTTTTAATAGGTAATTTCTATAAAGAACTTATTTCAAGCATAAAAGATCTAAGGATTGAATCGGCTTTAGATGTGGGTTGCGGAGAGGGCTTTACTTTAAATAAACTTTCGGAAAATAAAATCGGCAAGAGGCTTGAAGGAGTAGATTTTCAAGAAACTGCAATAGAAATAGGTAGAAAGGTTCACCCCCATTTAAGTTTAAAACAAGGCGATATTTATAAACTTGAGTATAAAAATAACTCATTTGATTTGGTCATGGCAACAGAAGTCTTGGAGCATTTAGAAGATCCGAAAAAAGCGCTTTCTGAAATTCAAAGAGTTTCCTCAAGATATGCAATACTTTCTGTTCCGAATGAACCCTTTTTTATGATTGCGAATTTCTTGCGCGGAAAGAATTTAAATAGGTGGGGGAACGACATCGAACACATTCAGCACTGGTCAAGCAAAAGCTTTCAAGAGTTTGTCGAGGGTCAAAGAGTCAAAGTTATTTCAAAACGCCACCCCTTCCCCTGGACAATGCTCCTTCTTAACAAAGGCTGATTTACTTGACAACACTCTAGATCTTTCATAGGATAAAGTTGTGTACAACAATCCCGAAGCCGAACGGAGATTCAAATTTCCTTCCTATATTAATCCCAGAGAAAATTTAAAAGGATTTGTTGTGTCTATCGCTATTTTCATAGCTGTTCTGGGTGCCGGTGCGTATACTGTAACAAATACAAATAATAATTCTGGAGACAACGGGAATCAAAATCCTTCGGCTTTTATACCTCTTGCCAACAAGACCGTTGTATATGGATACTGGACGGATAAGAATTCCTTTATTGAGGCAGTGGATCTTCAGTCCGGCAGCATTTATTCTCTTGCAACTCTTGATTTAAATATTAAAAAAGTAATCCCAATTTCTCCGGATTCGATAATTTTTATAAATAAGATTGACGCAATGGATTATGGAAAAGAAATTTCTATATTTTATTATGCAAGTAAGGTAATTTCTCCAATAATTTCCGCAGCCGAAGGTTACGGAATTGATGATTATGTAATTTCCCCAAACAAAAAATACCTTGCTACCTGGGAGATAAGTGTTCCTGAGAATTCACAGGGATTAATCGGAGGAGCTTCAAGAGTATACACTGTAGATCTTATCAATCCCCAAAGAAAAAATCTAATCTATGATGAGCCGATTGGGAGAGGATTATTTATTCATTATCCATTGGCAATATTAGACAATGGAGAACTTTACTTAGACAAGTTTGAGCCAAACAATGGAGCGGGATGGGCAAACGGGGTAAGCGTTTCAGATTTTTTGGGAAGCGTTAGCTCTAAGAAGGATATATCCTTAATGTCTGCCGGAACATTTGCGACCTAGCCGGTCTTGTCTCCCGATGGTAAAAAATTTGTCTTTGCAGGATATGATGAGACTAATGGTCCAGGAAATGTTCCTCTTCCGGACAGACAAGGATTTAGGCGGGCTTTACTTAATCCCAATACCATAGAAGTTTTTGATATATTAAGGAAAGAAAGAGTAAAACTTAGCGGATTATCAAATTCCAATCGTTATCCTTCTGTTTCCTGGGACCCTTTTAGCAGCAAAATAATTTATTTCTCTTTATCAAGGAACAAAGACCAAAATGGATTTTATATTTATGATCCTGTAAGTTTATCAATTCAACAAATTAAAAGAGGTAGTGTGGCCTTACAAGATTCTGTGCTTTCTACATTGGAAAACAATAATATTTTGGTAGGAGTAAAAAACACATCGATCTCAACTGCTGGAAATCTTGGAGGAAAATATAGAGACTCCCTGGTTACCGGAAATTTAGGAACAAGCAGCGGGGAAAACATTAATAGACTTCAGCTTAAAACAATTTCTTTTAAGACTGAGCTGGGGCCAAAAAGGATTCGCCAGCAGAGCACACTTACATGCAAAGATCTTGCCACTCAGCAGTGTAATTCCTGGCTGGGAACAAACTTTACTCCCGATCAAGAGGGTGGACCGCCCGATTCTGCATATAATTCTTGTTGGGAAACGCAAAAAGAGCTTGCCGAAACAGCTGAAACATGTATGGATAGCCCTTTGTATCTCTATGGAAAGCCCGGAACATATATAAAAATTAAGATAGGCACGCAAATTTATGGGTCTAATGCGCCCCAAGAAGGTGGTTATTATGAGGGTTTTTTAACTGGAGATGGGGGATTAAAGATTGAGAGCCGATCATTTTCTAATATAAGTTTTGACTATACGCCTTCCCTGAGGAGATTACCAAAACTTAATTACGGCAAGACAGTTAAATCCGAAGAAGTAGCAAAAACTCTTGAAGAATACGGGGAAAAGTTAGGGCTGAATTTGGCCGAAATAAAAGATTTAACAGTTTCTATAGATCAATTCCATTCCCCTTACGTTTTTGTTTCATTTTTTGATGATGAAACCTCTAAGGTTATTCTTCCTATTTCATTCGACCCCGTGCCGGATGTTTACAGAAATATCGTATTTTATCTTAGACCGCTTGACAACCCTATAGCTTCAAATCCTCCCCGGTTTGAAAAAATTCCTCAGCGCAAAGGATTTACCGCTATTGAGGTAAGTTCCATAATAGATCAATAATTTTTAATTCAATATATATTCCCTTTCCCCTGGACAATGTTCCTTCTTGAAAAAGTTAGCTAATATTACTATATTTTGTCGCTGTTATCCAAGACTCTTTTATCTCTTTTTTTCCCATAACTTCAAGCGAAACGAAGCCATCATAATTAATTTTCTGAAGAAAAGAGAAGAATTCTTGAAGATTCAGATCCCCGTCGCCAAGTTTTAGGTGAGCAGAGCCTTTCTTGCCATCATGTAAATGAATATTAAGAACAGATTTATGAGTTTGTTTTAATACTTCTATGACATCAACAATATCATGCAAAAGGTGACCAGTATCGATAGTGAGACCCGAGTTTTTAGGGACTAATTTGGCAAGCCTTAGAATATCGTCCTTCGTAGATGGATAAGTTGTTTGTATATGATCTTTAAATGATAGATTTTCTATAGAGATTGGAAAAGGGCTTATTTTTGCGAGTTTTTTGATCCAGAATACAGTTCTCTTTTCGGCTTCTTCTTTCTCCCAAAAACTTGGATATTTATCCATATGGAGAGTCATTACTTTTACGCCTAGCTTTCTGCCTATTTGGATTGCTTTTTTAAATACCGAAAATGAGGCTTCTGATATTTCATTGTGCAGAGAAAGAAGTGTAATATCCATAAACGGAGCATGAAGTATAAGATTATAAGCCTTAAGACCTCTTTTGAGAAAATCAATGTCCTCCTTACTTATTTCTGTTTCCTCAAGCATTATTTCAACATGCTCAATTTTCTTCAAGCTATTGATAAAATTGATTTGTTTTTGCCAGTCGGACCCATTTTTGGTAAATATATTAAGAAAAACCCCTAAGCTATATTTTTTCATTCAAATTCTCCTACCGCTTTCTTTAAGATTTGTGGAGAAAATACAGGTTTTCTTGCCTGTGCGTTTATAACCAGCAAGTCACTGGGATTCTTACTTTGTTCCTGCTCTTGATTACACCGTATTTTTAGTAGTTCATGATTTTGCCTCAAAATATCTGATACAGAACCACTTCTGTCAAATATAAGATCGAAAAATGGTAAAACTTGATTATGGTGGTCTCCAGTATAAAAATGACCATCTTTTATTATAAAAGCGGGAATTGAGGTTATTACTCCCTCTTGACAAGCTATTTCCGAAATCGTGTAATAAAGCGGTTCGTGAAGAAAATTATATTGAGTAAAAACCTTCATTGAATATGGTTCTTGCTTGTTGTCTCTTATAGAGCATTCAACATTTCTACCCAATATCATAGCATTTTCTGGTCCCTCAATAAACTCATCTACGAAAACATCAAAAGGGAAAAATTTAACGCTGACAATAAAATCCTCCAGTTCAAGCTTGTGACTCATGATATCTGCCCGATCTTGTAGAAATGGAAAAATATTTATTCGCTCTTGTAAATGATCCAAGTCTTCAGGTTTAAATCCGAGTGCAGGAGGCAATATTTTTAAGACATCTGTTTTTTGAAAGAAGTCTTGGTCAACAATAAAAAACAAGTCAATATCTGATGAATCAACTCCTCCTCTGATATTATAAAATCTTCCGTAGCTCATTGATCCGCCAAGCACAATCGCCATGATTTCATCGGGAACGTCTTGGTCTAATTGATTGATCAATTTTAATCTCTTTGCTGTTTCAATAACTGCTTCTCTAAAGCTCGGTTGCCGTCTATTGATAACGGTTGGCCTTTCTGTGGTAAGAAGAGATGGAAGTGATGACTGAGTAACCGCTTCTACGAGGCCATCTATAAAAATATCACCAAGCCCAGCAGCTTTATATAGTATCCACTGATTGTCCAATATGCTCGATATATCTCCGACAATCTGATTTTGTTTTATAATTTCGCCTTGTGCCTCTTGCAAACGTCCAGAAAGTTGCTCTATCGAAATCATGCTGGCAGAGTATATACTATACGTTAAAATATTGCACTAATTGCTATTAGTCCCGGTATGTTCACTTAAAAATGTAACAGTCCATAGTAGAATATGGATGTGTCGAATATTACAAGAATAACTCTCTGCTGGGAACTGTTTGAACAAGGAGTTCCCCGAGCTCATATTGCTAAACAGCTTGGCGTTGACAGGGTAACTGTTTACCGTTGGCTAACAGGCATAAAGAACATAGGAGAGCTTGAATTGTTTCTTGATCAATACCTAACTTCTAAGAGAGGTCCCCGTCTCAAACGTAAGGTTGATGGATTATTGAAGAAAAGAATCTACAGATTAAGGGAGGATAACAATGATTGCTGTGGACAAAAGATACGGTATTTCTTAAATGAAGAATACAATGAAGATCTTGGTGTTACATCAATCTACAAAATCCTTTCCGAGAAATACAAGCTAAGGAGTAAGTGGAAGAAGAATCAGAAGAGAGGATCTGCAGTGCAATCAACCAAGCCCAGAGAGGTAATCCAGATGGATACAGTCCATTTTGGCATGGTTTATGCCTTTACTGCTGTTGATACATATGCAAGAGATGTAGCAGTTAAGCTCTACCCAACCCTCACAAGCACTGATGGACTGGATTTTCTTAACCATGCATTTAAAAGCAGGTATGGTCATACAGAGTTACTTCAAACTGATGGAGGACCGGAGTTTAAAGGAGAATTTAAAAGAAATGTATTCACCTTTGCTGAAAGATTTAGAGTTGCAAGACCATACAAGAAAAATGAGCAATCCTACATAGAGAGTTTTAACAGAACTTTAAGAAAAGAATGTCTTGGCTGGGGGCAATTAAAACCACACCAAATCCCATCTCTTACAAAAGAACTTGAGTAATATTTGCTATACTACCATGAGAAGAGACCGCACATCGGTCTTGGAATGAAACCGCCGAATAAAATACAGACTGTTGCATATTAAAGAGAAATACTTCGTCCTATTGACAAAGATTTATATTGGACTAGCTTGGAAGCCTTTAGCTGGGAAAGTAAAAGTTTTCGGCAATTCATAATTCACAATTAACAATTCTTAAGGCGCGCCACCCTTTTCCATGGACAATGATTCTCGCTGAGAAATAATCCAGTTTGATATATTGACAGTTGGTCAATAATTAGTGTTATACTAATTTTCCTATGCCGAGAAAATCTAGCAATGGTCAAAATATAATATCTGAAATAAAAAGGGTTGCAAAATCTTTAAAGCTCGAGCTTAAAAAATCTTTGAGACTTGAATTTCGAAGAGAACTTAAAAAGACGGAGAAAATTTTAAGAAGAGAGATGTTAAGAGTGGAAGAAAGAGCCGAAGATCTAGAAGATGGACAGAAAGAGATTAAAGAAGGACAAAAAAGATTGGAAACTAAAGTTGATAATTTAGAAATAACCCTAGATGGATTTGTGGGAAAGGTAGATAATTTAGTAAAAGAAAATGTAGTCGGCGCTGATCAATACAGAAGGCATGACGTTCGACTGGATAATCACGAAACAAGAATTACAAAAATAGAGATCACTGCTAATTCCTAATAAAGAATTAAGAATTCTTAAAGTGCGCCATCCCTTCCCGTGGACAATGATTCTTTTAAAGAAATAATTCCTATGCGGTATCTTCAGGTGAGGATTCTTCAGAATAATCTTCGTGAGCTATTCTAACTTGACTTGGAGACATTGTAGTATGAAATACGCTTTCCTCCCTAAGGGGTTCATCTCTATTTATACCTGCATCTTCCAACTCCTCTTTATCAACATAACGATCTAGATCGTCATCATATTCTACAATAGCTTCATGTCTCATCTTTCTTTGCTCATTATTCCAATCCCTGAGTATCATCCTAGCTCTCCTCTTGGCATCCTCCTCGTATTTATCTGCAATTCTGTTTTTTTCCACAGTTTTTAAACGATCAAATTCTGCAACAACTTGTGCTTCATACATCGGGAAAATTTTGCCCAAACGTTGTTTTAAAGTCACTCTTTCATTCGTTTTTGGATTTAAGAAACTTACTCCTGCGAGTTGATCTTTGACAAACAGATGCTCTGGGGTTTCTTGCGGTTCTGGACTTTTCTGCGGTTCAGGCCCTTGCGGTTGTGGTTTCGTCTCCATAAAATCAAAGTAGCATATATATATATATATATATTAGTAGTCAAGTGTTAAAAAATTGTAGTATTGACAAAGGTTTTAATTAGACTATAATAGATTTTGATTCATCAATGCCTTAACCGGCGGGTGAATTAAAGATATGTAAAGTTTTCGCCAAAAGTCGGTTCCGGTTATATAAAATCGGAGATTTAGGAGCCCGCCTTTGGCGGGATTTTTAATGCTCACTTGAAAATTTAGAATAGCGCATTATCGCTCTTTGATAATTAAAAATTCACTTTGACAGGATTGCACTTCTAATTTCAAGTTTATGCTTGACAATCAGGATGTGGTAGGAACTTTTTTTGAGGATTTGATCCTGGTCCAGGATGAACGCTGGCGGCGTGCCTTAGGCATGCAAGTCGTGCGGGCGTAGCCCGCAACATTGAGCCTTCGACTCAACAATCAACAGTCGACAATCGACAAACAACAATATAAAATGAAGTCATGAAAACTTTTCGTTTTTTTGATTTTCAGGTTTATCAAGAAGCTAAAAAACTTCACCGTCAAATTGTCGAAATAACAAAGACGTTTCCTAAAGAATATTTTTATCTTGCTGATCAACTTAAAAGAGCATCTCTGTCTATAATTTTAAATATTGCCGAGGGGTCTGCTAAGAGATCAGATAAGGATTTTAATAGATATTTAGAAAATGCTTTGGGATCATTAAATGAAAAAGTAGCGTGTCTAGATGTTGCTTTGTCAGTTGGCTTAATAACACAGAAAAAGTTTGATGAGCTAATTGTAAAAGCTGAAAGTGTGAAGAAGCAAATAGGCGGGTTTTCAAGAAAATTAATTTCTTCAAAATAGTTGTTAGTTGATTGTAGTAAGTTGAAAGTTGACATAGTCGTAGGTTGAATGTTGTAGGTTGCGCAAGCGGCGGACGGGTGAGTAACGCGTAGGAATCTACCCCCTTCTGGGGCATACCCATTCGAAAGAATGGCTAATACCCCATACGGTAACTGTCAACATTCAGCTTCCAACTTACAACTATTGTTTGTTGTTGGTTGAGTGTTGATTGTTACCAAAGCGCATAACTGCGCGGTAGGGGAGGAGCCTGCGTCCTATCAGCTTGTTGGTGGGGTAATTGCCTACCAAGGCGATGACGGGTAGCTGGACTGAGAGGTCGATCAGCCACAACTGCACTGAGACACGGACAGTACACCTACGGGTGGCAGCAACTAGGAATATTGGGCAATGGACGAAAGTCTGACCCAGCGACGCCGCGTGGAGGAAGAAGGCCTTAGGGTCGTAAACTCCTTTTGCCAAGCTTTTCACGGCTTGGCGAATAAGCCTCTACTAACTACGTGGTCCCGATTTTGATCGGGATTGGCGCGTAGTATAAATCTTACTGTATGCTGGAAACTTTTGTAAATGCTAGATTACCCCATTAGATATGAAATTATCTAGCGGGGTGACAATATCTAGCCAACCCAAAAAAACTTACGAGACAGTATAAGGGTTGCAGAACAATCAGCAGGAAAGACTCCTAATTTTAGGAGAATCCTCAGAGACTATACGTAAGAGTCGCCTTAGGCGACAAGATATAGTCCATGTTACGGAATATGTTTGTTTGAAGCGTGCCATCCCACACATCTTACTTCAAGTCTTTTTAGCCCGCCTAGCCGGCGAGGCTGGTACTATTCGTACACGACTTGAAGAGCGATTGTTGAGGGATGTCCACTCAATTGCAGGCAATTTCGTGGCCAGAAGTCTCGGTAATACGTAGGAGGCAAGCGTTATCCGGATTTATTGGGCGTAAAGTGTGCGTAGGCGGTTTAGTAAGTCCAAGCTTAAATACCATAGCTCAACTATGGGAAAGGTTTGGATACTACCGGACTTGAGGATTGGTAGGGATGCTGGAACAGCTGGTGTAGCAGTGAAATGCGTTGATATCAGCTGGAACACCAAAGGCGAAG
>Ga0209542_10019012_pt1 | contig 11060 bp, 8 predicted proteins | sample RifCSPhighO2_01_FD_184028 | JGI IMG/M metagenome (GOLD analysis project Ga0209542, IMG submission 184028) | Soil microbial communities from Rifle, Colorado - Rifle CSP2_plank highO2_0.1 (SPAdes) (version 2) | ecosystem: Environmental > Terrestrial > Deep subsurface > Rock core/Sediment ...
ATGGTTGTGCTTTCTCCTCAAAAAGTCACCGAAGCATTACTGACAGCCGAACTTGTTAATAAAATTGCAGATAAGAACCATAAACTTGTCATGGCATCTTTTGTCGGCGGAGAACGCTTGAAAACTGCCGTGCAATTCTTAAATATCAATAAAATTCCCCACTTTACTTTTCCTAATGATGCAGCCAGAACTCTTGGTCTGGTCTGGCAATGGTGCAGCCATGTCTCCCTTCTGTCAAAAAAATTAGCCAGGCAGGAATTTGCAGTAACTGCTCCAACTGTTATTAATCCAGATTTAAATAGATTTGCAGGATACCACGGAGTTGTTGACTTGAAATATATTCAAAAGCTCTTGCAGCAATACAAAATCAATTTAGTACCGAGTATCCTGGCAAACAGTTCTAATGAATTAATAAAACATGCAAAAAAGATCGGTTTTCCGGTTGTTTTGAAGATTGTGCATTCCAGGATTCTGCATAAAACTGAATTTAACGCAGTAAGATTAAATCTTGTCAATATAGCAAGTCTTTTGGAAGCTTTTACGGACTTGGAGAAAATAGTCAAGTCACAAAGTTTAAAAAATGCCTCTTATGAATTACAGCCATATTTTCAGGAGAAACTGGAGATTTTTCTTGGAGTTAAAAAAGATCCGGATATATTTAAACAGGTTGGGCACAAACAATTATTACAGCGCAAAGGATTCGGTCATTTTTTAATTATAGGTACAGGTGGAATTTATACTGAAATTTTAGCAGTGAAAATTTTTCCCATAACAACTAAAAATGAAGCTAGTCTCATACTTTTACAAACTAAAGTAGGTCAGATGTTGTCAGGTGCCCGTGGTAAACTCTATAATGTGAATGCTGTACTCAATATGATATTAAACTTATCTGAATTGGTTTCCAGAAATAGTAACATTAAAGAAATCGATATTAATCCCTTATTCGTTACCTCTAAAGATGCATATGTGGCAGATGTTAAAGTGCTGGTATAAAATTCCGTTAGTTTGTATATGCGTTATCCGGAGAAATTAGCTGAATTCCTTAAGTGAATCAGTAATATCATATTTTTTAACTTCATCTTTAAGTATCCCTTGGTAATTTTGGCGGTAAGTCAATTTATCCAAAAAAGAAACGGATGCTTTATCTTGATAAAGTATCCCGGTAGGAATTTTTTCGTTGCTGTAATCCGTAATTTTATAGGCATTTTCCCGGGTATTGGGATAACTGCCGTCTTCCTGTACATTATAAACACGGTCCTTGGTCCATTTTAGATCCTGGAAGTCATTATAAGTGGGACAATGCTGCAACACATCGATATAGGAAAAGCCGTTGTGCTGCATTCCTGATTTAATTAGTTCCGTTAATTGAGACATATTACCGGTAAATCCCCTGGCGATAAATGTGGCTCCGGCGCTTAAGGCTAACTGTAGGGGATTTAGGCGTGTTTCCATCACCCCATAAGGGGAGCTGTTCATTTTCTGACCTTCCGGAGTTGTGGGAGTTGCCTGTCCGGTAGTCAAGCCGAAGTCACAATTATTATGTAAAATAAAAGTAATGCGGTAGTTACTTCTTAATGCGTGGATAAAATGCTGGATACCTTCGTCAAAAGTACCCCCGTCTCCTGCGATTGCAATAATTGGCAGATTTTTATTAGCAAGATGGGCGCCAGCAGCCAAAGGAATAACCCTGCCGTGCAAGCCTTTAAGACAGTAAGCATTGATTTTATCAACCATATTTCCATTACAGCCGATATCAAAACATAGCAATACGTCCATAGGTCCAAGATTCTGCTGCACCAGTGCCTGTTTAAGACAGCTCCAAATAGCATAATCACCGCAACCCGGACACCACGTCGGCATAACCGGGGACTGGAAATCCTGTAAGGCAGGATTTTTTACGGAATTGTTTTGCGTCAATGGTGATGTTACTTTATTGGGTTCTTGCATTTTTATTAATATTTTTAAATATCTACTTTAGTTTACTAAACAATAATAAAAAAAGTTTTTAAATTGTTTTTACCTGCAATGATTTTAAATAATTTACAACTTCTTCAATGTAAAATGGCCGTCCGTTATATTTTTGAAGTTTGTCTTTAATATCCAACCCCGTACTTTGTTTAATTAAAGTACGAAGCTGTCCCCGGTAATTACATTCAATGGTGGCAATAATATTTTTGCTTTTAATAAAGTCGGAAATAACAATTTCTTTTAGCGGCCAGATATATGTAATCTGCATAAAAGCGATCTTTAAACCCTGTGACTCTAAATCAGCTATGGCATCTAAAATAACTGTTTTGTTGCTGCCCCAGGAGATCACACCGATTTCAGCACCAGTATCGCCATATACTGTTGGATCGGGTAAATTTTGTTTTACAGCGGTTTCTTTGAGCATGCGTTTTTCCTGCATTGCTGCAGCTTCCTGGGCATCTTCGGTGGTGTAGCCTTTACCTGTATGTTCATCGCTGTTTGCGGCGAATGTGCTTATTTTGCTACCTGGAAGCCAGCGGGGTGAAACACCCGATTCCGTTTGCTGATAACGCAGATAAGTTTTTGATTTATCGGCATTTTCCTCGCTGATGATCTCTCCCCTGTTTAAACTGACATGTTCCTGGTCAAAAACAGGGGTTGTATACATACTCTCGCCTAAGAATTTATCTGTAAGCATTAATACAGGTAACTGATATTTTTCCGCCAGATTATGTGCTTCAGCAGTAAGCTGAAAAGCCTCCTGGATATCTCCGGGAGCCATTACTATTCTGGGAAATTCACCATGGCCTGCATAAACTGCCAGATTTAAATCCCCTTGGGCTGTCCAGGTAGGCAATCCGGTTGCTGGACCGGGCCTCTGCCCGATTATTGCAACAAACGGAGTTTCCAGCATTCCTGATAGTGATAATGTTTCTGTCATTAAATCAAAACCGCCTCCGCTTGTGGCGCACATGGCTCTTGTTCCGTTAAAGTAAGCCCCTACTACCATATTAGCTGCGGTAATTTCATCTTCGGCCTGTTTTACAATCATACCGTATTTGGTTCCTTCTTTTGCCAGATAGGTCAGCAGTGAACTTGTGGGTGTCATGGGATAGCTTGAATATAAGCGGACGCCGGCAGCTATTACTCCTAAACCCTGGGCTTCATTTCCGCCGATTATTAAATAATCGGCGAATTCCGGGTTATTTTTGAATATTTTATTAAGTGAATTGGTATCTGTTGAATTTGTTTCTATAGCCTGAAAACCGGCTTCGGCACATTTAATATTAACCGGGATTGCTTCCGTATTTTTTTGAAAAATTTCCGAAATTACTTTGGTTAAAACAGCCAGGTCTAATCCAAATACTTTCCAGATTGCTCCTAAACTGACAATATTTTTCATTATTGCCGATCCTCCGCTTTGTCTGGCCATATCTAACAGGTTTAAAGCAATAATTTGGATATTCCTGGTTTGTAAAGCATTTTTAACTTCTTCATTTAAATTAAAAGCGCCCTGATCAAAGAGTAAATATCCGTCCTTACCCAATTCCTGCTGATGCAAACGCACACTTTCTTCATTTAACGCCATTAATACATCTAACTGCAAAGATACTGATGCAAAAGGTTTATCAGAAATTTCTATTTGAAAGACATTATGGCCGCCGCGGATTAAAGAAGGATATTCCGTATACCCGAAACTAAACAGTCCTGCTTCTTTTAAAGATTTTGCCAGTATCAATCCTGAAGTTTTAATTCCCTGTCCAGCTGCACCGGTAACTTTTATGACAAATCTTCTTGGCATATAGGAGAAAATAAGATTTAAATTTATTTTCGCACTTTTTTAATTTTTTTAACAGAACGCAAACCCAAATATGCAAATATTGAAAGAAAAATACTCAAAATCGTTATTGCAAAAATTAAATTTCTGAAAAGAGGGCTGGTCTGGTATTTTTTAAAGAATTGCCAAGGTTGTGCACTGTTTTCTAAAGCTGATGCTGTATTAATTCCTCTGGATTCGCCGTATTTGCGCTTAATATCTTTGGAAATCAGTAAAACTCTGGTATTTTGTATTTGTAAGTGTTTTTCAGCTTTTTGCAGAAATAACTGTTGTTCATTTGAGGTAAAACCCTTGAGAATTTTATCCAGCAGCTCTTTACTTTCAGGCAAAAAAAGTCCCAGGTTATTTTTTAAAAGAAAATCAAGATTGTTCGTTTCCTGTCCACCTCTGGTTGAATAGACAAGCAAAGGACCAGTTTTTGTTGCAAGAAGCTCGTTGAGAATTGCGAATCCCACACTTACTAAAATGGGAAAATCACATGCATATTGTAATAAAGCAAAGTCCTCGGCGTTGAGCCAGGAAAATGGGAAAATATTATTCCAAAGGTATTCGCTGGAGTTTTTTTGCAACAGTAATTGGAAGAATTTCTTATTGATACCGCAGATAACAAAATACTGAAACTTTTTAATAAGTTCTGAGTTTTTTTTCTGTGCAGAAACAATTTCATTTAATAATTCGTGGGATTTATTTATTGTACCTCCGGATCCGGCGGATATTAAAATGGTACCTTTATCTGGTTTTATTTGCAGATATGGATTATCTGGGAATCTTTGCAAAATTTGCTCACGAGCCTGTACTTTATCCTTGTATTTATCCTGCTGGTTTAAAAATGGTTGCGAAGGTTTGAATCCTGTGAGTATTAGAGAATTCTCCGGAAGGTTATAATTTTTTATCAGGCTGGTTCTGGTTTGCTCATCAAATACTAAAAGATAGTCCGGGCGGATTTTTTTGCTGTAAGGAAAAATGGAAGGCGGGACATCGCCGTAATCTGTTATGGCACTGTAAATTACAGCTTTTTTTTCAGCGAAAATTTTTGCCAGGGTAAAGTGCAGTCCTATTAAGAAATGTGTTGCAATTACAATATCGGGTTTGACTTCGTTTAAGTATTTAACACATTCGTCTAAAAGGTTTAAAGTTATCAGGGCAACTAGCTCATTGGGTAGGTTTTTATAGCTGAAATTGCTTATTCTTGCCAGATGCTGAGACGTGGCGTCATAAACTTTATTCAAATATTCCTTGGAGTGTGTGAACTGCAAAACTTTGAAATCTGGCTCCCTGGTTAATTCTTCAAAAAACATTTTCCTTACAGAATTATGACCGGCGCCTGCCAGGATAGATGCCAATGTAACAGTAATCTTTTCCATTATTTTAAAATCGTTTAACTTTTTTCACTTTTTTAAGTGAACCTTTTCCAAAAAATCCAACAATAGAAATTATGATACTTGAAACAGTAATTAACAAGAGTAAAAATTTAATCAAATTATTTTTTTGCAGTCGTTTAAGTATTCTGGATTCATGTTTGCCAGGTATTCCCTGGTAATGCTTTTGTACAAGTTCTTTAATTTTCTTGGTTAATTCCTTTAGGTCTTTTTGATTTTCATCAAGAAAATTATTACCAGATTTTATAAATAAGGACTTTTCCTGTTCGGAGAAACCGTGGATGATCTTCTGCCAGAGAGCCTGGGAACTGTTGATAAACAATCCGAGGTGGTTTGTTAAGACATAATCCAGATTGGGTATCTCCTGTCCCCCTCTGGTCGTATAAATTAATAAAGGTCCGCATTCGGTGCAAAGCAGCTCACTCATTGTAGCAGGCGCTATACTGACTAGAATTGGAAAATCACTTGCATATTGAATTAATGCGTATTTTGCAGCATCAAGCCACGGGAAAGGAAAAATATTGCGCCAGCCGGATTCATTTTTATTGAGTTCCTTAATTTTCTGGTAAAATTTGATATTATCGCCGCAAATCACAAAATATTGATATTTTTTAAGATATTCTTCATTGTTTTTTTGCTGCAAAGTAATTTGTCTGAGAATTTCTTCTGCTTTTTTAATGAAACCACCTGCCCCTCCTGCCAGTAATACTGTAGTTTTATTAGTATCAATATTTTGATAGGGATTTTCAGGAAAAGCTGATTTAATTGCAATTAAAGCATTTAATTTGGTGAGATATTTTATTTTTGTTTGATAAAAGACTTTTCTTGGACAATATCCGGTGAGAATTATTTGTTCAGGATTTAAAGCAAATTTATTTTGTAGTCCCTGTGCCGTATTTTTATCAAAAACCAAAACGAAATCAGGCTGGATCCTTTTATTGTAGGGATATTCACTGGCCTTGGGACTTCCGAAGTCCGGAATACATGAGATTATTAATGTTTTGTTTGCAGAAAAAGTCTTGGCAATGGAAAAATGTAAACCCAATAGAAAATGAGTTGCAATAATTACATCGGGCTTTACTTTATTCAAATAACTGACACATTCGTGTAACAAATTTAATGTTACCAGAGCGAGCAATTCACTGGGCAGATATTTGTAGCAAAATTCATAAAGTTTGTTAAATTCCAATGTTGCAGTGTTATGAATTCTGTCCAGGTATTCATTGGAATGTGTAAAATCTTTAATTAGAAAATCTCCGTCCTGGGAAAACTGTTCCCAGAGCATTTTTTTTAAAACATTATGACCTCCCCCGGCCAATATTGATGCTAAAGCTACGGTAATTTTCACCTATTAAAACTCTAAAAAATTTAAGAGTATAATTATTATATCTGAATTAGCTGTATTAGAAAATTTCATATTTTTCATCATGTGCGGAAAGGTTTTGACAAGTCCGGTGGTTAGTAATTAAAATAGAAAAATTATCAAATAAATAAATGTGGCATAAAATTATTTTTATTACAGCATTAAGTTTACTGATGGCAATCTTTAGTGGTTGTACATTACTATCTCCTACCCTTGAACCCAAGATTACTCCGACTGCAGTTGTTTACCCTGCTATACCGACAGGAGATATTATTAAACAGTTTCGTTCAGAAAAACTGTTATTGAATTTTTATTATAACAATAGTAAATATCAGTACTATGGTACGATTACAGTACCCAATCCCTGTTATCTGGTCAAAGTTGATGCTTTAATAGCAGAAAGTTATCCGGAACAGGTAAGTATGAATATTATCACCCAGGATAGCGGTGAGATTTGTGTACAGGTAGTCGGCGAACAAATAATTGCGGGTGATTTGGCAGTTTCCCGGGAAGCCATTATTAAAGTTAAAGTAAATAACGTTGAAATTCCGGAAAATCCGGATTTTTAAAAAGACGTTTACATTATTTTACCTCCAGCAGTTCTACTTCAAATAAAAGAGTTGAATTTGGTGGGATTTTAGTATTACCTTGTTCACCGTATCCCAGTTCGGAGGGAATGGTCAGCTTGCGTTTACCGCCGACTTTCATACCTGGAATTCCCAGTTCCCAGCCCTGTATTACCTGGCCGCTGCCGATTATAAATTCAAATGGTTCCCTTCCCGCTTCTTTAGAACTATCGAAAGGGGTACCGTCCGTAAGAGTACCAGAATAATCTACTTTAACTGTACTGCCTATTTTAGCTTCGGCACCTGTGCCTACAACCGTATCTTCAATTTGTAAACCTGTTGCTGCTAAATCTATGGTTGGGATGATTAAATTGCCAAACTGGTCTACTTTTTCAATACAGCCTGTCAGTATAACTAAAAAGAATATGCTTATTATTACATGAATTGGTTTTAACATTGGTAATTTGTTAATTAAAAAATTATTTAAAAAGTTCCTATACAAAGACATAAAGGAAAAAATATCATTAAAAATATCACAATAGCAATACCGACTGTTATTTTGTTGTTATATTTTTGTTTCATTTACAATTTTTTAAAATGCATGTTTAGATTGTAGTTTTCAATAAGATTAATCATACTTATTTATTACAATATGGTCTATAGTCATGTTTCCCGGCCGTTTAATGATAAAAACAATTGTTTCGGCAACATCCTGGGGATTCAAAGTACCTTCCAGTCCTTCTTTATGGAAACCAGCTTTTTCAAATAATTGGGTAAACATGCGTCCCGGGTAAAAACCGATTATTTTTATTTTGGTTTTTAAAAGTTCCAGTTTTAAAGAATCTGTAAAACCGCGGACCCCGAATTTGCTCGCTGAATAAACACTGGCAAATTCCCTGGGAATCACTCCCAAACGGGAAGCAATATTAATAATCATACCACTGTTTTTTTCTTTCATTTTACCCAAAAATGCTTTTGTTACGTAAATCAAGCCTTTAAGATTACTGTCTAAAACTCCAGCGATCTTATCATAATCATTAGTTTCCAGCGCTCCTTCCAGCCAGACACCGGCATTATTCACCAATATGTCTAAATTTTCAATTTGTTTTGCCATACTTTCAACCTGTTCCGGATTGGCAACGTCACAAACTATTGTAAAAAGTTTCTCAGAGTTAAATTGTTGTTTAGCCTTGTCCAAGCTGTTCTGACTACGGCCGCAAATATAAACAGTGGCACCTTCCTGTATAAGTTTTTGGGCAATACCCAAGCCTAAACCGCTACTGCCGCCTGTAACCAGAGCAATTTTATCTGCTATTTCCATTGATATTTATTGTGAATTAATTAATTAAATTTTAACTATTTTGAAAATATTTTAACAGTAAGTGACCCAGATTAGTTCTTAGTTTTTTCAAGAAGCGGATAAATCTTACTTAATAAATATATTGATCCTGTTATGACAACTTTAACTTGGTCTTTATTTTGTAAAATTTTAATCAATGCTTTTTTAAAATCAGGTTCAACTGTAAATTTCACAAATTTTAGTTTTTTCAGATAATTTGCTAAATTACTTGGATTGACAGATTTTTGAACCATGTCCTGATCATTTGCTGTAAATTTTGTAAACACGATATCTTTGGCAACTGCAGGAATTTTATTTAAGATATTAAGATAGTCTTTATTTTCTTTAAAGGCACAGAGGAAATGGAATTTTTCTCCAGGATATAAACTTTGGATACTTTTAATTAAAGCTGTCATTTTTTGCGGATTATGGGCACCATCCAAAATCAGGGTTTTATTTTTTAATTTCTTAATGAAAAATCTTCCGGACAAGTTTATATTTGCCAGTATTATTCTTAATTTTATTTCCTTAATTTTGAAGTTGTCCCTATTTGCAAGCAGAATAAAGCAGGTAAGTGCCAACGCGGCATTTTCAACCTGGTAAGTTGCCGGGTTATTTATAATAATATTATTTAAAATAAATTGATTTAATTTAAAATCGAAAATAAGAGCACTTTTATTATTTGAATAACCAGTAAACTTATAATTTTTTTCAGGTAAAATCGTAATAAGATGGGAAATTTTTTTATTTACTGTTGCTGAAATTACTCTGTGAACTTGAGGAAGTTGTTTGCAGGTGATTACTTGATTCCCCGGATATATTATACCGCATTTTTGTTTAGCTATATCTGATAATGTTTTTCCCAGTATATGGGTATGGTCAAAACCAATTTTGGTAATAATAACTATTTTGTCTTGCCGATTTACAACATTGGTGCCGTCATATAACCCCCCTAACCCTGTTTCAATGACAGCATAATCAACGCTATTATGATAAAAGTAAAGGAATGCCATGGCAATCAGAACTTCAAAAAAAGTCGGCATTCCCAAAGCTCCCTTTTGATATTTTGATGTTAATTCTATTGCAGGAATTACCTGATTCAGTAATTTTACGAATTCCTTCCGGGAGATAATCCTGTTATTTATCTGGATTCGTTCACGGATATCGAGAATATGAGGGGATTGAGTCAATCCGACATTAAAACCCTGACTTTTAAGAGCCATACTTGTAAAATAAGTAGTTGAACCTTTACCTGAAGTTCCAGCTACATGAATTATTTTAAGTTTATTCTGGGGATTTTTCAGTTTTTTTGATAAGTATTTGGCTCTTAATAAACCAAGATTTCCCGGGAATTTTGTTTGTTGAGTTTTGGGGCGCAGTTGCTTTAAGTAATTTAATGCTTGCTGATATGATTTAACCATTGATATCTTTTTCAATGATGTGATTATATCAGTTTCATTTGTGTAAATATTACAATTTTACCAGTAATTGCTTCATTTGCTCTTCAATTTCATAGGCTCTTTTTTTAGTCTTTCCATAAATTGTATAAACCAGTTCTCTGTTCCTTAAGCGAAGCTCTGAATTGATAATAACACCTTCCTTGGTATTTACATTAAATTCAACAGATTTCAAATTCTCTCTGATCTTTTCTAAAGTGGTTTGTTGTTGGGTATTGAGTTTTAAATGGCTCCGGTGTATTAAGTAAATATCTTCAATAAAATCCTCTCCAAATAATTTGACGGCAAGTTTATAGATATCAGTTCCACCTGTATTTCTGGTATTAGTCTCACACACATAGATCTGATTATTTTTTGCTGCCAGCATATCAACGTCAAAGTGTCCGCGGTATCCGGCAGAGCTGTATTTTTCAGCAATATAAAAGCCGGTATCAATGATTCTTGCCAAGATCCGTTCATTCATCAGGTCTTCCCCGATATCAATACCTTGGTATGCTCCTTTGGGTGTGACTGCGCAGACACAGTAATAAAGTAGATCAATGTTGCCGTTTTTCATTATTTTAAATTCCACATTGGGATTGCCATTACCGACTGCATAATTAATATTTATTAATCCTTCTATTATAATCGGAAATTTCTCCCAGTAAGAATCCTTGCTTAAATATTTGCGTATCTCTTTTTCGCATTCAAAATAGGTTGCGGGTAATTCTCCTTCTCTGAAAATTAATACTCCGTCTCCACTGCTGCCTTTATTCGTTTTAATAACTACACCTTTTTCTTTAATATATTTATTGGCTGCAATTTTTGCAGCATCATTAATACCCACGCAAATCACACCGTCACTCATAATAAAGTCGGGTTCTTGGGCGACACTTTTTTGGGCAAGTTGTCTGATTCCGGATTTACTGCCAAAAAAATTTACAGTCCAGGAATTTTCTATTTCAGGTGCCTCGGGCATATAAACCTGCAGTCCTTTTTTCTGTAAAACATCACGTAATTCATATAGCTGGGGGGTAGCGGCATAGCTGATTAAAACTATGCGACGGTATGCATTAGCAATTGAAATAAACTGATTTAAGGTTTGTGTATCATTTATTAAAACAGTGCAAATCAAATTAGTATCTTTTTGGGGGACCAGTACTTTGTTATTT
>Ga0209542_10019013_pt1 | contig 11060 bp, 9 predicted proteins | sample RifCSPhighO2_01_FD_184028 | JGI IMG/M metagenome (GOLD analysis project Ga0209542, IMG submission 184028) | Soil microbial communities from Rifle, Colorado - Rifle CSP2_plank highO2_0.1 (SPAdes) (version 2) | ecosystem: Environmental > Terrestrial > Deep subsurface > Rock core/Sediment ...
ATCTCCCCTTCTTCATCTTCGTGAGCATCACTATCTTCCTCCTTATCCTCCTGATCCTCGAGATCTTCGTCCCCACACTCGCTTCGGGCGCCATCATCGGTCTCGCTGCAAAGTCCTACAAAAAGGAGGAAGTGCGTGGCGGACTGATTTTGGCACTCTCAAACTTTCTGCCGATTCTGGAGATTCATGGCCTCTTCATTCTGAGTGGTGTGTGGACCATGGTCACCGCTTGGTCCCTGATTCTGCGCTACGGGGGAGAAGATATGGGTTTCAAGTCGACGGCCTTCGTCATTTTAGGAATGTTGTGGATCTTTTCGCTTATCTTCCGCTTCTTTGCAAGTTTTGCAGAGGAAGGAGTGGTCATCTACAAATATGGGATATTCACGTCTATCGGTAAAAGTTTCAAGATCATCATCAGTCACTTAGGGCATGTGATGTTTCTGCTGCTTTTGATGCTTGTGATTACCCTGCGCATTTTCATAAACGTCGTTATGGTCTTCCTCGCTCCCTTCCTCGCCATTGGCCTTGGCCTTCTCCTGGCAACGTTTTTGCCTTTGGCCTTGAGCTACTTCATCGCCTCAGTTGTCGGTCTCGCCCTCCTCCTTCTCTTGAGCTATCTCCTCGCATACCTTCATATCTTCAAACAAACGGTATGGACTCTTACCTACATGGAACTCAGTAAGATGAAGGATCTAGACATCATCGAAGAAAAAGGATAGGATATCATCCTTTTTTCGATGGCACCCATGGCACCCCAACTCGAGAATGTCATGCAAGAGCAAGCGGAAGAAAAAAAACGGTTCGCACGTCTCTGCGAACGGATCCAAGGAAAAACCTTCACGGAAGGGACACCAAAACATGCAGCAGTCTTGAGGAGCATCGATACTTTTGAAGGGAAATGCATCAAAAATATGGCTCTACGACAAGCATTCTTTCGCCTACTCTGGAAAAATACTCTTCATAAAGACCAAGCGAATGAAGAAGATCGAACATAGAGACACATATCCCGCAAGGAAAAAGCATTGACTGTGCACGGTCGTACACCGTACAGTGGTGGACGATCGTTCCCTTCTCCGCTATGTCTCTTACCCCACATCAGAGAACCGTCTTGAACTATATTGCAGAGTTCCAGAAGAAGCGCGGGTACTCCCCATCCCTCGCAGATCTCGCTCTCGCCTTTGGAGTGCGCAGCAAAAACGCCATTGCCAAAGTCGTGAATGCCCTCGTCCGCGAAGGACAGATCGAAAAAGATCCCAAAGGTCGCATCAAGATCCTCGACTCCGCAGATGATCAAGGCCTCGCTCCTGCCATGCTCCCCCTCTTCGGTCCGATCTCGGCAGGATTTGCGCAGTCTGCCGAAGATCAGGCGGAAGAAAAAATTACGCTCGATGATTACCTTGTCTCTGACAAGCAATCGACCTTCCTCCTCCGCGTCAAAGGAGACAGTATGATCAACGCCGGGATCTTCGAGGGCGATCTCGTCGTCGTCGACAAGAAGAAGCAGCCGAAGATCGAAGATATCGTCGTGGGAGTCCTCGATGGAGAATTCACTCTTAAGCGCCTTAAGAAGAATAAGGGCAAATTTTACCTCCAGGCGGAGAATCCCTCCTATCCGGAGCTTCATCCCATGGAAGACCTGCAAGTCGCAGGCGTCGTCCGCGGAAGTATCAGAAGGTACTGAGACGTTCCTCCACTTTCTTCAGTTTCTCTTTGTTCGCCGCAAGCTTCTCTTTTTCCAAATTCACCACATCTTCGGGCGCGTTCTCCACGAATTTCTTGTTACCAAGCTTGTTCTCGATTCCTTTAATGAAGGCTTCAATCTTTTCTTTTTCCTTCAATAATTTTGCTTTTAGCTCTTCGGAATTATAAGCATGGTTAACAATCAAAACAATTTGTATACCATTAACAATGCATTGAGGAAGTGTTGGAGATGGTCTACCGCCAACCCATGAAGAAGGCCCATGTAAATACTCCAAATTAGCAAGGCGTTCAATATCAGCAGTATGAGCCTGCATCACTTTATCAAATGGATTAACTTCAACAGTAATTTTGGACTTAGGCGAAAATCCATGCTCTGCTCGAAGGCTTCTTATAGCAGAAACAACATCTATGACCTTTTCAAAGTTTTGAGCAGATTGTCTTCTTTTTAACCAATTGTGCAAAGGCTCATTAACACACGGCCATTCTTGATTAATCAATATTTTCTCATCTGCATGAGCAAAATTACTCCATAGTTCCTCAGTAACAAATGGACAGTAAGGATGGAGTAATTTCAAAACAGTTTTTAATACATAAATCATTACTAATGTGTCATTTCCATAAATCTTGCGAGACTCTAAATACCAATCACAATAATCATTCCAAATAAATGCATAAATTTTTTCTCCCACCTCACTTAATCTATAATTTTTCAAACCTTCGGTCGCATCAACTATAAGATCTTGTAATTTTTCTAATATGAATTCATCAGCCGGAGAAAGCTTCAGTACTTGGATAACATCGGCATCAGAGCTTTCAAAAATGGATGGATCGTCAATATCATCAAAATTCATTGCTTTGGGATCTATTTGAGATGCATGTTGACTATTCTCACATTGCATCAAAGCAAATCGACTCGCATTCCAGAGTTTGTTCACAAAATTCCTGTACCCGGCGATTTTCTCTTCGTAGAGACGAAAATCATTCCCCGCGCTCTGTCCCACAATCATGGACATACGTAAGGCATCTGTTCCGTATTGCGCACTCATATCGAGCGGATCAATGCAGGTAGATGGATCGGATTTGCTCATCTTCTTCCCATCGCGCGTCCGCACAAGTCCGTGGAGGTATACGGTCTCAAACGGGATCTGCCCCGTCGCGTACGTCGTCATGAGGATCATGCGCGCAACCCAGAAGAAAAGGATGTCATATCCCGTCTCCATGACCTGTGTCGGATGGAATTTTTGGAAGTCAGGGCTCTTTTTGAGGAGATCCGTGAGACTCAGGGAAAAATCTTCCGTGAGCCTCTTGTCAATGAGCGTGCTCCATGTCCAAAGCGCAGAGGAAAACCACGTATCCAGGGTATCCGGATCTTGTGCGATATTTTTGGAGCCACATGCAGGACACTTCTCTGGTGGAACAACAGAAACCATGGGCGTTTTGCATGCGAGCAAGCAGTGCTCGTCGCCCACGCAATACCAGACAGGCACGCGATGGCCCCACCAGATTTGCCGGGAGATACACCAGTCCTGGAGATTATCGATCCAGTGGAAGTACGTCTTCTCAAAACGCTCGGGAATGATGCGGACATCACCGTTCTTCACTACTTTGTGCATCACTTCTTTGAGGCTCATTTTTTTCTTCTTCCAGGACACTACCTTCTTATTCACATCAATGAACCACTGGAGCTTGGGAAGCGGTTCGACAGGTTTTTTACTACGGTACGAAATCGAAAGAGGCTGCATATACTTCTCCTCCGATCGAATCCTCCCCTCTTCCCGAAGATCCGTCACAAATTGCTCACGACACTTCAAAACACTTAAGGCCGCATACGGCCCGGCATTCTCCGTCATACAACCATCCTCCCCAATAACCTGCATCGGAGGATTCAATACTGTTTCCTTATGTCGTTGCCACATCTCAAAGTCGAGTTTGCTATGGAACGGCGTGACGCCGAGCACGCCAGTCCCAAATGCAGGATCAATCGTATGATCGGCAATCACGGTGACATGAATTGTCTGTCCATGCGGCCAGCAGACTTTGAAGTGCCGACCGATGAGGTGTTTGTATCGCGCATCATCCGGATGCACTGCGAGTGCATTGTCTCCAAGCTTTGTCTCGGGACGGCTGGTCGCGACGAAGATGGGATCGCCTCCTGTTTCCGATGCGGAGACATATTCAATCGTGTAGAGGATGGCCTCCGTATCCTCATACTCGATCTCATCATCCGAGATCGTGGTCTGAAGAGCAGTATCCCAATTGACCACCCTCTCGCCACGGTAAATGAGTCCGTCGTCGTACATCTTCTTGAAAACTTCGTTCACACACCGATTGAGTGCCGGTTCGAATGTGTAACGTTCACGGGACCAATCGCACGATGCTCCCATTTTGCGCATTTGGGAACGAATGCTGCCCTGGCTCTTTGCGACATATTCCGCAATACGTCGGAGGAGTTCTTCGCGTCCAAGTTTGGCTCGGGGATCGGGAATCTTCTCCTCCTTCTGAATTTTACGAATCACAACACTCTCTGTAGCAATTGCGGCATGATCCGTCCCCGGGATCCAGAGTGCTTCCTTGCCATTCATACGATGAAAACGGATCAAAATGTCTTCGATCGCGAGCATCATTGAATTGCCGATATGCAGTTGCCCTGTAGCATTTGGTGGCGGCATGCTGATCGTAAACGGTTCTTTTTTTGAGGTATTTTCAGCCCTAAAAGCCCCACTCTCCTCCCACATTTTGTAAATGCGATCTTCGGTCGACTTTGGATCGTACGCCTTGGGGAGCATGGGAAGATTATAGTCAGTAGATAGTAATCAGTGGGTAATGGGCAGCCTGCGAATGGAAGTTTGATATTGACTTAATATTAAAAAATATTAAAATGAAAGTTACCGATTTTTCACAACAATGGTCTAACCCGAAAGGAAGAAGGTATGGAAAACATTCCTATGCTCTGCGTCGGAGCAGCAATCGCCGCAGTCTGTGGATTCTTGCTCCTGGCAAGCGTCTACTACAACTGGTGGAACTTCGACCTCGGCGAGTACGCGAATGGAGTCGGCTTGGTACTATTCCTAGGAATAGTTCTGTTTGCCGGTGGGTCATTCGCATTCATCGGCTCCGCGCTTGCGTTCTACTGCCCCCTCCAGTAGTCCATTGTCCCAAAGTCGGTCTGGGGCGAGGAAACTCGCCCATTTTAATGTTGCAAAAAAGAAAAATAAGCACATAATAAACGTACTGATTTTTCACATTCGTGACCTCCACTATAAGGAGAATCTCATGCTCCACCTCCATGTTGTGGCCTTAGTGGCAATGTCTCTCTTCCTTCCACTTGGCTGCCTGTGCTTGGGGATCCGAACAGCCCAAGAAAGACATCGGTTAGAATTCGGTCCCATGCCACGATTGCTCGTCGCCATTACCATGGGATTGGGATTACTGGGAACGGTGACTGTGTGGTACACCATGTACCATCTTCTCCCCGCAACCCCGTAATACCACACTGAGGAATCAGATCGGGCGAGAGCAATCTCGCCCATTTTTTGTTATGAAAAAACTGTCGTCATCCGTGGGTCTTGCGGGCCCCACGGATGACGACACCGCTGCAGGAAGAGAGCCCGTGAGAGAAACCTAGGTTTCTCTCACGAATTAAAAAAGCCGCCTTTCGGCGGCACGATTGGAGAGAAAGAACAGAGTTTCTGCGTTTGAGGCAGGAACCGACGTATTTTAAGGAAAGAAGGCGGGAATGCAAGAGCATTTTTTCCTTCTCAGTAAGGGGTATGGGACCGAAGCCCTTGAAAAAGAAAAATTTGGTACGATCAGGAGGGTAAGGGGGTTTGGGGGCTCAGGGAACCGGATAAGGTTCCCTAGTCCCCAAAAAGATATGTTCTTCTTTCCTTGTTTTCTCCCTACAATCCTCTACAATAAACTTTGATTATGACGCTTCCATCCGCCGAAAAAAGGCTCCTCTCCTACGGATCCAATATGGAGCGATTTTGGGAGACAACCAAGCACTACAAAGATGCGGGTCCTCTTGGAGTCATCGCAGGAGGAGTGCATCTTGTGACACAGGGCTTCGGCCTTGATCCCCTCATTAAAGACGTTGGACGTAAGATCGATGGCAACCAGAGTTCGCTCGAAGCCTACGAAGGTTGGTTTGCACGGACACGGCTCAACATCTCTGAAACTCTTGGCGACCTCGTGCATCTCAAAGTGTTCTCCGCAGCGACTAAAGTAATCAATCTCGTCGGCGATCATGTGGCAGACTGGGCGGATGCAGTCGCCTACGTCCCCCATCGACAACACCAGGTGCGCCAGAACATCGGGAAGGTTCTCGCTGCATAAACATCTCCGTATAATCCTTTGCATCTATGCCACGGTTCGACTTTCAGTGTGAGAAGTGCCAGCACATTTTTGAAGCGGTGATTCCCTTTGGATCAAAGAAATTTCCAAAGTGTTCCAAATGTAGCGGCCCCGTCCAGAAGCAAATTGCACTACCTCTTGGCATCCACTTCAAAGGAAGCGGGTTCTATAAGACAGACAGTGTCTCTGTAAAAGAATCCAAGAAGAAAAAGAATGAAACAACAGAAAGTAGCAATACTCAAAAACCCGGCGAAGCACCACCCAAGACTCCACCCATAGGCAGTGAATCTTCCTCCGCTACGGGGGGAGTAAAGGATAATGGTCAAAAACAAAAGAAAGAGGTATAATAGTAAGATGGAATCGAAGGAAGAATCTCCTCGGAAGAAAACCAAACCCACACAGCTCTTTAGTGTGATGGAATACATCACCGATCTCTCCTACCCCACCCTCTGTCTCACCTGGATCTTCATTGCTATCGGATTTGGAGCGCTCTACTTCATTTTGAGCTATGTCGCAGGACAACACGGTCCAACCGTGCTCGGGGAAATAAGCAATCCGTGGTACCGATTCCTCAATGCCCTCTATTACAGCATTATCACTGCGACCTCTCTGGGATACGGTGATATCGTTCCTCAGGGAATATCGAAAGCACTTGCGAGCATCCAGAGCATCTTTGCACTTTTCGTCTTCGCAGTACTTGTCACCAAGCTTGTCTCGCATCGCCAAGAGATCGCTCTCGCAGATGTTCATCGGTTGACCTTTGAAGAGAGTTTTCACAATATTCGTGAAGAATTCTTCATTGTACGCAAAGACTTGGATCGTATTATCCATAACGCTGAAGAGCACAAATCTCTCGCTGCAGAGCTATGGGAAGATATTGTGACGGCCCTTCGCCGATGCCAGACACTCCTCAAGGAAGTCCCGCACTTCTACGGAGAAGATTACGATCACTACACGATCGATTCCGTACGAGAGGAACTTCTCCTTGCTTCAATCCACCGAACACTCCATCGCATCAATACATTATTGGATGCCCTCAGTGCTGAGGGAATTCCATGGATAGAACAGAGAGCCTGCGTCGATGAACTCTGTGCCCTTGTCCATACTGCTCGCACAATCACACCGCTCTGGAAAGAGCATTCTCCCCACAATCAAAAAGAAGCATTCGAAGAGCTCATCGCGCTCAATGACAACATTCACAAACGTTTCGCGCACATCCTTCCACTTTGAAACGATATCATAGGGATCGATGAAAAATGTGTCATCCCGAGTGATCCTGCACCTTTGTGATGGTTCGACGGGCTCACCATGACACAAAGGTGCAAGATCGTATCGAGGGACGACCATTTTTCAGAGATTCTTAAAATTTACCTCCTCGGAGGCGGTCGGTGTCCACCGCGTGGCGGCCCGTCGAATCCTCGTGACTGGAATCCTTCAGGGGCTTCAGTCAGTCGCTTGAGAGAGAGGCGGGTTTTGCCTTCCATCGCATCGTACTCGATGCATTTTGCTTTGACTTGATCGCCCACTTTGAGGATATCCTCCACTTGTTCCGTGCGCTGCCATTGGAGCTCAGAGATATGGATCATCGCATCCTTGCCGTGGCCGAATTCGACGATCGCGCCGACGCCATCGATGATTCTGGTCACTTTGCAGTCGTAGACTTTGCCGACTTCCGGCTTCTCGACGATGCCAAGAATCCACTCCTTGGCTTTCTGCATCATCTCGCCGTTCACCGCTGTGACGAACACGAGTCCGGAATCCTCGATGTCGATCTCGACCCCGAGCTCCTTCGTGATTTTCTGAATCGTCTCGCCGCCCTTGCCGATCACGAGGCGGATGTCCTCGGGCTTCACCTGGATCGTCTCGATCCTCGGAGCGAACGGCGACATCTCCTTGCGCGGTTCTTTGATCGCGGAGAGGAGTGCCTTCATGATCTGCATCCTGCCGACCTTCGACCGCTCCAGTGCCTCCTTGAAGACTTCGTCAGGAAGCCCCTTAATCTTGATGTCCATCTGGATCGCGGTGATTCCCTTCTCGGTACCCGTGAGCTTGAAGTCCATATCGCCGCCGAAGTCTTCCTCGTCCTGGAGATCCGAAAGAATGACGTACTTGCCCTTCGTTTCGTCCGAAACAAGGCCGAGCGCGATGCCGGCAACGGGTGCCGTGAGCGGTACGCCCGCAGCCATGAGTGCGAGTGTCGAGCCACATGTCGCGGCCATCGAGGAGGAACCATTGGATTCCAGAATTTCCGTGACCGTGCGGATGGTGTACGGGAACGATTCGAGTGACGGAAGCACCGGCTCGAGTGCGCGCTGCGCCAGATTGCCGTGCCCTATCTCGCGGTTACCGACGAACAGGCGGTTACTTGTCTCTCCCACGGAGAACGGCGGGAAGTTGTAGTGATGCATGTACCGAAGTTCCTCTTCGCCCTCCATACCCTCCATGAGCTGCCGATCGCCCGGGGAACCGAATGTACACGTCGTGAGCGCCTGCGTTTCGCCGCGCTGAAAGAGTGCGGAACCGTGGACGCGGCTTGGAAGCACATCGACCTGTGCTGCGAGCGAGCGGATCTCATCGATCTTCCGACTGCTCATGCGGATGCCTTCTTCGAGGATGAGCCTCCGGACTTCGCCTTTGATGATCTTGTCCACGAAGTAAGCAGCGTTCGTATAAATATTCCGAAGGTAGTCGTGCTCCGGAGAATCTCCGAGCGCAACGGTCACCGGCCCGTGTTTCTCCTCGAGCTTGGCGGCTCCTTTCTCCATGAAACCATTGAATACTTTTCGGCGCGCGAGTTTGTCCATCGGTTCCTTGATCGCCTTCGTGACCGTCGGCAGAATCCACTTCTGGAGGTACTCATAATCCTCTTCTTTCATATAGAGCGGCGGCGCGATCTCGAACTTCGGCTTCCCGATCTCTTTCTGAATGTCAGCAAAGAACTTTGCGATCTTCTGCGCCCACTTCTTGCCGAATTCGATGGCCTTGAGAATTTGCTCTTCAGGAACCTGGTTTGCACCGGCTTCGATCATGACAATGCGCTCGAGCGACGCCGTGAGGATCAGATCAAGGTCGCTCTTCTTGAGTGCTTCGTGGCTCGGGTTGAGCACCAACTCCCCCCCGATGAGCCCGACGCGAACGGTCCCGAGAGGACCATCGAACGGACAGTCGGACAGAGAGCACGCGAGGTTCGCGCCATTCGCTGCGGCAATCTCATGCTCATGCTCGAAGTCATAGGAGAGCACGGTGCAGAACACCTGAATGTCGTTCCGGATGTACTTGGGGAACATCGGCCGGAGTCCGCGGTCGATGACGCGGCCAAGGAGCACGAACGGATCGGAAGGACGTCCTTCACGCTTGCGGAACCTCGATCCTGCGATCTTGCCTCCTGCGTAGTACTTCTCCTGGTACACTACCTGGAGAGGGAGGAAATCGACACCATCGCGAACTTTGGCCGATACGGTGCAGTTGCTGAGGACGACCGTGTCTCCCATCTGACAGAGCACCGTCGCATTGGCTTGCCTTGCAAAGAGTCCCGTACGGACGACGAGAGACTGATTACCCAAATCCATGACATACTCCTTCTGCAAAGCAGAAGTGTGCGCAGCTTTGGTACGATCTTGTATCGGCATAGGATAAAAGAGAAAAGAATAAGAAGTATTCTTTTCCGCATGAGAGAGCGAGGAGCCTCCATCCTATGGATTCACGCGGGAGGAGACGACTGATCTTCTCCGGTGTAAACCCACTTTAAGAGGCACCGTCAGCGATTCATCGAAAAGAACTAAGGAGAGTATATGACATTTTCTCGCAAAAGAAACAAAATCCTCTTAAATCAGTCCCTCGGCCCCATTGCTCTATTTCTTGAGCCCATGCTCCTCGAGGACCCCCTGGTATTCCTCGGGCTTGTTCATCTTGAGGTACGTGAGGATCTTTCGACGTTGTGCGACCTTCCCAAGGAGCCCGCGACGTCCGGAATGATCCTTCTTATGCTCATGGAGATGCTTTGTGAGTTCACCAATCTCCTTCGTGAGGATGGCGACCTGCACCTGCGGCGATCCCGTATCCTTATCATGAAGACGGTGTTTCGTGATGAGCCTCTTCTTCTGTGAACGCTTGAGCGACATAACGGAAGGACGGACAAAAAAGTGTATATCCGCGGCAGGGAGTTCCCATACCGCAGACAACGGTGCAATTGTACGAGGGAAACAATAAAAATCAAGTAAAAAAGCGATAGTATACGATCGTACACTTCATGTACGATCACCCTATGAATCTCCTCTACACTCTTCTCTCAGCCCTACTCCTGCTCTCCGGCTACATCGCCTGGAAATTGATGCGATCGACTCATGACTCAGCTGATTCCCTCACGCAAGAACTGGAACGACTCCGAAAAGACCTGCAGGAATCACGTCTCAAAGACAGAGAGCATCTTCAGGAGCGAATCGACGTTGTCTCTAAACTCATGCATGACAATCTCCAAGAATCTGCAAAGGCCATGCAAGGGCAATTCAAGCAGAGTACGAGCATCGTAAAAGAAGTCACCGAAAAGCTCACGAAGCTCGATGAGACCAATAAGCAAGTACTCAACTTCTCCGAACAATTGCGCGAACTCGAGAGCATCCTCAAACAACCAAAGGGGAAGGGGCTTCTGAGCGAGTATTGGCTGGAGACGCTCCTCGGTCACGTGCTGCAACCCGAGCAATACCAGATGCAATACGGCTTCCCCGATGGAGAGATCGTCGATGCAGTGGTCTTTTTTCAGGAAAAAATTATCCCGATCGACGCAAAGTTCTCCTCGGTAAAGTATTCCGAAGTCCTCAAAGAGAAAGATGATATTCGACGCGAATCTCTCGAGAAGGAATTCCGGAAAGATCTCAAACTCCGCATTGACGAAACATCCAAATACATACGCCCGGACTGCGGCACCACGGACTTCGCCTTCATGTTCCTCCCCGCAGAGGGCATCTTCTATGACCTTCTCATCCAGAAGGTGGGGACCATTGATGTGA
>Ga0209542_10019015_pt1 | contig 11059 bp, 11 predicted proteins | sample RifCSPhighO2_01_FD_184028 | JGI IMG/M metagenome (GOLD analysis project Ga0209542, IMG submission 184028) | Soil microbial communities from Rifle, Colorado - Rifle CSP2_plank highO2_0.1 (SPAdes) (version 2) | ecosystem: Environmental > Terrestrial > Deep subsurface > Rock core/Sediment ...
AGACCGAGAGGAGGTCACAAGATGGCAAGTGGCAAAGCCCCAGCCTGGCAAGTGAGAGAGATGCAACGCCAACGCGTGCTTGAAGAAATGCGCGAGAAAGCTTTCGCCTTCGAGGCGGATTGCGATCACACTAACTTCTGGTTCGACCTGGCAATCGCCCTTACCTGGGCCCTGCGTGGCAGTGGACCACAAAGGGCCACCACAAGTGCCACTGCGTTCGTAACTTCAGTTTGGGCAATGGTCGCGCTCTTCACCAACATCGAAGCCGAAAGACTCGCAATCATGTCCAAGTTTTTGACTGATTGTGTGGTACCAGCGGCGGTTGCCCCGAACCTGCGCGCTCTCATGTCGATCGAGGTAAGTGATCCTCGTAAGATCTACGGCACTGATCGGGCTACAGACGAGGTCCCTCTCCCGCGAGACTGACCATCAATCCGCCGGGCGCGCAAAAAATGCGCCCGGCGGTTTCGTTTACACAGGACTCACTAATTTGAATATTTGCTAGGATGTGATAATTTGGGATAAGATTGCTCTCTTGGAGAGGCACGGGGAGGAAACGTGGAAAAGCCAAGGCCGAAGCAAATCACTTTCAACATCCCGCCCGATATCGAGGCCAGGATGAAAACGGGTAGACCTTCGTGGTTTATGCTCGAATTTGACGGTGCGGACGAGGGCGGGTTCAAGTACGAACGTCCGCACAAGTTCTGGGCGCACATAACACGCCTAGAGATGTCTGTGGTAACTGGGGGCGAGAAGCCTGACCTCGAAGTAAAGGTCGCACTCGAAACCAAGACTCAAGGAGCCTGGGACATGATTTTCACCTCGCACAACGGAGGGAAGTTGGTGTGCACCAACGAAAGGCTCATGGAAGCCATGGCTCCGAAGGAGGAAGAGGTGGTGGTGGAAGCGTAACAGCCAGCGTCCGTAGGCGCTCTGGAAAACCAGAGCGCCTCGACTTTTTTAAGTTTTTACATTACTTGCGCTTGGTGGAGGCGCGGAGGAATTCGAGGAAGAGGGGGTGCGAGTTGAAGGGGCGAGATTTGAATTCGGGGTGGAATTGGGAACCAAGGTAGAATGGGTGAACCGACTTTGGGAGTTCGGCAATTTCCATCAAGTTGCCATCGGGTGAGACGCCCGAGAACAGGAGCCCGGCCTTCTCAAATTGCTTTACATAGGCATTGTTGATCTCATAGCGGTGGCGGTGCCGCTCGCTTATTTTCTTGGCCCCATAAGCATTCGCGGCCACGGTACCGGTGGTAAGTACGCACGGATAAGCGCCTAAGCGCATAGTGGCGCCATAATTCTTGTTCTTAATCTTCTCAACTTGATCTTGCATCGTGGCAACCACAGGATGAGAGATTTCGGGGTCAAATTCGGTAGAGTTGGCGTCTTTAATTTTTAAAACATTCCTGGCATAGGCAATGGTCATAATCTGCATGCCTAGGCACAGGCCGAAATATGGGATCTTGCGGCGTCTTGCGTAATCGGCCGCTAGTATCATCCCCTCCACCCCGCGCTTGCCAAAACCGCCAGGCACAATCACGCCCGCCATCTCATCTAGCTCTTTGAGTTTATCGGTATCCTTCTCATACTTCTCTGAGTCAAGCCACAAGATGTCGGCCTTGTACCCAAGTGACCATGCCGCGTGGTTAATAGACTCTATGACAGAAATGTAAGTGTCTTTGCATGATTTAAAGTTGAAATATTTGCCCACGATGCCAATCTTAATTTTCTTATCGATATTCTTAATCTTCTTAGCCAAGGCGGTCCAGTCCTTCATATCCTTCTTTTTGGGATTGAGGCCCAGGGTTTTAAGCAAAGTGGCACCAAGGCTCTCCTTCTCAAAGTTTACTGGCACGTCATATATTGAGTATACGTCTGGCGCCGAAATTATCTTTTCAACAGGCAGGCTACAAACGTTGGCAATGGTCCTCTTGATATCCGCACTGGCCTCAAGCGTAGCCCGACAGATTACAAAGTCTGGGTTAAGGCCCATCGAGTGGAGGTCAACCACTGCCCGTTGAGTCGGCTTCGACTTCTGTTCGCCCAGGAGCGGTGGGGTCGGCAAATAGCTTACTAGTATCAAAATTATATCGTTTGGTTGCTTTGCCTTCATCATCCGCGTAGCCTCTAAGAACGGGTGGAGCTGGTACTCACCAACAGTACCGCCATATTCAATGACTGTAATCTCGGCTTTGTTCTTCTTCTGACATTGCTCGATGCGTCTTATTATCTCTTTGGGTATATCGGGGTACACCTCCACATCTTCGCCATTATACTCCAAGTTGCGCTCGCGCCTTATCACTTCGGCATAAACCTGACCAGTGGTAATGTAGTTCTCGCGCGTACTTACTTGATTCGTAAAGCGCTCGTAATTGCCCAGGTCTTGATCGGCCTCCACGCCATCCTCACCCACGAAAACCTCTCCGTGCTCAGCCGGCCGGATAGTGCCCGCATCCACGTTCACATACATATCCGCCTTGAGGTTGGCCACCCGGTAACCGCGAGACTGCAAAATCTTGGCGGTAGAGGCGGCCGTAATACCCTTGCCTACCGAAGACATCACCCCTCCAACAACGAAAATATATTTAGGATTTTTCATTTAACGAAATTACCAAGTCTCGAATCTGCTGATTCGCATGCGCACAATCGTCCATTAGGTGCGGCCAACCCAAGTATCATACCAGACAACCCCACTCGCACAACTTTTTCCCGGGTAACCCCTCACACTCGTAAATACTCACCAAAGAAGTTTGACTGAAACCTGTGCTTTAGCGACATAATCACAGACAGTAGCACAGCCAGATTCTCAGCCGTTCTCTTGGTCAAGGAACCAAAGGATATCTTGCGTTTGAGCACCAAATGGCGTAGCGATCTCTCGGCTTGGTTGTTGGTGAGGGGAATACGGGGATCAGAAAGACAGGTTAGGTACTGGGGAATGTTTTTGCGTAAAGTTGTTTTGGCGCGAATCAATTTCATGGGATCATTCGGTTTGATCACGGCGAGCTCTGCCAGCCTCTTTGCAAACTCATCGTACCTTGCCATGCTTCTGTTTTCTCTGAGATCAGCGAATATCAAGCAAAGTGTTCGGTACTCTTCTTTGCATTGCTTTCTCTGTCCTTCCGTAATCTCCCCCGACCTCACCAAGTCTCTCCAGTGTCGGAGCAAATGGGCCCAGCATAGTTGATGCTTGTGGAGCTTCTTGTACGCGACATAGTCGTCAGAGACCACGAAGCCTTGATAGTCTGGACCCAGCAGTTTCTCCGCATTGCCCTTGCCTCTTGATTCTCCCACAAGGAAGACACTCTCACCGCTCTCGACCCCGCTCATGACCCACGAGTAGCTCTTGTCTCCACCGATCAAAAGTTTCCAGCCGGTCTCATCGAGATGTACCCCTGGCTCACCCCGTATCTTGGTCTTCAATTGCTCGTACAATGGCCGCAGTTTGACGGCTTCTCTCGTGAGCACTTTGACGATCTCTCCTTCTGAAACCTTGAATTTGCAGGTGTCATTGAGAACTTTTTGTATTTGTGAGAAAGAGAGTCGGCAGGAGACACTCAAGTAGCAGATATATTTCTGAACATTGGGGCCGAGCATGACTTTGTGGTTGAGCAGGGGTATGGCTGTGGTGAACTTGTTGCATCTGGGACAGTAGCCTTTCTCGACAAGATGTTTGCGAACAATCTTGGTGGCAGGCATGGGGATGTCTTCTTCAAAAAATATAACGGTCTGCTTTTCAGTTAATGCCGTTTTGCAAATGCAAAGATCAATAGGGTGTGAGATTGTTTCCGTCACCTCTTTGTCTTTTGGTATCGGCCTTTTGTATGAGTCACTTGCGCGAACGGTCTTTTCTTGTGGAGGAGTGAGGTCAGAGTCATCGTCGTTCACGTCCCTTCTCTTCTTCCGACCGAACACCATGGTATTGAGAGCTTCGATCTGGAGCTTGAGATCATCGATGGTCTTCTGTTGGAGGCTCACTGTCAATTTGAGAGCTTTAATCTCCTTCTTTAGTTCTCTGTTCTCATCCCGCAGATGCCAGATTTTGAATCTTTGTGAGAGGTGGAGAGACTCAAGGTTGCGGAGACGAATCAGACGCTTTTTAATCTCTTCTTTTGACAAGGCTCTGTTGCCCATACCCTCATTTTACCTTGTATTACAAGGGTTTTCAGGGAATTATCCACAGTGAGTGTGAGGGGTTACTTTCCCGGTGCTTGACATAAATAATAATTCGTGTATCATGAATGCCAAAGGAGAACCCAGATGAAAAAGACTGTGAGAGATGCGGCGCAGTGCGTGATGGGCCTGGGAGGGGCGGTTGTTAGAGCGATGCCATCGGAGGTCAAGGCACCCTTCGTGTCCAAGGCCGAGGAGCTCGGCCGTCAGATCGCCTCCGACAACGGGGTGGACCTGGAGGGCGAGGTGCCCGACGGCACCGAGCTGTCTCCCAGGGCCACCGCCCTCCTCGCCGAGCTGTCAGTCATCAAGGCCGACTTGCTCAAGCCCAAAGCGGCCTAGCCAGAAGGCCCGTTCGGTTCACAAGACCGAACGGGCCTCTTCGTTTTTACCCTGTAGTAGATTTTGGCATTGCGCTAAAAGCGCAGGACGTAAGTCGATGCCAAAATTCACTACAGGGTTTACACCTTCAAATACCGGCGGACGGCGACGAAGGAGGAGAGCATACCTAGGACTGTGCCGGAGACGATGAGGAGGACGAAGATTTGGAGGAAGTTGGCTATGTAATATTTGGTAAGGTCGATTCCGCCGAAAAAACTTGAGGTGGTTTGCCCCACCCACAGTGTGGCCGGGTACAGCAGGATGATAGCAAGCAGGGCAGCCACTCCCCCGTACATCAGACCTTCAACAATGAACGGGCCGCGGATGTAGCTGTTGCCCGCTCCCACTAAGCGCATCACGCCTATTTCTTGGCGGGAGTTGTATATGGCCAGGCGAATAGTGTTGAATGTTACAAGCGCAGCCATCAATATCAGGATAAGAGAAACGAAGGCACCCAACTTCTCAAGACCGGCTATCATCTTAGATAGGCGTTCGATAACGAGCTGGTTTTGGGAGTAGTTGATGTTGTCGATGATGGCGGCGTCGCCAGAGAGGGTGCTTTGGTTTTGCTTCTCTAGATAAGTGACTATGCCTGCATACTGGCTCGGGTCTTTGGCTTTGATGTTTAGCACCGCGCCAAGCGGATTACTGCCAAGCTCTTGGAGTGATTGTAGCACAAGAGTGTTGCCCTTATTGCGCTCGGTAAAATTCTGCAAAGCCTGTTCGCGACTGGTGTATTCGACAGATTTAACCTCAGGTAGTGAGGCGATGCGCGTTTTAAGATCAAGAATCTCCCCCTCGGGAGCCGCGATGGTGAAGTAAACGTTCACGTCCACTTTGTCTTGAAGTTCGGCGAGCGAAGCAGTGAGGAAGGCATTGCCCACGATAACCGTACCGATTATGAAAAGTGTGACAGTTGTGACGAAAACTGAAACGAAAGAAACAATACCATTACGCCAAAAGCTTATGAACCCTTGCCTCGAAACTCGTTTTATGTTCGTGCCTAACATTTAAGATTTACCATTTACCATTTAAGTTTACAGCACGTACTTGCCGGTCGGGTCGTCTCTCACAACCTTACCGCGGTCGAGGGTGACGACCCGCTTACCTAAGAAGTCTATCACGCCTCGGTTGTGGGTGGTAAGGACCACTGTAGTTCCCAAATCATTTATTTTTTTCAATATCTGCACAACTTCGTAGGTGTTGACCGGGTCGAGATTACCTGTAGGTTCATCGGCAACCAAAATGTCGGGTTGATTGATAAGCGCTCGAGCGATAGCCACGCGCTGTTGCTCGCCACCAGAGAGTTGATTGGGGAAGTTCCACATCTTGTTGGAGAGGCCGACCAAGTCGAGAACCTCGGGCACGTCGGTGTTGATAACATCATCAGGTCGGCCTGCCGCCTCCATTGCGAAGGCCACATTCTCATAAGCCGTCTTGCCGGGTAAGAGTCGAAAGTCTTGGAAGATGGCCCCCATCCGCCGGCGCATATCGGATATGCGATTGCGCTTGATGCGATGTACGTCAACCCCATCGAAAAATACAGTACCGCTGGTGGGCGTCTCCTCGGCCATCACCATCTTAAGCAGGGTCGTCTTACCCGCACCTGAGTGACCCACAATACTCATAAACTCACCCGGAGCCACGGCAAAAGTAACATCCTCAAGCGCAACCGACTTGTCCCCATAAATTTTTGTAACCTTTTCGAAACTTATCATGTTGTTAGAACTTAGCATTTAGAACTTAGGACTTAGAGGTTTCGTTCGGCTTCGATAAATCCTTCGATTTCACCATTCATGACCTTGTCCACGTTGCTGGTTTCATAATTTGTGCGGTGATCTTTGACCATCTTGTACGGGTGGAGCACATACGAGCGAATCTGATTGCCCCACTCTATCTCGGTGGTCTTGGAGATGTACATCCCCTTCTCGCGCTTGACGCGCTCCTCCTCGCGCAGTTTGTAGAGTTTGCCCGTGAGTATTTCGAGGGCCGTCTCTTTGTTCTGCAACTGCGATCGCTGGTTCGAGCTATGAGCCGAGAGGCCTGTGGGTGTGTGCACAATGCGCACAGCCGTCTCACGCTTGTTCACGTTCTGCCCCCCGGGGCCAGACGAGCGTGCAAACTCAACGGCAAGCTCCTCGGGTGGTATAGGCTCGTGGCCAGTCTTGGGGAGCTTGGGTATCACCTCCACCAAACTGAAGCTAGTGTGCCGCAAACCCTTGGCGTTGAAGGGCGACACCCGCACCAGTCGGTGCACCCCCGACTCATTCTTGAGTATACCATATGGCCATAAGGCCATATGCCCCGCGAAGCCTTGGCGAAGTGGGGCTGAAACTTGAAATGTCACATTCCTAAATCCCCCATGGTCATTCTGATTTTCGTGGATTAAAGTAGTAGCAAACCCCACTCGAGCACAATACTTTTGATACATCTCGTAGAGCATACGAGAGAAATCCTCGGCATCATCCCCGCCCGCTCCACTGAATATGGTGATGATAGCCTCGCCCTTGTCGTATTTACCCACCCCCTCCAGTTCCCCCTTCAACTCATGATACCGAGCCACCGTCTTTTGCGCATCAGCTTTGTCTTGCCAAAAAGAAGGGTCAGCCATCACCGCCTCAATCCGAGCAATCTCCGCCTCTATCTTAACTTTTGATTCACTATCGGCCATAAATTTTATAGCAGCCCACCGGTTAACAGTCGAAAATCCTTATCTGTTTCCCATAAATGCTTCAACTCATCGAAGTTCTTGTCCGGGTCTTGGAGCAAACGTGCCAAATTATCAATTTTACCCAATTCATCTTCCTTAAGTTTTGGGAAATTCTCCAACCGACCATAATTTATGACATGGGTGTAGGTGATTTCGTCATTCATAATGGCGTGGAAATCATAGATAAGCGACCACAAGATTACTATGGCACCTCGATGACCGCTACCATTATAAAAGTACTCCGGGTCAACTTCTTTATTCCTTATAGCAATCCAGGCATCTGCTGGGAAGTCGAAAGGTTTCAGCGGTATATCGTAAGGGTCATTCTCCCCTTCATGGAAACTCAAGCTCCCGTCGACGTCAGTAGTTACCCAGCGGTTATCAGCCTTGCTCCAATATTGGTTTATCCAATGGTCGGCACTTACCTTGCCAAAAGAATCATCGAAATACGAGGCATAATGATGGACAGCCCGACATCTAGTTGGTATACCCTTTGCCTTTAGTACCGCGGCAAACAAGACAGTGGTAAAACGGCACGTAACTACCAGTTTATTCTCTGGAGCACGATCAATTACAAAACCTCTGCTATCCCTGCGGTACAACTCAGCAAGCATCGCTGCGGCTGTAACTAAAACATCATCCTCAGGTTGCCGCCACCAAGGAATCTTCGTCATATCGCCGAAACGCAAATCGGCATTTGTACCCACGTTGCCGTCAACCAAGGTTGAACGATGAACAACTCTCTTCCTAACCAGCAAACCTATCTCGCGCACGCTCTCTGGCAAGTCGGCCTTGAGCTTATCTGCATACAGGCCAGGGTAGGTGTAAGTCCCAAATTGTAAGTAGTGGTCTAGTATCTTTTGCTCCATTTACCCATTATAGCAGATTGATACGGGCCTTATTTTAAGCTAGTATGAGGAACGCAAGCCAGCGTAGCTCAGTTGGTAGAGCATCGCATTCGTAACGCGAAGGTCGTGGGTCCGATTCCCACCGCTGGCTCCAAAAAATAAATGTCGAAGGCCCGCCGATTGCTAGTCGGCGGGCCGTGATAAAGAGACTAGGACTTCTGTTTGCTGGCGATCTGTTCGAGGAGTCGATCGAGGTCCTTCCCCGTGAGCCAGGGATCGATCTCGAAGCTGCACCCAAGCTTGATCTGGTGTTGGGAATCCATGATGCTCATGGCGACCTGCGTGCCAGTGAACCTCGGGTCCTTTGCGGTTTGCTCGATGAGTCTGTCGGTGGTCCTACCACCGAACTGACGACCCCAGAAGATGATGTCGTAGGTCTCGAGACTCTGCATGGCGATCTCAAGATCAGCTATGCCGTAGGCGGCATCAACCTCGAAACCTCGTGTGTTCAGAAGTGGGATCGCGAACCTCACCACACCGCCGTCGGGAGTTACCATGAGTGCGCGGCGAGATGGTTTGGCAGGCTCAGGCAGGTGGACGCGGATGAGGAAGAAGAACTCAGGGCCGAACGTCTCCTTGTGTGTTCGGCATGCCTTCTGGATCCAAGCGACCTGGCCGTTGGGGTAACTCTGGCTCGTGGCGCTGTCGAAGCAGGGGAAGGTCGGCTCGCCTGTCCCAGTGCCTTTCGCCCGTGAGGCGAAGGCAACGAGACGGGCTGGCTTGAGTGCCCCGGCTCCGAAGTGTTCCACGAAGCACAGCAGGTCGCGGTAGTCAGCGTGTTCCCACCCACCCGGGCCATTGCCGCCTGCGTCGAGCTCCTGGTCATATGTGAACGACCAAGGCACGTGCGCGATGGCGAGGCCGTACTTGCGTTCGATCCTGCTCTCGCTGAACTCGGGCTGGTTGGGGTGGACGCTCACCTTGCCTCCGACCCAAGTCTGAAGGTCGAGGAGCGACATCGCCGTGTTCACCTCCAGCGTGCTCGGGTTCGCGAAACCCGCCAGCCTCTCCGTTTCCCACACGGGACCGACTGAAAGCTGGGCGATCCTGACCATGAGTTCATCGTTGGAAATCAGAGCCCTGGCGGTCGCATCGCTTCCTCCTTGGTTGTGAATCTGTTCAACGAGCGCCTTGGCGAGTTCCCAGAGCGTTCCGCCGTTCTTGATCAAGTCTGACATTGCGATGTCCTTTCTCTAGGCTTCTCCCTACCTCACGGATGTGAGGCCTAAAGCTTGCCCAGTGCTAAGTATAGGCTAGCAAATCATTTGACAAAGTCAAGGCTATGTCATTTACATTAAGTTAGGGTTATTGGAAGTTGGCGGTGATGTACTCGAGCATGGCGCTGGCGTCGGCTTTGCGGTCTTGGGAACCTAATACGATGATGGCTAGGCGCCTTTTCTGCCCGCCGAGGGTTACGTCGAAGAGGTAGAGGCCGGTCTCTTGCGCGGCTATTGTCTTGCCCACTTTGCCTCCGGCGAAGCCGGGTGTGTCGACGAAGTCGTTGAAGTTTCGCAAATTCTTGAATTCGGGCACGCCGTAGGCGCTGTCTTTGACCTTGCCGCTGGTGATACCGAGTACGAAACTGCGGTTGTTGGAGATGTACTTGGCCAAGGCGAAGAGATCTTCGGCTGTTGAGACATTCTCAGTGTCAGCACCCGATGGATCAGAAAAGTGGCTGTGGGTCATACCAATGGCTGCGGCCTTCTTATTCATCAAACTGATAAAGTAATTGCGACCAACGTGCCTTGCTAAGGCCTCGGCCGCTTCGTTGCTTGATTCGAGCAGGAGTGGGTAGAGCAGTTGATACGCACTCACGCTCTCCCCCTCCACCAAACGTTTGACCGAGGTGGTGGCCAGCATACTTTTGGTAATCGTGATCTCCGAATCAAGATTGATGTACTCGGCCGCGACCAGAGCTGTAACAAGTTTAGTGATGGAGGCAATAGGCACAACTTCTTGTGAGTCACGCTGGAGAAAGACGAAGTTGCTAGAAAGATCAGCGACTAGGAATTGGGGCGGAGCAAACTCGGGTGTGGCCATACTGAAGTGGGCCCCGTCGGAGGCGTAGTCGTGCTCATAGACAAGCACGGGCCAACCCACATCGGCCAGGTCGTAGATAGCTTTGGCGTCGGCGTCAGAGAGACGGATGCAGCCACCCGAGTAACCCTCGGGCACGCCAGTGCCATCCTTGTAATGAGGCCAGCCGTGGATGAAGAAGTTACCTTGAAAGGCCATACTCCATGGTTGGTAGACGCGACCGAAGGAGGAGAAGTGGCTCTTCTCTTTGCTCTCGATCTTATAAAGACCGGCCGGTGTCTCCCACCATGAACCTTCGCGACCCTTGGAGAGAATCGCCACTTCCTTAACCAGCTTGCCATCTTTGTAGAGCGAGACCTTCATACTAGCAAGATCGGCCGAGATGAAATTGGCTTTTTCATTTATAAATTGCTTTTGCACGCTACCGAAAAAGTCTGGATTGGCCAAAGCTCTGGACGAGCCGTAGGCAAGAGCGGCCGTGCCAGGTATCTCGGCAACAGGCGCCTTCAAGTCATACTGGTATATAGGGCTACGCAGATAAGCCAAACTCCAACTTGCCCCGGCAATTGTTACTAGCAAAACCACAAACAATACCCACGCAGGCACCGTGTAAGAAAAAAGCTTGCTATGATGCTCGTCCGCTTGCATACCTCATCTTAGCGGTAATCCCAAATATCTGCAAAGCCATTGAAAGAGCCGCCCTTCTGAGTTAGTATGTTTGGCAGTAGGCCGAGATAGCTCAGTTGGTACCTGCCTGCCGGCAGGCAGGGAGCACATCCATGGTAACTTATGCAATCGTAAATAAAAACGATAGAATATACGTAGGTATTTCTACCGATGCACAGTTTCG
>Ga0209542_10019016_pt1 | contig 11059 bp, 14 predicted proteins | sample RifCSPhighO2_01_FD_184028 | JGI IMG/M metagenome (GOLD analysis project Ga0209542, IMG submission 184028) | Soil microbial communities from Rifle, Colorado - Rifle CSP2_plank highO2_0.1 (SPAdes) (version 2) | ecosystem: Environmental > Terrestrial > Deep subsurface > Rock core/Sediment ...
CATTCCACACATCCTCACTTCGTTCGTATGTGTCTCTATTAAAACATGTTAGAACCCATTTTACACGGAACCCGACCCAATGATTACTCGCCCGCTCGCAGACTCGCGGGCTCGCCGCCGCGGACGGCGGCCGCCTTACAGGCGCTGTACACCTTTCGCACTTTGATTACAAAACGCTCAAGGTCTTGCGGAAGCTCCAAGCATTCGCTTCCTCGCCCTTCGCCCTGCCGCTCTCATACTTTCTTTTTTGGCGGGGAAGGATTTTTTGAATAAGGAATGGCGGCAGGGCGAAGGGCGATTTTGCGGTATACTAGGCTCAAAATGTATATGGAGAAAGAAAAATTCCCCGGTGCAGTAGTGTTTTTCACTGGATTATCTGGTGCAGGCAAATCTACTATCGCACAGATATTGTGTCACTTGCTTTTGGAAAGGCAGGGCAGAAGTGTTTCCATTCTCGACGGAGATATAGTTCGGCAACATCTTTCAAATGAGCTTGGATTTTCTCGAAAGGACAGAAATACAAACATAAGGCGTATAGGATTCGTTGCGGGAGAAATCGCAAAACATGGTGGAATTGCTCTATGTGCCGCAATTGCACCATACGCAGAGTCACGCGATAGTAATCGAAACTTGATTCAACAGCAAGGAACATATTTAGAGGTTTTTGTGAAAACACCACTTTCGGTTTGTGAAGAAAGAGATGTAAAAGGTCATTACAAAAAAGTGCGCGCAGGACTTCTAAAAAACTTTACAGGTATTAATGATCCGTATGAGGAACCAAAAAATGCAGATCTTATAATTGAGACCACTAACATGTTGCCCGAAGAGGCCGCAGAGAAAGTGTATCGAATGCTTATGAGTCGTGGCGTTATTTCTACACAAGTATGACCACCCCAAAGATTTTGAAAGAAAATGCCCAGCATTTTTTAGAAACTCGTGAGTTTGATCTCTATATAGCAAATCCTTTTTCGGCTCGTTTTATTCCAAAAGGTGCAAACTCATTAATTCTAACGCATTCAAACTATGTGGATTTACCAAATCTCGTACAAGCTATGCCAAATAAGAATGGCAGAATATTAGCATTTGGTGCAGGGTCTGTTATTGACCCAGCAAAATATCTAGCCAAGATTACTGATAGTCATCTCACTGTCATTCCTTCCGCTTTGTCGGTAAATTCTTTTGCGACACATCGAAGCAGTTTCTTTGATGGCCAAAGCAAAAAAAGTTTTGACACCGTCGCTCCACATGTACTCGTTCTGGATTATGACTTACTGAAAAGTGCTGGGATACTTAATGCTTTAGGCGTGATTGAACTCTCGTCTACCGCCACAGCCCAGGTTGATTGGTCATCCGCTATAGAAAATGGTTTCGAGAGGGCAGATGCACAGATTAATGAGCGTTCAAATATATTGATAAAGGAAACAATCGGCTTGTTAAATGACTATGAAAATATTTCCTCTAAATTGGAGAAACTATTTGAAGGGTTGCTTGAGTCCGGTTTGCTTACACAAGAATATGGAAATGGTTGTCCTGTTAGCGGATCAGAGCATATAATTTCATCCCATATTGAAAATAAAATTGTTGGATGCGCTCATGGCGCAGGTCTATATGTTGGAATACTTATTGCTGCTGCGTTACAAAAACAGCATGGTAAAAGTACCCAACAAGTGGAAGTGATTGCGGACTATCTATTAGGATCTCGCTTCATAAGAGAATATATCAAGCAGCAATTCAGTAAGAAAATAATTCAAGACATTCTCTCAACAGTTCGACCAAGAGTTGAAAGACATACAATTATCAATGATTTCTCGCCAGAAGCTTTTCAATTAACAGCAAGAGAAACATGTGATATGATTTTCAAATGATTATCTACTTCATTAGACACGGAGTTACAGAAGGAAATGATGCAAATCAATTTCAACTTCCGACTATAGAACTTTCAGAAAAAGGAGTAGCCCAAGCAAAGTTTATGGCACGCAGATTTGACAGCATTCCGGTAGATGTCATTTTTAGTAGTCATATGACACGCGCTTCTCAAACCGCGAAATTCATAGCCGAGCGGACGGGACATACAGTTATTGAAAATGAAATCTTTGGAGAAATAAAACGGCCTTCTGTTGTGCGGGGGAAAAGTAAAGATGATCCCTCTATTCAGGAAGTAGTCAAAAGCATTAAATTAAACTTTACGGACCCGAACACAAAGCACTCGGATGAGGAAAACTATTTTGATGCCAAGGCACGCGCAGAAAAGATCCTAGCTTTTCTTGCCGCGCGCACAGAAGCAAATATCCTAGTGGTCACTCATGGAGAAATTCTGAGAATGATACTTAGTGTTGTAGCTTTTGGATCTGATGTAACGCCCGAAATTTATAACCGATTCAAGCAAACTTTCATTCCGTTCAACACTGGAATTTCTAAGATCCAATACGATTTATCGTTTGGTCTCAATCCAGCCGGGTGGTATGTTCTTGCATGGAACGATCATGCCCATCTTGGAGAAGTAAGATAGGTATTGCTTTTTTATTGAATCCTGTTATTATTGAAATACGCCTCATACGGAGGCACGTAGGTTCATTATCTTGACAACCAAAGGAGGAATTGATGACACAATCATCTGGTGGTGCACTGGTCGATTTTGGAAACGTGATTATTGCACACTGGCTTACCAATATCACGCCAGAAAATTTCGACACAATTGATTATGACTCTATCCCAGAAGTTCCTGATGCGTTCGAAAGTCTAAGGCTGATGAACGAATATTATGAAGGAAATCTACTGGTAATCTACAACGCTACGAATGTCGCTGAAGAAAAAATAAGAAAGTGGCTCCTGTATCACGAGTTTGTTACTAGGACCAAAATTCCGCTAACTAGAATTGTTCGTTCAAAAACAGGCAGGAATAAGGCAGGGTACATACAATCTTCGTGCAATGTGGGCTACCAAATCAATGTAGTAGTAGACGACCGATTGGAAGTATTAAATCACTTCATCGGTAAAGTTCCTTCGCTGTTCCTCTTTCGGCCTCAAACGGAAGAAATAAAGATGTTTAACTATGCAGACACGCTCTCTTGTGTTCGTGTGGTATGGACGTGGGGTGAGATTATCGAATCACTCCGTATATTGTAGCCCACGCATCATCATACGTGGGCTACCCTTTTAAAACGATGTTATATTGAAACAACCTATGCAAAAAGAAAATATCGCTCTAATGCCTATTGATTTGAAGATTCGCGATGGTCATTATTTCGTAGTTTCCGCAAAGCTGCCAAGAGAGAATTTCAAGGAACCATTTTTCCTCGACTCCTTATTGCACCGTTTTCATTTAGCGGACGTTAATAAGAATAGACCTGAGGAACAGGATGTGTTAGTCCGACCGCTTCATTACGATGAAAATGATCCAAGGATTGAGCTCATCCCATTAGACGACTTTATTCATGCTTTTGATGAAAAAATAATTGATGAAAATAAGCTTAAGTTTATTTTTCATATGTCGCGGTGTGGTTCGACACTTGCTACACAAATGTTGGCAACCGCTGACAGATTTTTCGTAGTTTCAGAACCACCAATAATAAATGCATTACTTGACCCGGCACTATTGTTACCAGATGGATATTCAAAAATGGAATTGCTGAAAACAATAATAAGCGCAATTGAATCTTGTAAACCCGAATACGCAGAATTTACCTTCATAAAATTTCGTAGCTGGAATACCTTATTTTTGGATAAGATTCTTGAACAGTTTCCAAAAACAGAATGGATGTTTGTTCATCGTAATGGGCTTGAAGTTCTTGAATCTGTTTTACGCGATCCGCCGGGCTGGTTAAGAAGTCGGCACACCTATGAGACATTTCTTTTCCATTATTTCGGGTTATCTTTAGATGAACTTAAACAGTTAGATGACGACGAATATGCTATTCGAGTGCTCGGAACTTTCTGCAAGATAGCCTTAGAACAGAAGTCATCTCGTGCGTTGTATGTAGACTATGATCAAATAGTTGAAAATTTACCCGGCATTCTAGAAAGAATGTGGAAACTAAACCTATCAACTCTTGAAAAGGAGTCCATGTTTGCTAGCACAAAAGTTTATTCAAAGGATCCAAAAAAGACTAAGAAGTTTGAGCCTGATGGGGAGAAAAAACGTCAATTAGCAAACGACACCGAACGCGAACTGGTTGAAAAATATATAGAGACACAACGCGCAAAGCTGAATAAACAATCCTATATATGAAAACCCTGACTCAGGACGAGGAATATATTAAACGGTGTGTAGATCTTGCTCGTCAAGCAGGCGAACTGGGAGATTTTCCATATGGGGCTTTAGTAGTTTTAAACAATGAGATAGTTAGTGAAAAGTACAACGAATCGTTTGCAAAAAATGAGGTCTATCGACATGCCGAAATGCTTGCGCTTGTGGATGCTCAGAAAAAATTAAACAGAGATCAGTTGTCAGAGTGTACTTTATATACTTCAGTTGAGCCATGCCCTATGTGTGCTTTTGCAATTCAAGAACTAAATATTAAGCGCGTGGTATTTGGACTTAAATCACCGATTATGGGTGGTTATAGTAAATGGAGTATATTACAAGATCAAGAAATCAATCAAACTTTCCCTAATTCCTTTGGTCGAGCACCTGAGATAGTCGGGGATGTCTTAAAAGAAGCTATAATTGATGGGTGGAAACAATGGGATAATGACAAATGGGAACGACTGTACAATAAAGGAGTGTTTAGATAATCTCATTATTATCGCCATGAAAATAAACATCGTAAATAATTTACAGAATCCAGCAATCAGTGATTTTGAGGTTGTTGAACGTAAGGGGCGTGGACACCCGGACACACTTTCTGATCGTTTGGCTGAGTTGCTTTCAAAAACTTACTGTGAACTTTCTAGGGCAAAATTCGGTACGATATTAAGGCATCAATTCGACAAATTAACCTTGATGGGAGGAAAATGTGATGTTCGTTTTGGTGGTGGCACGTTTATTTCCCCAATCAGACTCCTCATTAACGGACGTGCAACTCCTCAAGTGGGTGATGAAAAATTATTTTATAGAGATGCGCTCATTGAGACAGCATCAACTTTCCTTGAAAAGGAACTACGAAATTTTGATTTTCTCACCAATTGTAGGTTGATGCTAGAAATTACTGCCAATACAACTCGAGGAGTGCGGTCTGATGGCCCTAATGTAGATAGATCAACTCCTTATTCACGCTTTAGACCAAGCAAGCTTACTGATTTGCCGGAATACACTAAACCCGTTTCTAACGATACGGCTGTTGGGTGTGGTTGGGCACCTTATACACCATTGGAAAAGATGGTTTTAGAAATTGAAAATACTCTTAATGCTGATGAAACAAAGAAACTATATCCTTGGCTTGGGTCGGATATTAAAATCATGGCCGTCAGGAATAATAAAAATGTGGAGTTAACCCTTTGTGTACCTCAGATTTCAACATTAGTTCCCACACTCGATAGGTATAAAGAAAATGTGCAGAAAATACGTTCATTAATATCAGAAATAATCGACACCCATTCAACCTATTTCAAAGTTGATTTTTCACTAAATACTGCTGATGGTCAGCGAGACGATTTAGTTTATATGTTGTATACGGGCTCTTGTATAGAATCTGGGGACGAAGGTCAAGTTGGCCGAGGTAATCGTCTGGGAGGAGTTATTTCGTCAAGACGACCTTTTAGTATTGAAGGGCTTAGTGGCAAGAATCCCCAATATCATGGTGGTAAACTTTACTCCGTCATGGCATGGGATTTAGCCCAAAAAATATGGCAAAAGTATAAAATTCCATGTGAGGTATTTCTCGTTTGTCAGTCCGATGTGCCTATTAATCAACCATGGTCGATAATCATAAACACAACTGAAAGTCTAGATAATGACGGAGTACAAGACTTAATCAATCAAATGTTAATAGACGCTGGAGAGTATACAAATCGAATACTTGCCGGCGATTTTATTCTGGTCTAAAAGTTTGCATATTCTAGGTAGTCGTGCTTTAATATAGACAGGTGGTATTCGGGATGTTTCCTGAATACTACCTATTTTATATCATAACACGCCTCTACAGAATATGCAAGTTTTTAGACTGCAAGTGGCGAGTCCGAAATACCTTATGCGGCGCTTCGCGCCGCCCGCGCTTCCGTCGGCGAAATGCCTTTGGATTTGATTATGGTGCGGGCTCGTCAACGATGTTCGAACCCGATACCTGAATTGCGACCCCGAACTTCTTCAGTTGATAGAGGATGTGACTGAGATTCAGGAACTTGTTCCCGAAGACCTGAAGAAGGTTGCTTGAAGGAAGATGATCCTGCGGGCGGGAGTGGCAATGGTGTCATCAAGAGTTCAACGAGATCGACAAACTGCTCGACTGCGTGTCGAGCTTCGACAGGATCAGCAGGGATATTCTCTTTCGGGAGAAGCGCCAGTATTTCTTCAAAATCGGTGTCGTCAATTCCCATTCACGCCAATGTACAGGACCGGCAGGGTTACAGATAGAGGTGAAAACGTGCTAGCGAGGCTATCTCATTGGGAACGAGAGTTACCGGCGTACAGGATTGAGCGGTTCTACGAGTATCCGCATGCCAACGGCTTTCATGATTTCCATAAAGCTGTTGAGTTCGGGGTTTCCTTGCGCTGAAAGCGTTCGATAGAGCGTGGTGGTATTGAGACGTGTTTTCTGTGCAACCCTAGGCACGCCGCCAAACGCGTCGGTGATGTAGCGGAGGGCGGTCATGATTTCAGCGCGATCCCCTTCGTCGAGCACTGCATTTAGGTAGGCCGCAGCGAACTTCGGGTCACGACGAAAGCTCTCGATCGTGGCCTCGTCGTGAGTACGGTGCGCTTTTATGGTCTTTTTTGTTTTCGTAGTTTTCATGATCGTTTTTGATAATCCTTCCAATAATTCACTGCTTGCGTGATGTCTCTGTCCTGGGTTCGCTTCGTACCGCCGCACAGAAGCAACACGACCGTCTTCTTACTCTCGACGTAGTACACCCGGTATCCAGGGCCAACATCGATTTTTAATTCCCAGACACCTTCACGGCAGAAGTCGTGCTTTCCTAAATTCCCGGTATCTGCAATACGGTCGATCCGGCGCTGGATGGCGACACGGCCGGTGATATCGCGTAGCCGGTCAAGCCAGTCTTGATAAACATCATGCCCGCGGTGGTCGAGGTAGTGCAGTACCTGCATAGAGTATATTCGCTTATAAGCGAATCCGTGTCAAGCGGACGCGTAAATTAGTAATAATGACTCCCATCATAGCGTCCAGACCAATACCGTCAACACATAGTCTTATCCACCTCACTGGAAACGCTCGAATTCGGTGCGGCGGCGACATAGCGACGCAGCGCTTCTCGCAGAAGCTCAGAGCGCGTGCGATGCTCCTTCTTTCGGATTTCCTCGAGTTCTGTCGCCATTTCGGGAGGAAGCGAGATTGTGTACGTAACGGTCGTGCGGGCCATGCCCAATATTCTCCCGCATGGAGGAGATCCTGGAGAAGACGAGAGAAATTGTCCCGGGGGCAACAAAAGACCGTACTTAGTACGTTTCTGCGGTTCGTACGTGGTATGACTAAGTATTACTTTGTGCGGAATGGGAGAATCGAACTCCCGCCCGTTGCTTGGGAAGCAACTGTTCTACCACTAAACCAATTCCGCATGTTTTTTTAATGCACCTTAATTTACGCTATAGCGAAATATGGTACACAAGATTCAAAATTGCAATTCAAAAAACCAGCTTAATAATTTTTGCCACCATAAGAGTTCTGTCGTCGTGGCGGCCGGAGCGGGCGGCACAACTACGATAACCTCTTCTCCGGGTCGTGCAACTCCGAATGCGGTACGAATCGCAGAGTCCTTCCCGCGCGATGTCGCGAGTGCAGCCAGATTAGCCTCCAGAGCTACCTTCCTTTCTTCCAGAGCCTGATACTGCCTCTGGGCTTTACGCGCTTCGTCAACCGCTATCTGCACCTTTCCGGATAAGTTGATAATAAGAGAAACGAGCCAGAACGCGACGAGCATTAAGAATCCTATAAGTAATCCCTGCCTCAACTGTTTCCCGCGCATATCTCTAGTATACGCTGTTTTATGAGATATCCTTTCGCGTGAGTTGTGATACCAATATAAGAATCTGCCGACGCTTTTTGTTCTGCCCCGCTGGAAATGCTTAATTTGCGGAATATGCGTTTGCGGGTACTCGTACGGACGACTCGGTAATAAGGTAAAACAACGTAGCCGAGAAAGTCTATACCTGTGGAAACCTTTCGGAGAATTGTCTTCTTTGGATGCAGGGTTAATTGTAGAGAATTAAGTAAAAATGAGCGAATAATCGGAATGAGGGTAGTGAGTGAGGAGGGTTCAGTACCTAATATGATGAAATCGTCACAATACCGAAGATAATAAAGAATTTTCAGCCGATGTTTTACGAATTGGTCGAGTTCGTTCAAATAAATGTTTGCAAAAAGCTGGCTGGTGACATTTCCGAGCGGTAGACCACATCCCGGTGTTTTCTGGAAACTCAAGACAATCTGCCGGATAAGAACGATTGTTTCTAAGTCATCAATACGTTTTTGAATAAGGGCGAGCAGTATTGAGTGCGGAATGGAATCAAAGAATTTTTTAACGTCGCATTTGAGTGCGTAGTATGGTTGCGTGTAGTTTCTGCTCGCTTTACGCAAATATTGTTCAAGTCGTTGAACGCCAGCGTGTGTCCCCTTTCCCCGTCGACAAGAATACGAATCGTGAATGAATAGCGGGTCAAATATCGGATATAAAACGCGAAATACCGCATGATACAATACACGGTCGCGAACACTCGCCTTATGGATATGCCGCAATTTGGGGTCGCGAACATAAAATGCTTGATAATGGTCTGGTTGCCACTGTTTTTCAAGCAATTCTTGATGCAGATTAAAAATATTTTCCTCAAGATTGAAAGCAAATGCTTGCACATCCGCGTTTTTTATCTTACCCTTCTTAAATTCGCTCCAAGCGGAAAATAAATTATCTAACGAAATGATAGTATGAAAACTTCCATGAATAAGCCCCCCCCCCGACCATTTTTTGGATTTGCCGATTGTTCATAAGCTTGGGACGATATACAAAGCAGTATATCTGACAGGACCAAAACTCGCCAAGCGAGATCGTTATGGTATCTATCTGAAAATTGAATCGGTTTGTCTGGATGCTCTTATGCTCTCCATAGAAGCGGCTCTCTTGTCGCGACAGCGGAAAACTGCGAGTCTGGAGATGCTTAAAATCAAGATTGAATTGCTAAAACAATTAATGCGGATATCACACGAAATACATGTCATAGAACAAAGGCTCTACATCGCCCTCTCAGCAGATTTGGTTGAGGCATCAAAAATGATAAGCGGGTGGTTGAAATATATAAACGCGAACTCCGCCTGAGCGGAGTTCTGTGCGCGGAACTTCTGCACGAGCGCGAAGGTTCGGATTGGCATTGCCGACATTGTACCAGTTGACGTTCAACTTGGCATCGTTGCCATTCCAGTTCACGTTCGGGACGTTGCCGTCCGCATAACGAGAGCCCGTGTACTATCCGTTTCCATCCATATCACCGGCGCCCCTTTCTGCAAAAGCGCCTGAGTTATTCCCACTCTGTGTGAGCTATGTTTGGGGCCAGCCTTATACCGAGCATGCCCGCCAGAAACGGATAGGCAGTTCCTATGTATCGGCAAACCGCTATCCGCCCTATGGCGAGACCGGTTGTAGTAGCCGTGTAGTAAGTATACAAAAGAAAAATCGCGCCGGAGTACCAGCGCGATTTAAAGTGAACAAGTCAAAAGACCGAAGTGTTAGGAAACTGCTGCACGAGCGCGAAGGCTCGGATCGGCATCGCCGACATGGCACCAGCAGACGTCCAACTTGGCATCGCTGCCATCCCAGTCCACGTCCGGGATGAAGCCGTCCGCATAACGAGAGCCCGTGCAGAGCGTCCAGTTCTTTATGTCGAGATGCTGTTTCGTTTCATCAAAGTACTTAAGCTCCAGCACGAGACGTTCGCGAAGCGTGAGCGTGTTAAGTCCACATTCCACGATTTTTTCCGCCGAAACGTTAGCGAGGTCGGGGTCGGCTTCAACATTCTTCTTGACCCAGACGACGTACGCAGTTGCAGGACGCACAACGATATCGCGAACAGTGTTGAGGTCGTCCGCACACCGCCATGCCTTGCCGAACTGCTTCTTGCAGGCGTCAAAGGCATCATTGTTGGATATGCCCGGCACCATGAGGATGGGCCAGCATTCGTACTCTGGCTTGGCCGGCACATGCAGGTTTGCCAAATCAACTTCCTTACCGAAAATCCGGCGGTAGAAGTCAACCCAGCTAGCGGCATCCGGAAACTCCGGCAGTACGGCGTACCGATTGCAGAAAAATCCGCCGAGAGCGCGACCCAAACTTGTCTTGCTCTTCAGGTCGGCCCGAACCTTGACTGGGTCAAGATTGAGCGGCATTTGTGACAGTACCGCTACGTACAAATCACGAAGTTCTCCCGCCTTGAGCGGGTTTTGGACTGTCTCACGTTTCATGAGCTGTTCCTCTGTAAAGGTCATGGCGCGGAGGATTCCGCATCCAAAATCATCCTAACATACCATAATCTGAAAGTCAATGGCTCTGGGTAATGGCTTATTTGCTGGATTCTTGCACCATCTTCATAAAAACTTCTTCGGGAATGTTGACCTTCCCTCTCCCTCGTTCGAGCATCTTTTTCTTACCGCGTTTCTGCTTCTGAAGCAGTTTCATTTTGCGCGAGACGTCACCGCCGTAGAGATATCCGGTGACGTCTTTGCGCATAGCTGAGAGCGTCCGTGAAGAAATAATTCTCCCTTGCACTTTCGCCTGAATCTTTGTGTTGAAGAGTTGCTTCGGCAGGATTGAGTGGAGTTTCTCCACCATCTTCTCCGCTTCTTCTTGCACGCGCCGTGTTGCGACCACGCGCGCGAAGGCGGGCACCGTCTCCTCGGCGACGAGGATGTCCAGCCGCACCACATCCGCCTCTCGCTCTGGAAGAATTTCATACGAG
>Ga0209542_10019017_pt1 | contig 11058 bp, 11 predicted proteins | sample RifCSPhighO2_01_FD_184028 | JGI IMG/M metagenome (GOLD analysis project Ga0209542, IMG submission 184028) | Soil microbial communities from Rifle, Colorado - Rifle CSP2_plank highO2_0.1 (SPAdes) (version 2) | ecosystem: Environmental > Terrestrial > Deep subsurface > Rock core/Sediment ...
GTAGGGATAGTTATTATTGCTCACCGGGTCTGTGGGAACGGTCGTCATATAGCCGGGAGTGAAGTTAGGCGCGCAAGCATTGATAGAGTCGGTAGCAGTAAGGTTACACGGATAGTGGAGATTGTCGTTGTAATACAATGCGAGCGAGAGCTGAATATTTTTTATGTCGCTGATGCGCTTGGCGTCGCGGGCGCTCTGCCTTGCTATGGCAAGGTTGGGGATAATAATCCCCGCCAATATGCCGATTATGGCGATGACCACCAAGAGCTCTATGAGGGTAAAGCCCTTTTTATGCATAAACTATGATGCTGGGCATGCAGTTGCCCAAGTATTGGTAGAGACCTCTCGGGATGCACTTGTGCTGTCTACACACCACCACCCACCGTTTGCGAGATCTACTGAAACTGCCCACAACGCTCCTTGACTAGGAAGACCAGCGGCGGCATAGCAACGAGAGTTAGTGAGAGACAGTCCGCTGAACAAATTACCCAAACCATTATTCCCCGTACTAAACAAGTTCGTCGTAGCGACTGGAGTAGGACACGCGGCTACCGTAAACGCAGTGCCGCCGCCAGAGCGGTCATATAACTCCGCTTGCGCCCGCATGCTTGCAAGTTGGGTTTTTATTTTTGCATCGCTTGCACCACCGCGCGCGCTGCCCAAGCTTGCAAGCACAATGCCCGCCAAAATACCTATAATTGCTATTACTACTAAAAGCTCGATAAGGGTGAAGCCCTTGGTGAGGTTAGCTTTATACATACCCACTTACTATACCCCATAAAACAAAATCCCCAGCAGGTGCTGGGGATTTTGTATAAGACCAAATCTTTTACTCTAGGAAACTATTGGCATTTAACAGCGGCTGTAATGGTGCGCGACGGAGTCCCAGATGGTTTGCCTGCAAATCCATTGCTGTCAACACAGAAGATATTGCCATCAGCCAATGTCACATCCACTTCGTATGATGCTCCGCTGACGCCAACGGTGCAGTAAGCAGTACCGCCCGCACTTTTAGCTACAGCAGTAACAAGAGGGGCAATAGTTGCACTAATACACAAAGGGGTTGTTCCAGTAACTACTCCACCTGACGTAGTTGTGTTAGCTCCAGCAGCACCATACGTACTTGCACCAGTGCTACCAAAATAAAGCTCAGCTGCGGAACGTAAAGAGCTTAGGGTTTCTTTAGCACTCGCATCAGTAGCCCCTTCTCTAGCAGTTCCCAAGCTCGCCAGCACAATGCCCGCCAAGATGCCTATGATGGCTATGACCACCAGAAGTTCGATGAGGGTAAAACCTTTAGTAAATTTCTTATACATACATTTCGTATCCGATAAATAATTAAATTAATAAGCGGTTCGGATGCTGCTAGTAGTATATAGCCGCCTTTGTGCCTGCGCTACCCCCGTGTGGATAACCGCTTTAGCAATAAAAGACCTTAAATAGTGCCCGCAGTGTTGTATATAGGAAGGAGCACCGCCGCCAAGAGGAAACCCACCCCAACCGCCAGACTGATGATAAGCGCCGGCTCGATGAGGGAAACGAGCGTGTCAACAGCCGCATTGACCTCGCGAGTATAGAACTTGGAAAGGCGATCGAGTATGTTGCCGAGCTCCCCCGTTTCCTCCCCTATCTGGAGCATCTGCAACATAATAGCCGGCACCTCATCGGGGTAGCGGGCAAATGATTGTGACATGGTTGTCCCAGCTTTGACCGCCTCCACCGCGTCGCGCAGTATTCTCTCGTATACATCGTTGCCGACGACAGAAGCGGTTATCTCAAGTGCGCGTACTGCAGAGATACCCGAGGAGAGCATAACGTGCATGTTGTCGGCTATGCGGGAAAGGAAGAGTTTTTTGTATAGAGCACCCACATACGGCACGGAGAGTTGGAAGCGGCTTAGAGCCGCGCGCCCAAGCGGTGTTTGCACGTACCGCACCAAAAAGTATCCGCCGATAATGAGCGCAATGAGCAAAAAGATGCCGTAGTCGACAAAAAAGTAGCTGATACCCAACACAACGCTGGTAATAAACGGCATTTCTTGTCCGGAGTCTTCTATAATGGTGCCGATTTTGGGTATTATGACAGTGAGCATAAGCACCATAACCGCCACAAAGGTGATCATGATAAACCCCGGGTATACCAAAGCATTGCGGGCCTTGGAGGTAAGCTCGTAGGAGCGGTCGAGATAGTCCGCAAGGTACATAAACGTTTGGTCGAGCTTGCCGGACTCTTCTCCCGCACTCACCATGTTGACGTAGAACTCGGAGAATACTTTAGGGTGCTTGCCAAGGGCCTTGGAGATAGAACTCCCAGCTTGGAGGTCGTCGCTTATTGCTATAAGCGCTTGCCTGATGATCGGCTTTTCCGCCTGCTCGGCAAGCAGTCTAAACACCCGCAGGGCGGACACTTGTGCTTCAAAGAGTGTTGAAATTTGCCGCGAGAGGATAACGACATCGCGAGTGCTTGCCCCGCTAAAAAAGCTAATACTGCCGAGAGACTGCAAAAATGTTTTGCTAGAGCCGCTGGTAAAAGCGGTGATGGTGAGCCCGCGGCGCTGGAGCGCCTCTATGGCGGAGTCTTGGTTGACGGCATTTACCACCCCGCTTGTCGGCTTGCCTTCTTGGTCGAGTGCTTCGTATTTAAATTCCATATATCTTCAGCAAAACTAAATCTGCAGGAGGGCGGAGATTTTCTTTGCTAGAAAATCTTCCTAGTTCCTCGGGCCGTCGCCCTGCGCACCCTCCTGCAGATTTGTTTTGCTTGCGCGTGTAAATCATAGTAATCTTTCCAGAGTTTTTGGGTTCCACGAGCGGGAGTAGGCGCTCTCTGCTGTTATCTCGCCCGAGCGAACCAGGTCTGCGAGCGAGCGGTTCATGTCTATCATGCCGTCCTCGGCGCCGGTTTCTATAACAGTTTGTATCTCGTGCGTGCGTTTCTCGCGTATAAGGTTGGCAACAGCGGCGTTTGAAATCATAAGCTCGTATGCTGGGATGAGCCCGCCGGAGATGCGCGGGATCAGCCGCTGGGAAAACACGCCTGCCAAAGAGCCAGAAAGCTGGATGCGTATCTGCTCCTGCTGGCCGGGGGGGAACGAGTCTATAATGCGGTCTATAGTTTGCGATGCGTTGTTGGTGTGCAGGGTTGAAAACACAAGATGCCCCGTCTCTGCGGCGGTAACCGCGGTGGACATCGTTTGTGGCGTGCGCATTTCTCCTATCATCATCACGTCTACATCCTGTCTAAATACAGACTGTAGCGCCACCATAAAGTCGGCGGTGTCTACCCTTACCTCGCGCTGGTCTATGAGAGACTTCTTGTTTTCGAACAAATACTCTATAGGGTCTTCTATGGTGATAATGTGCTCGGTGCGCTCTTGATTTATTTTCTCAATAAGCGCCGCCAGCGTCGTCGTCTTACCCTGCCCAACCGGCCCCACCACCAAAAAAAATCCTTGCTCGCGCGCGGCAAAGCTCTCGAGCGCACGCGGCAGATTAAGTTCCGCAATGCTTAATATCGCCTTGGGGATAAGCCGGAGTGCCACTGCCATGTGGCCGCGCTCAAAGTATCCGTTGCCGCGGAAACGCGCCGTGTCTCCGTGCGCGTAGGAAAAATCTACTTCTTGCGTCTCTAAAAATCGTTTTCTATGCTCCGGAGAAAGGAGCTCTTGCACAAACCCTTCTATATCTTCTTTCTTATTTACCGCTTCTGACAACAGAGGGGTAAGCGCGCCAGAGACGCGGATAACTGGTTGTATGCCAACGCCAAGGTGCAGGTCCGAAGCCCCTTGCGCCACCACTACCTCCACCAGTTGCGACAATTTTTGTTTGTAATCCATCATATTCTTATACCGATATCTCATGCTCAGTCTCTTGCGGCGGTTGAGGAGTTTTTTGCTCCTCACCGGTTTCAGCAAGCGTGGTCGGCACCACTGGAGCATCCGGTACAGACGGCGACTCTTCGAGCTCAAATTGCCCGCCCAGAGTGTTTACCTCTTCAAACGGTATCATGCCGCTCGCCGATTTTATGATAGCATCCTCTTTCATGGTGAGCATGCCGCTCTTGCGTACAACGGCGACTATCTCGTCTTCCGGTTTGTTTGCAAGTATCGCGCGCTCAAGCTCCGGTGTCATACTAAACATTTCAAACGCGGCAACGCGGCCGCGGGTGCCGGACGGGCAATCCGGAGTAGGGTCAATGCGGTATACCTCTTTAAGCGGCGGAATGGCCTTTCGGTGCTCCGCCGGCAGGTCGGCAAACTCTTTTTCAAACATTTCCGCGGTGCTTTCGTCCACATTTGTTTTTTTGCCGCCGCCCGGGCACAGGGTGCGCACCAGACGCTGGGCCATGCCAAGTATCAAAACTGGCGGGATTAGGTACGGCTCAACACCCATGTCGAGCAAACGCGGTACTATCCCAACTGCGTTGTTGGTGTGTATTGTGGAGAGTACGAGGTGGCCTGTCAGCGCCGCCTGGACGGCAAGGTTGGCTGTCTCGCTGTCCCGTATCTCACCGACCATTATTATGTTGGGGTCTTGGCGCAGTGTGGTGCGCAGGCCGTTTGCAAAAGTGTATCCAATTTCCGGCCGCACTTGCGATTGAGAAACACCGGGGATAGTGTACTCAACCGGGTCCTCTAGCGAAAGTACATTGTTCTTTTCTCTATCAACCTCGTTGAGTAGCGCATAGAGAGTGGTTGATTTACCGGAACCGGTAGGGCCGGATATGAGCACGAGGCCGTATGGTTTTTTAATTGCGGAGCGGATCATTTCCAGGTTGCGCGCGGAAAGGCCCAAGTCTTCTAGCTTGAGCGCTTGTGCAGATGCGCCCAATATCCTCATCACCACCTTCTCTCCGTAGTAGGTGGGGAAGGTTGAGACGCGGAAGTCTACTTTGCTGCCGGAGACACGCGCGGAAAAACGGCCGTCTTGCGGCTTGCGCCTTTCGTCAAGACGCATGTTGGAAAGCACCTTAATGCGCGCCACTACGGCGGAGTGGACCTTGGGCGGCAAGGTGATGTTGGTTTGCAAAATACCGTCAACGCGGAAACGCACGCGCGACTGCACCGCAAGCGCCTCTATATGTATGTCGGAGGCACGCTGCTCCGCCGCGTGCCGCAAGATGGTTGCGACAATTTTAGTTACCGGCGCATCCTCGGTAATTGCCTCGGCCCGCGTCTCGGTAATCTCCACCTCCTCGAGCCGTATCTGGTGCTTACCACCTTCTTTGTCCGACTTTTGTGACTCTATGGCTATTTCGGTGTCAAGCTCGGTTAGCGCTTTTCCTACCTCGCCGGATAGGCCTTTATATTGGTTAAGCAGGAGCTCTAGGTCGGTATTGGTGATAAGAAACAGTTTGTATGGCATGCCCACCTTTGCCGAAATAAAGGTGAGTGCGTCGCGCGCCTCGAGATTGTCCGGGTCGGTGACGCCTATCTCAAGTACTCCGTCTACCACTCCCAATGGGGCGAGCTGGTAGTGGCGCGCGGACTCCTCCGGGATAAAACGCAAAATATCAAACGGTACATTGCTTTCTCCCACCTCGCGCGTTGGCAACCCATAATACTCTCCCTTTGCCGCAAGGATATCTTTGAGATCAATGCCGGATTTTTGCAACACTCCCTCCAGCGTACTCCCGGGCTTTTTAAGCTCCGACTCTATGCTCGGGATGGCGGCGCGCTCAACGACGCCTTTGTCGCTCAAAAGCTTCAGCAGGTCCATAGCGTGTTATTGGCTCCCAACAGGAGCAAAGGGGTTCCGGCGGCCGACCGGCTCCGCAGGAATCTGCACCCCGAAGTTCGTTAGCGACAGAAAAACCGGGTCGGAAAAGATACTGTCGTCTAGTTTGATAGTGTTCAAGCTGTTGATGGTCGCGAGTAATGTTTGCGATGCTTCAGAAGCCGGAGTATCCTCCAAAACTAAAATATCCGTAGCTGATGGACCTCGGAAAAAAGCAAAATATCCATACAGCACAATGGCAAGCACGACAGCGGCGATAATGGATGTTTTGTTTTGTGTTAAAAATCTCATCATAATCGAACTAGTGTAGCCAGTAGGTTCGTATAGAAAAAGTATAGTCACTGCGCACGGACACATCGGCGGAAAAACTTATCTTTTCTATGTCTAGGATGCGCATGCTGTGCTCGAGGTCCTGCATAAAAGAAAGGAAGTCGTCATATGTGGCGCCGAGAGTGAACCCAAGCGTCACAGACCCCACAGGACTCCCGGATTCGCCCACCGCCAATGGATTTTTGGCTCCTGCCGTGCCCGACAAGTCACCAAGTTGGACGTCCTTGAGTGAAAGTCCGCGTCTGGCCGCAATGTTGTTGATATCTATTATGAGTCTGATATTGTCGACGCTATCCGGTAGTATTTGATGGAGTTTTTGTATATCTTCTTCATCAAAAGTATTTCGGCGCGCTAAAAGTTCATCGCGAGTTTTACGCAACTCTTGCGACTTGTTGAGCGCTTCGTTGTAGGAATCCACTTGCGCGGCGAGCTTTTTGCTCTCTTGATACCGTGGGTCGGTATATACCACAAAGAGTCCCGCGGCGGCAACAAGTAATATAAATGGTAAGACTAGCCGTTTCATATTTGTGTTGATGAAGATGCGTCATCCGGGACTGAAGAAGTTTGCACGACTGTCCTGCTGAAGAGCGTTAGAGAAGGGTCTACTCCTGCGGAGATACTAAAGGTGACGCGTCCGGTCTCTGCGCTGATGTTTATATTTGAAAAGATAGTATCTTTGAGCACCTTGCTGGCGCCAAATTGGTCGGACTGCAATGCAATGGTCGAAAAGCTGTCCGCAGAGCCGTCGAGGTGGATGACAGCAACCCCGCTGTCGCCTACCGAATACTCAAACTTACTAAACTGTACCTTCTCAAGCGTCTGGCTGGATAGGAGGTCGAATATTGCCGATGGGGCAACGTGTGTTGCCAGGAGTGTTTTAGATTGGTTTATCAAGCTATCGGTGCGTACAAGGTCTTGTATAACCCCCTTGTCGAACGCGTTTTGATAAGCAGTGAGCGATTTGCTCTTAGAGGTAATGGCACTATTTAAGTATTGTTCGTAGATGAACGTGGCACCCGCCGCAACCAACGACATAATAAAAATCAGTATGCACGCAAGCATCAACAATCCAAACGTACTGCCACGGCGCGACTCGCCTACTAGCGGCTTTTTAGGAATGAATGAGGTGGTTGCCTGCGGATCCATTTCTCTTTTATTATATCCCAGTAATTATGGCAAGGTGCGCTCTATCAACAGAAGGTCGCTATCTACGCCTCTTGGAGCCGCCGAAGCGCAAGACCCACCGCGACCGAAAACTCCGGCCCGGCCTCTTTGAGTATTTTTTCAAGAAACGCCGGCGCCTGTGTTTTGCCAAACGGGTCGGCGGGGCGTACCTCGGCTTGGACCTTTGTTCTTGCGTATTCTTTAAACCCCTTTAGAGCCGCGCCGCCGCCTGTTGCAATGATGCTCCCGAGTGTCTGGTTGGTGTGCTGCTCATAGTTGATTATTGTGTGTGAAAGCTCGGATAGAAGCGGAGCGAGAGAAAGCTCCAGAGACCTCCTTAAGTCTGCTGGACACTGTTCTGACAGGCCAAATCTCCGCTTGCGCTCCTCGGCTTGAGCGACGGTTATTCCAAGCGCTCGCGACGCGGCAAGAGTGAGGTCTTGGCTCCCGCGGTTTATGATATGACTTTGGCGGATTATGCCGCGCTCGACCACATAAAACTTTGTGGTGGCCGCGCCCATATCTATCACGGCAACAGGAGCAATGCCGTGGTCGAGCGCGGCGCGTGTGGCGCTAAACACCTCTATCTCAAAAAAGGCCGCGGCAAGTACCGCATCGCCTGCGATAGATCGGAACTTCGCTATGGTGTCGCGGTGTATTGCAACAATAAGCACTTCCATTTTGCCTGTTGCACCGGCGGTCTTGGGGTCGGAAATGACAAACCAGTCCAAAAGCACTTCGTTTATGGGAACCGGGATATACTTGCGCGCTTCAAGCGGAACAACTTGTGCCAGCTGCTTTTCCACCGCCGCAGGAAGAGTTATGACCGCGATTAGACTTGACGAGTACGGTATGGAAATTGCCGCATCGGCGGTGGTGACATTTGCCTCGCGGATAACATCTTTTAGCGCTTCTGCTATTTTTTCTGCCGGGAGCGATGTTGCGCGTCCTATCTCAAGCCCTGCATACGGTCCCAGTGCTATGGCGCCGTAGGTCTCGAGTATGACGCGGCCTTTCTCCTTGCGCAGTTGCACTACCTTTATAGAGGAAGTGCCGATGTCAACTCCAAGCACGCTCTTTGTCTCCTTGGAAAAAAGGGATGAAAAAGATGGTATAGAAAAAGCCATGTATATAGTAGTATACTCGGCGCGAAGACAGTAATAAAGGACGCCGATAAGAACAGCTCCATGCTACTCTACATGCACATACACTTATCCACCCTGCTTGACTGGCTCCTGCCGCCGCGCGAGAGCGACCTTATTGTGCGCTCACTCACCGTGGAGAAACTTGCCGCTATTGCTCTCTATGACGGCACTCTTCCATACCACGACGAGCAGGTAAAAGCGCTGGTGTGGGAACTTAAGTACCACGGCAACACACGAGCGGCCGCGCTCGCGGGAGAACATTTTGCGGATATACTCTTGGCCGCCGCGGCAGATGAAATAAGCATGCCGTTACTCTTACCTGTCCCCATGCACCGTTCGCGCAGGCGAAAGCGCGGCCACAACCAAACAGAGCTTTTATGCGAGAGTTCCCTATTTCATCTTGGAGAAGGTGTTTTTTGCTACCGGAAAGACCTGCTTGTGCGGGCGCGCGACACACAAGAACAGCAAGGTCTGCAAAAACATATACGTCTGCATAATGTAAAGAAATCAATGGTCGTAACTTTAGCCGCACAGGTTGCCGGGCGAGTGTGCGTGGTGGTTGACGATGTTGTAACTACCGGCGCCACCTTTGCGGAAGCGCGCCGAGCACTCACTGAGGCCGGCGCGCGCAGGGTTGTTTGTATTGCGCTTGCCCGCTCTTAAAACATTTGCAGGCGCTACTCTTCCTCTATAAGACCCATCTTGATAAGGCGCGAGCGGATAGCGCCCGGCTGGCGCCCAAACTCTTGAGAAATACTTTTGGCCGGCTCGCCGCTTAGAAATCGCTCCTTAAGGTCCCCGTCTTCTTTCTTGCTCCATGGGCGATATGCGTTTGGATGTTTGCCGCGTATAGTTTCAAGGCGAGACCTTTTTGCCGGTGCGCCGCCAACACTCCCGCCGAGGGCGCGAACAAAGTTTTCCTGCAACCGAGAAAGCTCGGCCTGCGGCATCCGTAAAAAAGCATTGCGCGCCGTTTCCGACTGCTTGCGGAATACTCGGTCTTGCTCTTGTATGTCCGGGTGTACTTGGAGCGCGCGCTCGTTTATTCCAGCCAGAGAAAGCCCTTCCAGGGTGCGTACGCGGGAAAGTGCCACGTATCCTTGGCCGTACTCAAACGCGCGGGAGAGGTCCATGTGTGCGGCGTCGAGCGACATGCCCTGGCTTTTGTGTACAGTAATTGCCCACGCAAGCCGCAGAGGCAACTGGTTTATGCGCGCTAGCGTGCGCCCCTGCTCCTCGATGCGCCACTCTGCGGGTTCCACCACCAAAGTCCGGCCACTGTGCGTTTTTACTATCGGGTACCCGTTGCCGCTTGAAAAACCTGTCACAATTCCGAGCGTGCCGTTTACATAAGAGTGTCCGCTAATGTCGTTTTTTGTAAACATCACCCGTGCCCCCACCTTTAAGACTAGCGTCTCGGGCGAGAGGCAGCCGCGCTTGAGCATCGCAACAATACCATCGCTCCCGCGGCTAACCATGGTAAAGGTGCGCGCATGCTCATCTAGCTTGGCAAGCTCGGCGTCATTAAGGTGGTCTACGTCTGCGTTGTGTGAGAAAAGTTGTGCGGCTTGCGTACCATGCCCCACCCTCTTGCGCGACCCGAGCAGTTTGCGATGCTCGTCTTTTACCTCGCCGCGCCGGATTGCTGAAAGAATTTCCAAAAACTTTTCGTCCTCCTGCCTATGTTGCTCGGAAAGATAGCAGGTTATGGGGTTCAGAGACTTCCACGCTGGAGAGCTGAACGAAAAGAGCGGTCTTGAGCCCTCTGCTAGTAAAGAGTCCTGCCCTTCTTCCGACACCCGCCCCGAAATAGGCGGGAGTTGAAAAAAGTCACCCACCAAAAGCACCTGTAGCCCGCCGAAAGGCCGGTTGGTGCCGCGTATCTCGCGGCACACCGCCTCTACCATGGTCAGTGTGTCTTGAGAGAGCATCGACACCTCGTCAATAATTAATATAGAAGTATTGCGCACGCGCCGCACCACGCGCTCGGTTTGTGCGATGCGGTCTAGCTCGTAGTCGCTCAACTCCCGCTTTATACCTATGCCGCTCCACGAGTGTATCGTGTGCCCGCCGATGTGCGTGGCGGCAATGCCGGTTGATGCGGTAATGGATGGCTCTACCCCCACCCCGCGCAACCACGCCACATATTGGTTGACTGTGTGTGTCTTGCCGCTCCCCGGCTCTCCGGTGAGAAAGCAGTTCGCTCCTGTCTTAAGTATTGCCAGCGCCTCGTCTTGAGTCATCTGGGGATTCTATACGAGAAAAATATATTGTACAAAACGATTGAGCTTTAGTACAATTCTTCGTATGCATGCGAGTCGCACAACTCTCGAGAGTAATAAGAACACGCTGATACTTATTTGTCAATGCGGAGAGGGAGGGATTCGAACCCTCGGACCCCTTTCGGGGTCAACAACTTAGCAGGTTGCTCCATTCGACCGCTCTGGCACCTCTCCAATGCTCACTACCTTACACTAAACGCCCTCTGCTTGCACGGCCGGGCAGGTGCGGCCGTCTGGGGTTAGGACCACCGGGTACTCATCTGCCGATACGGTGCTGTCGGAAAATAGGTGAAGCAAAATGGCAAGCCCATGCGAGACGGCCTCGTCCCAGTACTGGTCAAAAATAAAATTACCAAGCGAGTAGTACACTAGCGTCTGTCCTATGTACTCGTGGCCCAAAAC
>Ga0209542_10019018_pt1 | contig 11058 bp, 11 predicted proteins | sample RifCSPhighO2_01_FD_184028 | JGI IMG/M metagenome (GOLD analysis project Ga0209542, IMG submission 184028) | Soil microbial communities from Rifle, Colorado - Rifle CSP2_plank highO2_0.1 (SPAdes) (version 2) | ecosystem: Environmental > Terrestrial > Deep subsurface > Rock core/Sediment ...
ATACATTTCGTGAAGTGTCGCTTTAGTCAATTCAATAATGAATCTCAATTTAGGAGAGTCCCACGCTTCCCACGATCCCTCATGCACATTATCACTTACCATCTCTTGAGTATGTCCAAGCGCATCAAAAAGTTCAGAGGCAACATTAGTAAATTTTTCTTTGAGACTTTTTATGCTCGCTTGGTAATCGGCGTATCCAGTTTTTGGGTTTTTGACGATTGATTTTTCATGCTCAAGTAGTTCATAGATTGCTTTTCTCAAGCAAGCAGACGCGCCGACAAGATAATTAGATTTGCGGCTATTTTCCGCCTCATATATCAATTCCCTTACTTTTTCTGGTATCCGACTATCCAAAACAAAATAAGATGTTGGTTGCGAAAAAAATAGTGCCGCGTCAATATCCAAGCCGTCCATGAATTGATCCGAGTGGCTATATCTCCTTAACTCTTGAAAACTTAAATGCATAGATGTTTTTTCACACCCATCGGAATCACATCTCACAATATATCCATAGCAGGTTTTGTATTCACCCCAATGAAAAGAAAAAGTATCAATCAATGAATAAGAGACATTATTTCTTTTACAAAAAGGGCAGTTGTAAATATGCGGGTCTATAAAGTATTTTTTGTCCAAGTGAGAGAGGTCCATAATTTTATTTTATTAAATCATCAACAATCAAAGTAATGGCGATTGGAATTGATTATTATATTACTATGGTATCAAAAATTATGAGTTTAGTAAATGCCGAAAAATCCATCCGTCCGAAAGTTTTGGGGGCGAAGCCCAAGCAGGCGGGCAAAAATTCCTTCCCCCCAACCCCTTTCCTTTTTGCCCACCCGAGCGTTCAGTTTGGCGCGCGAAGCGCGCCGTCAATTCTGTTCAAAATAGGTTCGGACTTTGTCATATAATTCCACTCGTCAAAAGGTCTCGTACTTCGTCTGGCGCGAGGCTTTTTATTTTTATTCACTTGTCTTGGCGCGGGAAATTTGATAAGATTAAAATATGAAAAAACATAAAGAGAAAATCTATCAATATGAAGTCATTTTTGATACTAATGGACAAGGATATACTGTTACGGTGCCCAAGTTGCCCGGCCTAGTTACGGAAGGAGATAATTTACAGGAAGCCCGCGAAATGGCAAAAGATGCTATCCGTTGTTATCTTGAAGCGCTTTTAAAAGATAAAATATTACGCAAGTCATCTGAAGTAAAACGAGAAAGGATAGGGATTTGTGTTTAATTTTATTTTTTGTGCCAAAGCTCCCGAGAATACCATCCACTTTAGTGATCAGAGCTCTTAAACAAGCTCGTTTTTATGAATATCATCGATCGGGGAGCCACATCCAGTTACGCCATCCCCATAATTCCAGCTTAAGAGTAACCATCCCTTTTCAAAGAAAAGATTTAACTCCCAAAACACTGAAGTCGATTATTGAACAAGCCGATCTTACTATCGACGAATTTATTAAATTGCTTTAGCGACTCGCTTGCCCTAGATAAAAGATCTCGTACTTCGTTTGGCGCGGGGCTTTTTATTTTTATCCACTTGTCATGGCGCGGAAAATTTGATAAACTCGGATTAGTGTGTTTTTTAGTTTGAATAGCACATTTCAACAGAATAAGGAGGCCGAAAATGTCTAAAAGAAGAAGGGCTAAAAGCAAGACAGTAGCCTACGTTTTTCCCGGGCAAGGGAATTTGAAAGCAGGCGCAGGCAAAGCGGCCTACGGTTACTCTTCTAAGGCCAGATTGGTAATAAATACGGCTGATAAGATTCTTGGCTGGCCGCTTTCAAAGCTTTGTTTTGAGGGACCGGAAGCGGATCTTAGAAAAACTACCAACGCTCAATTGGCCGCAGTTGTTACGGCCTTAGCCGAATTATCAGTTTTGTGCGATCTGAAAAAACTGGACGATGGCGACTTAAGATTTATCATCAAAGATAAAAGAGTCGCTTTCTTGGCCGGCCATAGCGTTGGCTATTACGCCGCTTTGGTCGCAGCCGGCGTACTGACCTTGCGTCAATGTCTGTTAATACTGACGGTAAGAGCTGGAGCGATGAGCCTGGCATGCGAGATTAATCCCGGCAAAATGTTGGCCCTAATTGATCCGGATAAGGAAAAAATCAATGAACTTAATTCTGTGCCCGATGCTTGGGTAGCTAACTATAATTCTGATGGACAGGTTGTCTACGGGGGGCGAACAAAAGCGATGGAAGAAATGGAGCAGTTTGTCCGGCAGAATAAGATAGCTGATAAAGTTCTTCCGCTGGGGACAGAGGGTGCGTTTCACACCCCTCTAATGGAGCCAGCCGTACCTCTTCTCTCGGCAGTTATTGCTCAAATTGAGTTTGGGAATCCTGCGGTGCCAATCATCGCCAATAGCAATGCCCTGCCTATTACTACCTGGCAGGAAGCTAAAGAAGAGGCGGTCAAACAAATTTGTTCGGTAGTCCATTGGGTTCAATCGCTGGAGTTTTTTGATGCTCACGGCGTCAAGACCACCATTGAAATGGGCGGCGAGGTGTTGAGCAGAATGTTCGCCAGGGGATCTAAGATGGCGACGTTGAAAAGGTTTATTTCAATGAGTGCCGGCCTTATCAAGCAAGTTGCGGCTCGTGAGAAGAAAAAGTTTCAAAAAAAACTTATCAAGTCAAAAGATTCTAAATAAAAATAATTAAAAAGCCCAGCTCTAAGAGCCGGGCTTTTTATTTCTTGATATTTTTTGAAGTTTGGTGTAATTTTAGTTATTAACTGATAGGGGGAGGGTTGCGATGGAAAATCTGATTGAAGTATGCGCGGGACCGAATTGCGCGGTTTTTGCCGACAAGATAAAGGCAGAGATTGATAGTCTAGATTGTTCTTTTAAAATTATAAAAACGGCTTGTTCAAAGAATTGCGGCAATCGTTTCGGGCCGCCGGTAGTGAGGATAAACGGCGATATTTTTCAGGGAGAGATTGTTCTGCAAAAACTGCGGGAGATTATTCTTTCTCCCCAAAGTTTTACCGCATCTTTTGACAGGAAGATTCACGTAGCCGGAAATTTTCAGAAAATATCGGGCAGAGCCGGCTTGGCGATAGACATTGGTACAACGAATGTAAAAATAGCCTTAGTTGATATTGATGCCAAGACGGTAATAGCTACTGCGTCATCTCTTAACGGCCAGGTAGCTTATGGGCCGACAGTGGTTGATCGCTTCTTTTATTTTTCAAAGAATCGGGAACTTTTAAAAGACGATGGCCTCAAAATTCTTCAGACGGCTGTTGTCAGGACAATCAATGAGACGATAAGGCAGTTGTTGAAAGAATATAAAATTAGCATGCGGGATATTGAAAAGATTTGCGTGGCCGGAAACACCGTAATGAGTTATTTGTTTTTAGGACGAGATCCCGATCTGTTCGGTAAGGGAGACAAATCGCATTATCAGGAGATGAAAATGACTTCGTTAAACGGCGCTCAAGTGATAGTCTTGCCGTCTGTTTCAGAATATATCGGAGGCGATATTGTCAGCGGAATATTTTCGGAAAATCTTTGGCTAGCTGATAAAAACAGGATTTTTATAGATCTTGGCACAAACGGAGAAGTAGTTCTGATTTTGAAAGACCCCCGGATTTTACTGGCTGCTTCCGCTTCCGCGGGCCCGGCATTTGAGGGCGGAGGGTTTAAATACGGCAGCCATGCTGTTCCCGGATCTATTACCGGAGTTAAGATTATAAACGAAAAATTAAGATACGAAACTTATAATAACGCTAAAGCTGTGAATCTTTGCGGTTCGGGCATAATGGAATTAGTTTGCGAGCTCTTCCAGAATCATATTGTAGATAAAGTGGGCAACATTAACCCGTTATCTGAATTAGTCGGAGCGAACTCCAGAAAAGGCGAATCGGGATTAGAAATTCTGGTCGGAGAAGGCATTACCGTTACTCAAAATGAAATTAAGTATTTTATAGACAGCAAAGCCGCCATTGCCGCGACGATCTCTGCTCTTTTGAAAATAGCCGAATGCGACATAGAGAGAATAGATGAAATCTTGGTGGCTGGGGGATTCGGCGATCTTGATTTTGGAAAAGCCGTTACGCTGGGATTATTGCCGCGTCTTCCCTTGCACCGTTTTAAGTATATGGGAAATACAAGTTTGGCGGGAGCGGTTAAGCTTCTTTTGGGAGAAGATCAAAAAAGTATAAGCGATATCATATCCAACACAACGGTCATGGATTTTTCGTCCGACCCCGATCTCCAGAAAGAATTTTTCGAACATTATACTAAAGAAAGATTCATATATTGAAAAATAACAAAAGAAAATACACCTCGCCATGGCGGGGTGTATTTATTTTTATTACTTTGATAATTGAGCGATGGCGCGGGCGATGTTTCTTCGCGCCTGCGCTTCGTATTTATCATAAAAGAACTGCGTTGAAAAGATTGCCGGACGATTAAGAAGGGTTTTCAAGAACGTCGACCTGCCGGCTCTATATAATTCTTCCGGTACCCATCCGTATTCTTTGCGGATTTGTTGCCCATTTTCGTCAAATATTTCATTCGGCGCTCCGAGAGAAGACAGATCAATGTCAGTAATGAGTTTTTCGTCCGGATCGGTCGGTGGCACACTGTGCTTTGTCGCCAGAATAAGATTTACTGCCAGTTTCGTGAATTCGGCAGAGAGAGACGCTTTTTTCAAAATAGTTTTTGCGAGTTCTGCGCTTTTTTCCTCGTTATCCTTAGCTGAAGGATCGCATACTGCGTCATGAAACCAGATTGCCATTTTAACGGCCATCGAGTTTACAGCTAAATGTTCGGCCGTCTTTAATTCATCAAGGCAGTGATTTACGTGAGAGAGATCGTGATAATGCCGATGCGTCTCGCTGTACCGCTCAAGAAGATTTATGTAAACAGGGCTGGGGCTATCTTTCCCGCCGGCTGATTTCCACGAGTCCGAAAAATCGAGCCATCTTTTCGTTTTATCAACAGTTTTATTTTCCACGGCGAATCTCCTTTAATTTTTCAAATACAGCGCTGGGGGACATATTTTTCAATCATGAATGCGCTTTTCATAATATACCACAAGTTAAAAAACTTGACAAGACGGCAATCTTTGCTATAATAGCTGATGCTCATTTACATAGTTATATGGAGAGCAAAGAAATAAAAAAGAGGAGGAAAAGGAAATGGGAAAATGGATCATTGTCGGGGTGCTCGTGATTTTAGCCCTCATCGTTTGGGCAAATTACAACGGACTGGTTGGGGCCGGTAATGCAGTTGATAGGGCATGGAGTGATGTTGAAGCGGCGTATCAACGTCGTTTAGACACTATTCCGAAATTTGCGAAAACGGCCCAATTTTCCGCTGATTTCCAAATCAAGCTTCAGGACAAATATGTCCAGGGGCGAGAAGGTGTTAAAACAGCCGCAGCAACCGGCGATCCGGTCGCATTGCAAAAAGCGGCGAATGATGCTTTTGAAGCTATGATGATTTCTGTCCGAGTTGAAGCTGTGCCTCAAGCGAAGACCGAACAGCTAACAGAGCTCAATGCCCAGGTTGAAAATGTTGAGCGCGTGATCAACCACGAGAGGAAAGCCTTTAACGAGGCTGTTATGAATAATAACAACAAGGTTCAGATGTTCCCGGGGAATATTTTTGCCGCAACATTCGGCTTCAGGGCTCGCCAGAGTTTTCAGGCGGAGGAGGGCGCAAATAAGTCGCCCGACTTCAATCTTAATATAAAATAAGACGTTAAAAAATGGGGAGCGGCTAAAGGGCTCTCCATTTTTTCTAAATCGTCTAAAGGAGAAAGAAATGAGATATCCGTACGGGCACAGGCAGGAAAGACGCCGATTACCATTAGTCATAATCTTGGCTCTTGTGGCATTCTTGGGAATTATGGCTTGGGCTGTTGTTGCTACTTGCGCCAAGGCTTCCCAGCCGGGCAGGGGAACATTGGTTGTCGGGACTAACACGCCATTCCCGCCTTTTGAAATAAGAAAAGGCGAGGAGGTTATTGGTTTTGATATCGATCTTGCCAAGTATCTTGCCAAAGCTCTGGATCGAAAACTCATAGTGAAAGACTTTAGTGAGTTCGATGCTTTGTTGCCGGAGGTTACCGATGGGGGATCGCTTGATATGGCGATTTCCTCAATAACCATCAGGGATGACAGAAAAGAAGTTGTTAGTTTTTCCAACCCGTATTTTAAATCATCGCAGGCGTTGCTGACAGCAAAAACAAGTACCCTGATTTATTCCGGTCCCGGTTCATTGAAAGGATTGAGGGTAGGGTATCAGCAAGGAACTACCAGCCAATCCTGGGTTGAGGAAAATCTGGGTAAAGGAAGTCCGAATCTTATTCCCTTCGGAGATGTGAGCGTTGGCTTACAGATGATCCTATTTGGTTCTGTTGATGTGATTGTTATAGACGAGCCGGTCGCGAAGAGTTTTGCCAAGACAAATTCTAATCTGAAGGTGGCCGGAACAATAGAAACCGGCGAAGAATACGGCGTTGTTGTTACAAAAGGCGACCCCAAAAAACTTCTTTCAACGGTTAATAAGACCATCAAAAAAATGAGAGAAAATGGTGAATACGACAAACTCATCGCTAAGTGGTTTGGTGGAGGAGTGAATAAGTGAAAAGAATTACATTCTTTGTTGCAATACTTTCGGTATTTGTTTTGTTTATTGCGGGATGCGACAGTGGAAAAGATAAAACTCAGCCTCGCGGAAAATATATCTATGATGAGGCAGGATTTTTATCAGCCCAATCAAGGGTTTCTCTTTCTTCGTATCTTTGGCGTCTTGATTCGCAATCAGGCTACGAAATAGCGCTCGTATTTCCTAAGAGTCAAATGGACGAGGATGCAATGGCTCTATGGTTTAATGATCACGGCGTCGGCAAGAAAGATATTGATAATGGCGCTGCGGTGTTCATTTTGCCGGACAGTTCTGCATATGTTGTGATCGGCAGCGGAAGCGACAAGGTTTCCGTTACTTTTTCCAAAACTGCGGGAGAACGGATATTCCGGGATTTCAAAAATGATCCGGTTTTGACTCTTCTTAGATTTACCAGCGCGCTTGGAGGGAAAATTAATGAAAGCGTTGGCCGGGAGATTGGCGGCAGGTTATTTGATGCCATAAAAAATAACATTGATGTTATTCTGCTCTGGGCTGCGGTTATCGCTCTGCTTTTCTTTATAATCCAGCAGTTTGATGGTTTCCAGCCGAGAGACCTTATTTTACCGATTGCAGTGTTTGTAATTCTCGGAGCGTTTCTGGGAATCAGCGCTTTATCTTCCGGCAGTTCTCCCAGTACTTATCAGACATACGGGATGATAACATCCGCAAAATTGGATAGTTACGCCTGGACTGAGATGAGGCAGATATGTACCAGCAACGGTAAAACCACCACTTGTGTGATTATCCCGGTACCGCATGTCAGATATACAAATGATGCGAACATCTTAAGTTATGAGATGAAGGGTTATAAGCATCAATTTTGGACGGATGATTCCAAGTGGGCGTGGGAGCGTCAAGTTGGCGAGGTTGATGGCTTAACTGTCGGCATTGAAAATGAAAGGCTTTACGGCGTTTCCATGATCAATGATAACTCCGGCGGCAATACCATCAGCGACGGCGTATGGATATTAGCCGGTAAAAATTCAAAAAAATAATGGAAAGGAGAAAATAAAAAAAAGGCGTTCGGAAAACCGGACGCCTTTTTAATGTCCCGGCGAGTCTGTGAGGAGACGCTTGACAGGGGAGTACGATGTACGCTATAATGTACATATAAGATTATGGATACAAAAACAACTTTGCCCATCTCTGAGGCGAGGCAAAAAATATTTAAAATAGCCGAACTGGTGCAAAAACCATCAACATATTATACGCTGACCGAAAAAGGCAGGCCTAAGGCAGTGATATTGTCTGCTGAAGAATTTGAATCCTGGCAAGAAACTTTAGAGGTAAACCGCGATTTTCCTAATTTAAAAAAAGATATAAAGATGGCCGAAAACGATTACAAAAAGAAAAAATGCGTCACGCTTGAGGATGTGCTGTCTAAAGAAGGTTTTATTTTAGCTGACAAATAAAACATGTACCGGGTATTTTTATCGAGAATCGCTGAAAAGGATTTAGAACGGGTAGATAAAGAAAATAAACCGCGGATTTTCGCGGCTTTATTTGATTTGAGAAAGGATCCGTATTCGGGCAAAAAACTTGTAGGAGAATTTTGCAAATGTTATTCGTTGCGTGTTAGTTCCTATCGCATTATCTATGAAATTCACAAGACTAAACTGAATATTCTCATAATTCGTATCGGCTCTCGCCAGGGAGTTTATAAATAATAAAAAAACACCAGGAATAATCCTAGTGTTTTTTAATGTCCCGGCAAGTCTGTAAGCCGAATTCTGTCTGGCCCGCCTTCGCATAAAGCTATGGCGGACGAGGTGATAATCTATCTAGCCCCTTGATTACTCTCGGGGTCATGCGAGCTACTTTTAACGAAAGTTTCAAGATGAATCCCGAAACCTCCGGTTTGCTCTTGCTCTTAGGTAAGAATTTAGCTCCGACGCTTTTGCGAGGTCGGAGTCCCGACTGTAACGTCGGGACCGTTTCACTTCCCCCGACGGGGGACATCGTCACTGTTCGCATCTCTATCCTTGCGGACGGCGGGCGTTACCCGCTACCATTTTAACCCTTCGCCTAAGCGAAGGAGTAAGAGTTCGGACTTTCCTCCAAACGCATAATTTCTTATGCGTCCAGTAATCACCCGACTCACCGGGACACTCATATTTTAGCATGTCAAAATATAATGTCAAATTATTAACAAAAAAGGCTCACATTGCGGTGTGGGCCTTTTGTATTTTTTTATTTCAATATCATTTTCAACAAAGCCATCATTACGTACAGCTTGTTTAAGGCTTGCGGAAAGTAAACTGCCCTCGGGTCCTTATCTACTTCCGGAGCTATTTCTTCTTTGTGAGGCAGGGGATGCATAATAATTGCGTCTTTTTTCATCAAATCAAGCACTTCTTGGTTGACTCCCCAAAATGCCGGCGGCCCGTATTTTATTAAAAGTTGTCCTCTTTCTTCTTGGATCCTGGTAATATAGAAAACGTCGCCATGAGGAGCAACTTCTCTGATGTCGCGTATTTCTTCAAACGGCACCGCGTGTTCTTTTAAATAATCTTTGACATCCTGTCCCATTTTTGCGGCGTCGGGAGATACGAAAGAAATTTTAATGCCCGGATATTTAGCCGCAAGATAAGCAAGGGATCTCGCGGTTCTTCCTCTCGCTAAATCACCGGTTATTACCAAATGCCGTCTTTCAATTTTCATCAGTTCTTTTTTAATAGTAAAAAGATCGGTCATGGCCTGAACAGGGTGCTGGCCCTTGCCGTCGCCTGCGTTGATAATCGGCGCTGTGGAAACTTCGGCTGCCCTTTTGGCCATACCCTCTTCGTCTGTTCTTAATACGATTATGTCCGGCTTGCCCAAACAGAGTATGCGGATCGTATTTTCAATAGTTTCTCCCTTTGCTACGGAAGAAAATTCTTTTGCATTTTCAGTGGAAAAGATTACATTGCCGCCCAATCTCCACATAGCCAATTCGGAATAATAGCGAGTTCTGGTGCTTGGTTCATAAAAAAAGCTGACCATTTCTTTTCCGGCAAGTGTTCTTGTTCTTTTTATCGTGGCGGTTATTTTTTCCATTTCCGCGGCGAGAGGAAAAAGTTCGTTTTCCAGCCATTCTCTGCTGAATTGCTGCGATTCAAGAATATGTTTCAATCTTTCCATTTTTACTCCTTTATTAGCTTTACAACGTGCTGTTGCTATAATATTATGAAGATAAATTAAATGCAAATCAGACGTATTTTTCATTCCCAAACAAGGACGGTGCACCATGCGGCCGGCATTCTTATCATTTCGGCTTTGTTGAGCCGAGTTTTAGGCATGGCAAGAGATTGGCTCTTGGCCAAAAATCTTGGGGCGGGTTCGGACCTTGATATTTATTTTGCCGTATTCAGGATTCCCGACTTTCTTTACCATGTTATAATTTCGGGAGGCATCGTTGTGGCATTTTTGCCGATTTTTTCCGATTTTTTTTCCAAAGACAAAGAAGAAGCTTGGAAGTTTGCCAGCAACGCTCTGAATATTTTTCTGCTTTTCTTGATCGTATTTTCCTTGGTTCTTTTTATTTTCGCGCCGGTCATGGTTAAATTAATTACCCCGGGATTCACCAGCGCTCAATTGGACCAAACGATTCTTTTGACAAGAATAATGCTCTTAAGCCCGATTTTCTTCGGGATAAGCTCGATTTTTTCAGGCATTCTTCAATACTTTCATCGCTTTTTGGTTTATAGTTTCGCCCCGATTCTTTACAACTTCGGAATAATTCTCGGAATTGTATTTTTATTTCCGAGCTTCGGGGTGAGGGGAATAATTTACGGCGTGCTTTTCGGCGCTTTTATGCATTTTATGATACAGCTCCCCGCGGCTATAAGCTGCGGGTTCAAATATAAGCCGATTTTTAACTTGGGCGGAAAAGGCATAAAGCAGGTTCTTCTTTTAATGATCCCCAGAACTTTAGGGGTAGCTGGCTCTCAAATAAATTTAATGGTGATGACTTCAATCGCCTCAACCTTAGCCGTAGGGTCAATTTCTATTTTTAACTTGGCTCAAAATCTTCAAAATATTCCCATAGGCGTCATCGGAGTTTCTTTCGCCGTGGCGGTTTTTGCCCCGTTAAGCAGAAGTTTTACCGATGGCGCGAAGAAGGAATTTTTAAAAGATTTTTCTTCAACTTTCCGGCAGGTTGTTTATATTATTTTTCCATCCAGTTTTTTGATTTTTATTTTAAGGAATCAAATCGTCGGAATTATTTTAAGGCACGGAGAATTCAGCCATGCTTCCGCTCAACTTGCCTCGGCCAGCTTGGGATTATTTTGTTTAGGAATTTGGGCCATATCTTTAAGCCCTCTGCTGTCGCGCGCTTTTTTCGCTTTTAAAGATACCCGCACTACGGCTACCGTTGTTTTTTTTACGGTAACATTAAATATCGTTTTAAGTTTTTATTTTATC